>OOCZ01001919.1_pt1 | contig 12076 bp, 11 predicted proteins | sample 1671631 | NCBI WGS metagenome assembly OOCZ01 (sample SAMN06348176, study PRJEB24527) | human gut metagenome | reverse complement strand
GTGCAGTATCTGACAGGCAGGAAAAAATGCTGGATACATTGATTCAGAATACAAAAAATAAATCCGAAAATCAGATGAAAACCCTTGCCCAGACGATACTTCCACGCATAGCGTTGCATAAGTGCTTGTCTGAGGAAGGCTTTTCAGAAGAAGATGTATATAAGTATATGAGAAAATATATGCTTGATAAAGTAGCAGCAAAAAAACACGCTTCAACGGCTAAAATGGAATTAGTACCGGGATTTTATGCCATTTAAAGCACTATCTTTCTTAAAATTAGAAAGTACGCAGGCATATGGGAATGATTATTATGATGTTACGATTAAAAAATGCCTGTGGCACACCGCCTGCGTGGAAAACGGCTGTGAAAATCTGTGCCGCCTGTTCTGTGATGTCGATGATGTGACATACGGCGGCTTGAAAAAAATAGGTTTTACGCGGACAAAAACCTTAGGTTATGGCGGTGACTGCTGTGATTTTCATTTTTTCAAAAAATAAGCTCTTTTATAAAAACTTTTTTGTTTGACTTTTTTAAAAATCAGAAATATAATAATCTTTGAACGAGTAGCAGACGAGCGTAAATCCAGTTTTGCTGCTCGTTTTTTTATTTTAAATCTATAATGCCATTAAAAAGTGTGTAGCTTATCAGCGTAAGTCCAGCTTATGCGGTAACTACACACTTTTTTTGTGCAAAAAAACAAGGAGGCAAATCCTCTGCTCCTGCAAAGGGCGCATGCTATGCAAGCTATTGGGCATAGCATACATAGCAGACATTTGCTTCGCAAACAAGGAGGACAAATCCTCTGCTCCTGCAAAGAGCAGTCGCATTTGCTTCGCAAACAAGGAGGATTAAAATGGCAGAAAGTAACAAAATGAAAGAAATTCCGGTAAATAGGCTCATGGTGCAGATGGGAATACCGATGATTTTATCCATGGCACTGCAGGCAGTCTATAATATTGTGGACAGTGCCTTTGTCGGCAATATGAAAGTGGGAAGTGAAGCAGCTTTAAATGCGCTGACACTGGTATTTCCGGTACAGATGCTTATGGTGGCAGTCGGAATCGGAACCGGTGTGGGAACGAATGCGCTTCTTGCAAGAACTCTTGGAGAGGGAAAAAACAAAAAAGCTGCGAAAGTCGCCGGAAACAGTCTGTTTTTAGGCGTGATAATTTATGCGGTATGTTTGCTGTTTGGCATTTTTGGAGTGAAGGCATACATTTCATCACAGACGGCTGACACGGAAGTGATTGCAATGGGAACAAGTTATTTAAGAATATGCTGTGTGCTTTCTTTTGGAATTATTTTCTTTTCATTATTTGAAAAGCTGTTACAGGCAACAGGGCGTTCCCTTTATTCCACAATCGGACAGGTTGTGGGTGCTGTGGTCAATATTATTCTGGACCCGGTAATGATTTATGGTATCGGACCCGTTCCTGAAATGGGCGTAGAGGGCGCTGCGTATGCTACGGTAATCGGTCAGATTGTATCAGCAGGGTTGTTATTTATTTTTTATATGAAATTAAATAGGGAATTTGAACATGGAATAAAATTCATGAAACCGGATGGCAGAACGATTGCAGGAATCTATTCAATAGGTCTGCCGGCAATCATTGCACAGGCGCTGATGTCTGTCATGGTGTATGTAATGAATCTGATTTTGAAGTTCAGTCCTTCTGCACAGACTGCATACGGATTGTTTTATAAAGTCCAGCAGTTTGTATTGTTCTTAGCATTTGGTTTAAGAGATGCCATTACGCCAATCATAGCGTATGCATATGGAATGGGAAGTAAAAACGAATCTGGGACGGAATCAAATATGGTCTGATATACACGGCAGCACTGATGATTTTAGGGATTCTTATTACAGAAATTTTTCCGGACGCATTTGCCACGCTGTTTAATGCGGGACAGTCAAGAACGTATTTTATCAGTGCAATGCGGATTATTTCAATCAGTTTTATTTTTGCGGGAATCAATATCGCCTATCAGGGCATTTATCAGGCGTTGGACGGCGGTCTAGAATCGCTTGTGATTTCACTACTTAGACAGCTTGTCATTATATTACCGCTAACAGGAATTTTTTCAATTTTTGTAAAAAACGCAACAGCAGGCATTTCCCTGATTTGGTGGGCATTTCCGATAACAGAACTTGTTGCCTGTGCAGCAGGATATGCATTTTTAAAGAAAATCAGTAAGAATAGAGTGGAAAAATTAAGCTGAGGAGGAAGCAGCAATGGCAAAAAGAATTATTACAATCAGCAGAGAGTTTGGAAGCGGCGGGCGTTTTATCGGTGAAGAAACAGCTAAAAAACTCGGCATAGGCTATTATGACAAAGATATTATCGGTTAGATTGCCATACAATCTGGGTTATCACAGGAATATATCCGGGAAAGTTTGAACTGCTCCGGATTTTTAGGTTCACATACGGACAAATTTCATGTATAATAGAACCGCATGAAAGTGGAGAAAATCCGGCAAGTGTTTTCCCACAGTGTTGAAATCACGGCATTAAAATGCCTGCGGAATGGAGATTAACATGGAAATTTATGAAATGATTGAATTAGAAGACTGTCCGAGATGTTTAGGACCTTCTATTTTAGAAGAAGAAAACAGCGGTTATTATGTCATGTGCATGGACTGTGGCTGCCAGTCGGCAACATTTGGCTTTAAAGACGATGCCGGAAGACTTGAGGCGGCAAAAAGAACAGCTGAACTGTGGAATGCCGGCAAGGTTATTTTCAACGGCTTTGGCGATTAAATTTGAAAAAGAAAAGGAGTAATGAACGCATGAAAAGTAAAGAAGAACTTTTTAATATGACTGTACTGGAATTAAAAGAATATGTGAATTCTTTATCAAACCCAGAAATTAAAGAAGTGGCAGAAATATTTGAAGACGATGAACATGAAAGAGACCCGCTGGAACTTCTTGCGGCACCGAAGCTGTTTGACTATATGAAATATGCAAACAACGGAACGGTTGATATTGATTTAAGTCTTTAATTAAAAAACACCCCCAGCCGGAGTTAAATGACAATGGCTGGGGGATATTTTTATTAAAGTACTTTCGATAAAAATTCTTTCAATCTCGGACTCTGTGGGTTTTCAAAAAATTACTTTGGTGCATTCTTCGGTGATATTGCCGTCAGAAAAGAACATACAGCGGTTGGAAACTTCCTTTGCAAATCCCATTTCATGCGTAACAATTAACATTGTCATGCCGGACTGGGCAAGTTCTTTGATAATTGTTAAAACTTCGCCGACCATTTCCGGGTCAAGCGCAGAAGTCGGTTCGTCAAACAGCATGACTTCCGGATTCATTGCCAGCGCACGGGCAATTGCAACACGCTGTTTTTGTCCGCCGGAAAGCATGGCAGGATAGGTATCCGCTTTATCTTTTAAGCCGACACGCTCTAAGAGTTCATCAGCTTTTTTAGAAGCTTCTTCCTTTGTCATCAGCTTTAATTTGACCGGTGCAAGACAGATATTTTCACGGATGGTCATGTTCGGGAACAGATTAAAGTGCTGGAATACCATACCAATCTTTTCGCGGATCTGGTTGATGTTGACCGACTTATCGGTCAAATCCGTGCCGTGGAATAAAACGTGTCCGCCGGTCGGCGTTTCCAGCATATTTAACGAACGTAAAAATGTGGATTTACCGCAGCCGGAAGGTCCTATGATGGCAATGACATCGCCTTTGCGGACGGTCGTATTGACATCATTTAAAACAACATGTTTGTCAAATGCCTTGTGCAGGTTTTTGACTTCGAGGAGAACATCTGATTTAGTTTCGCTCATTGCTTCTTAATCTCCTTTCCAGTTTCTTTACAAGTGCCGAAAGAATAACAACCAGTACAAGGTAAATAAATGCAACACCGAGTAATGGCAGGAAAGCATCATATGTAATGCTTCGGATAATATCACCGCCGCGGGTTAAATCGGTCAGTCCGATATAACCACTGATAGAGGTCTCTTTCAGTAACACGATAAATTCATTTGCAAGGGCAGGCAGTACATTTTTAAATGCCTGTGGCAGAATAACGCTAAGCATGGTCTGACGGTAGGTAAGACCTAAGCTTCTTGCAGCTTCAAACTGTCCGTTGTCGATAGACATAATACCGGAACGGAAAATTTCGGCAACGTAAGCACCGGAGTTAATGCCGAATGCCAGAATGGCTACCAGCAGCTTGCTGATATTCATAGAACCGAAAATAATATAGTAAATAATCAGCAGCTGTACCATACTTGGTGTACCACGGATAATGGTCAGGTAAACGGTGCAGATTGCATTTAAAATCTTTAAATTGCCGGTCTTATCATGGCTTGAACGGACAACGGCAACTAAAAAACCGATGACAATACCGATTAATGCGGCACAGGCTGCGATAATCAGTGTATTTTTCAGACCGGTCAGGATGAACTGATAACGGTTATCGGTTAAGAAGTCTGTTTTAAATTTTTCAGAAAGACTTGTACCGCCGGATACGGCATCGTTATTGCGCACAACAATAACCTGCTGTGAAGTGGTGTAAGAATCTGAAAAGTCAATATTTTTCTGACGTTCCGGTGTAACGGTCATACCTGCAATACCAACATCGGCTTTACCGGAAGATACGGCAGTGATGATGGAATCAAATTCCATATCCTCTACTTTTAAGGTCATTCCTAAAGTATCGCAGATTGCCGTGGCGACATCGACATCAATACCGACAATCGTGCCGTTTTCATAGTATTCATACGGCTGGAAATAAGCATTGGTAGCCATAACCAGTGTGCCGTTGGAACGGTTTACATTTTCAGGAGAGGTATACGGAGTCTGTCCGATATTTTCCCCGATGTAATTGTTTAAAATGGCATCAAGCGTGCCGTTGGCTTTTAATGTGTTTAAAGCGTCGTTGATAGAACTTGTCAGGGAAGAATTGCCTTTTGCAATTGCAATAGCGTAGTCTTCGTTAGCAAATTCTTCAGGGAGAATCATTAAGTCGCTGTTTGCGGCAACAAAAGACTGTGCCGGTTGTGCATCAATGACAACTGCATCAATCTTTCCCTGTTTTAATGCCTGAATGGCATCGTTTCCTTTGTTGAAACGTTCAACGGTTGTATTTGAACCGTCCGTTTCATAATCTGATACGAGCGTATCGCCGGTTGTACCAAGCTGGACACCGATTTTTTTGCCGGAAAGGTCGTCTACTGAAAAAACAGTGTTTTCAGCCTGCTTTTTGCCGCAGGAAGTAAACTGTAAAGACAGACCGATACAGAAAAAAATCAACAGCAGGCGAAATACGCGCCAAGCATGATTTTGTTTTGTACGTTGCATACTTTTATCCTTTCTTTGTCGATTTATTTTTTGACATTGTATCATATTATACACTGTAATTGAAAATGCTACAATCTGTATTTGTAAAAAAAATAAGATATGCTATACTAAAAATGCTGTTGGGGGCAAAAGTCCCCAATAATGATACCTGCGGATTGTTCCGTGCTGCGCACTCCCACAATCCTGCCAAATATTCGCATATCGCAGAACTATCGTCCTGCTTTTATGCTCATATTAGGGCGGGTCACAAGGTCATTCACCCACTTATGAGCAAGCTCATGTGGGTTTAGACCTTTTGACCCTGGTATCAAAAAATTTAGAAAGAAGCAGGAAATGATGAAAATTAGAACACCCGAATATTATAAAGATTTTAAATGTATTGCAGGGGCATGTACGGATACGTGCTGTGCGGGCTGGGACGTGGATGTAGATGAAAAGTCGTATGACTATTACAAAACGGTTGCAGGAAGTTTCGGACAGCGCTTACAGTCGGTTATGGTGCCGGAGGAGGGCGGCGGCTGTACCTTTACGCTGCAAAACGGCAGATGCCCGTTTTTAAATGACAAGAACCTGTGTGATTTATTTATTGCACTGGGCGAAGATAAGCTGTGTGATACGTGCGCCGAATTTCCGCGGTTTATCAACGAATACGGCAGTGAGCGGGAAATCGGACTGGCGCCGTCCTGTAAAACAGCCGGCGAGCTGATGTTTAGCTATCAAAAGCCGCTGACATTTACGGTAGAAGAAACAGATGAAACCGTTTCTTCCTATAATAATATCGACCCGCAGTTATATTTTAAGCTGCGCCAGGCAAGGGTAACGGTGTATAATATCATCCGCAATAGGGCATTTTTAATAGAGGAGCGCTGTATGCTGTATCTGGATTTTGCAAAAAAACTGCAAAAGAAGCTGGATACCGACAGAGTGGATTTAATGGATTATGAAATACAGGCATACGCACAGGCGGATTATCTGCAAGACCGTTTAAAGGATTTGAAAAAGAAATAGACGGAAAACTATACGGCGGAAAAAATCATACGTCATATCAAAATATCCCGCATTTTTTTGACCGCTTTGCCGGCATGGAAGTTATCAACCCGGACTGGTACGTCTGTCTTGAAAGAAACAGCAGATATTTTAAAAACTGTTGCGGTGCGGAGGACTATGAACGGGAGCTGTCTGAATTTGCGGCATATTATAAGGAGAAGGAATACGAATACGAGCAGCTGATGATGTATTATGTATACAGATATTTTTTGAATGCGGTCAATGACAGCGAAATTCTTTTAAAGGCGAAAATCGGTGTCATCGGATATCTCATTTTAAAACATCTGGATATGCAGTGCTGGCTTGAAAACGGGAAGACGTTGACCGTTACACAGCAGGTCGACCTGGCGCATTTGTATTCGCGCCAGTTTGAACATTCTTATACAAATTTTGAAGTGTATAACGGATATTTTAAGACGAAACGCAGATATGCGTGGAGCAGGCTTATGGAATATCTGGGTACAGGTGTCCAGATACTCAATAAATGCGCGGGAGCATTCCGGCAGATAAGTGGAATTGTATGCAAGGACAACATCGGTTGCGATATCGCAGTTTTTAACCGGTCTGCATACAATTCCTTTTTTTTGAACCAGCGTGGCGGCAGACTGCGGGATAATACCGACCCCCATGCCCATTTCCACAAAATAAAGGGTCGTACGGGCATCGTCATTGATACAGAACCAGTTCGCACTCAGGTTTTTATCTTCAAATTCTTTCCGCAAAAGGTGTTCCCAGCGGCGGTACACGATAAGCGGGAGCTTGGCAAGGTTATCAAGTGTAATGGCGGCGCTGCCTGAAGTATCAGCCGTATGAGTGGAAATGTCACTGCCGGAAGAACGGTTGTCGGCAAAAAATGATTCCTGTCCCACCGCAACCAGCGAATCCGTAAACAGCTTTTTGCAGGTCAGCGAGTCCGTGTGAAACGGCGTGCGCAGGAGTGCAAGGTGGATGGCATTGGTTTCAAACTGGGAAAGCAGGTGGTAGGTGTCCGCTTCATTAATTTCATAATGAATACCGGGATACTGCTTGGAAAAGCCGCACAGCCAGCCAAGCGCGTCCGAACCGATTAAGGAAGAAACAATACCGATACGCAGTACACCGTTAAAATGTCGTGCCGCATTCATGGTTTCCTGCTTTGCAACATTGCTTAACTGCAACAGTGAACGGCTGTAATTATAAAGGGTTTCTCCAGCTTCCGTCAGACGGATGGTACGCGAACCCCGCTCAAACAGCGTGCAGTCCAATTCAGCTTCCAGAAGCTTCATCTGACTGCTTAACGGCGGCTGTGACATAAACAGTTTTTTTGCCGCCCCCGAAATACTCCCTTCCTCCACAATCTTCACAAAATAAGAAAGCTGCTTCAAATCCATATCAAAAATCCTTCCTATATAAAAAACGTATATCACATATACATTATAAATATTTTCTGTATTGCTGTATTTATGATAAAATAACAAACGTATGAAATCAAGTCCTAAATCAGAACTGGTCCTATGATAATACAGGCGGTCTGGTGCGGATAGAAAAGGGGTAAAATATGAAGCGAATTTGGATGTATCTGAGTGCATACAAAAAAGAATGTGTCTTCGCGCCGTTGTTTAAAATGCTCGAAGCACTGTTTGAATTGTTTGTACCGCTTGTCGTATCGGCAATCATTGATACGGGTATCGGCAATGCGGATAAAGGCTACATTGTAAAAATGAGCCTGCTTTTAGTGACACTGGCAGTTATCGGGCTGACCTGTGCCATTACAGCACAGTATTTTGCGGCGAAAGCGGCAGTCGGCTGTGCGACCGGTATGCGCCATCATTTATTTAAGCATATCCAGAGCCTTTCCTTTACGGAAATGGACACCATCGGTACGTCAACACTGATTACACGTATGACAAGTGACATTAACCAGGTGCAAAACGGTGTCAATCTGGTACTGCGCCTGTTTTTGCGTTCACCGTTTATTGTATTCGGTGCAATGATTATGGCATTTACGATTGATGTCAAAGCGGCGCTTGTTTTTGCGGTAGCGATTCCGGTACTGGCAGTCATCGTTTTTGGCATTATGCTCTCCACAAGACCGCTTTACAAAAAAGTACAGGCGGGACTGGATAAGATTCTTGGCATTACAAGGGAAAACCTGACCGGTGTGCGTGTTGTACGTGCATTTAACAAGCAGGAAAATGAAATCAGAGAATTTAAACAGGCAAATGAACAGCTCAATCATTTACAGAAATTTGTCGGTAAGATTTCCGGACTGATGAATCCGCTGACTTATGTGGTGGTCAACATTTCCATTATCGCACTGATCTGGATTGGTGCGGTGCGTGTCAATGCGGGAACACTGACACAGGGACAGGTTGTGGCACTCTACAACTATATGTCACAGATTCTCATTGAATTAATCAAGCTGGCAAACCTGATTATCAACATTACCAAGGCACTCGCCTGTGCGGGCAGAATTGAAAATGTATTTAGTATTAAGTCCAGTATGCAAAACGGGAGTACCACGGAAAGCACAGATACACAGGCTGCGGCAGTGGAATTTAAAAATGTATCCTTACGCTACAGCGGTGCGGGCGATGAATCGCTCACAGACATCAGCTTTACGGTAAAGAAAGGACAGACCATCGGTGTCATCGGCGGTACGGGCTCCGGAAAATCGTCCCTTGTCAATCTGATTCCGCGTTTTTATGACGTGACAAAGGGTGAGATTTATATTGACGGTGTCAACGTCAAAGACTATCGGATTGAAGCCTTACGAGAGAAAGTCGGCATTGTTTTGCAGAAAGCACAGCTTTTTAAAGGAACAATCCGTGACAATATCCGCTGGGGGAAAAAGGATGCGACCGATACGGAAATTATGGAAGCATTAGACATTGCACAGGCACGGGAATTTGTCGAGAAAAAAGACGGTAAACTTGATTCCTTTGTCGACCAGGGCGGTAAAAATTTATCAGGCGGACAGCGCCAGCGTTTAACGATCGCACGTGCAGTCGTAAAGAAACCGGAGATACTCATTTTAGACGACAGTGCATCCGCACTTGATTTTGCAACGGATGCAGCTCTTCGAAAAGCCATCCGCGAAATGGAAGGAGAGACGACCGTCTTTATCGTTTCCCAGCGAGCTGCTTCAATCCAGCATGCAGACCGCATCGTTGTGCTTGATGATGGAAAGATCGTCGGACTTGGAACCAGCGAAGAGCTGTTAGAAAGCTGTGAGGTATATCAGGAAATCTACAACTCACAGTTTAAGAAACAGGAAGGAGGTAAGACGGCATGAAAAAAGTAGTGACAGACCAGCAGAAGACAACAGTAAAAAAAGTGCTTGATTACATCCGGAGATACTGGTTTTACCTTGGCTTATCGATCGTGCTTGCGGCAGTTACCGTGGCACTGACTCTTTATATCCCGATCTTAACAGGACGTGCAGTCGACCTGATTATCACGAAGGGACAGGTTGATTTTGCAGGAATCCTTGTGATCTTAGAGCGTATGGCAGTGGTGATTTTGCTCACGGCAGCCGCGCAGTGGATCATGAATGCATGCAACAATAAGATTACTTACAATGTGATCCGTGATATCCGGAAAGAAGCGTTTGAGAGGATCGAACATTTACCGCTTAAGTATATTGATTCCCATTCTTATGGAGAGGTGGTCAGCCGTGTCATCGCGGATGTTGATCAGTTTGCAGATGGTCTTCTGATGGGATTTACACAGTTTTTTACCGGAATCGTGACAATTTTCGGTACACTGATCTTTATGCTGACGATCAGTGTGAATATCACGGTTGCGGTCGTGGTCATCACACCGTTATCATTGTTTGTTGCAAGTTTTATTGCAAAAAAGACATTTTCCATGTTCAAACTGCAGTCTGAGACGCGGGGCGAACAGACCGCTTTCATCGAAGAGATGGTTGGAAACCAGAAAGTCGTGCAGGCATTTTCACATGAGGATGAGGCGTTAGAGCAGTTCGACGAGATCAACGGAAGACTGCAGAAATATTCACTGCGCGCGATCTTCTTTTCAAGTATCACGAACCCGGCAACACGTTTTATCAACAGCCTTGTCTATGCGACAGTCGGTGTCATCGGTGCATTTCTTGCCATCAGAGGAAGCATTACAGTCGGACAGTTATCGAGTCTTTTAAGTTATGCGAACCAGTATACGAAGCCGTTTAACGAGATCTCCGGTGTCATCACCGAGCTGCAGAATGCACTTGCCTGTGCTGCCCGAGTGTTTGAACTGATCGAGGAGCCGGTCGAGAAGCCGGATGCAGAGAGTGCGAAAGTGTTAGAGAAAGCGGACGGAAGCGTAGAACTGTCCCATGTATATTTCTCTTATACGCCGGAACAGAAGCTGATCGAGGATTTCAACCTTTCCGTACAGCCGGGACAGCGCGTGGCAATCGTAGGGCCTACGGGCTGCGGTAAGACGACGCTCATCAATCTTCTGATGCGTTTTTATGATGTGAACAGTGGAGAGATCCGTGTCAGCGGAACACCGATCGGTGAAATGACCAGAAAGAGCCTCAGAAGCAATTATGGTATGGTATTGCAGGAAACGTGGTTAAGGAGTGGAACGATCCGTGAAAATATCACGATGGGAAAACCGGATGCCACGGAGGAAGAGATCATCGCAGCGGCAAAAGCATCCCATGCTCACAGCTTTATCAAGCGTCTGCCAAAAGGATATGATACCGTGATCTCGGAGGATGGCGGAAGTCTTTCGCAGGGACAGAAACAGCTCCTTTGTATCACGAGAGTCATGCTGTGTCTGCCGCCGATGCTGATCTTAGATGAGGCGACATCCTCGATTGATACGAGAACCGAGATCAAGATTCAGGAAGCATTTGCGCGTATGATGAAAGGACGTACCAGTTTCATCGTTGCACATCGTCTCTCCACGATCCGAGAAGCAGATATCATTCTTGTCATGCGGGATGGAAATATTGTGGAACAGGGAAAACATGAGGAACTGTTAGAGAAAAATGGATTTTATGCAAAACTGTATAACAGCCAGTTTGCAAAATAAAATGTAAGAAAAATAAGAACAGCCGTATTTTGAGGTGACCTGTGATCGTCAGATAATGAAGCAGCGGTCAGAATGCCTCAAAGTCCGGCTGTTTTTATGAAGTTTATTTGAAGGTGTTTCTAAGATCAGTAGATCATGCGGTTTCCGCTGATACATTCTGTGGTGGAAGTTTCTATGTAATGGAGAGCACCGTCTACGTCCCTTGCACGGACGAAATTATAAATGGATAAGGCACTCTGGTATAATTCCTCGATGCTGTATTTTATTGCATAGCGCACCCACAGGCTGCAAACAAGGTCGCGGAAAGAGGTAAAAAACAGCGGCAGAAGCATATTTCCACTGATAAAACTCAGTTCGTGGCTGAATTCAAAGATCGATGCAGCGGCATCCTCCTGGGTGGAGGAATTTTTTAATTTGTCCAGATAAAAGGTAAGTCCCTCGATTTCAGCGTCACTTGCTTTTTCAATCGTAAGGCGGGCTGCAAGGTTCATAAAAAGAATACGCACTTCGAGGATGGAACGGATCTCATCACTGCTTAAAGAACCGCCATTATATTTCATAATGGAAACTAAGGTATCCATAGTTCCATTTCTGCGGTAATCTTCCACGAACGTACCGATCCGTGGTTTTACCACGACAAACCCCTTCTTTTCAAGTTCGGCGATACCGGAGTTGACGACGGCAC
>OOCZ01001915.1_pt1 | contig 12103 bp, 10 predicted proteins | sample 1671631 | NCBI WGS metagenome assembly OOCZ01 (sample SAMN06348176, study PRJEB24527) | human gut metagenome | reverse complement strand
CTCATAAAAAGTTCATAATTTATTTGCATATGTCCGGAACTTTGTCTTATTTTGTGATATCAAAATAATATCAAATAACGATCATTATGAAAACACAGGAAAAGAACTTCGACGGCATCAAATTATCCGGTTTTACGGCTATACTTATCATGCTTGCTTTAACAGGGACAGCCATATATCTACTATCGCTGCCACAAACACCGAGTATCATCGCCGGTGTCATCTGCGGGATATGCGTTGTTGTCATGTTACCCGGATTTATGATCATCCAGCCAAACAATTCGCGCGTATTGACTTTTTTCGGCAGATATGCCGGAACGGTCATAAGTAACGGTTTCTATTGGGTAAACCCACTTTTCCTGAAATCAACCGTAACATTACGCATCCTAAACTTGAACATCGACCCGATCAAAGTCAACGACAAAGTCGGAAATCCGATCATGATCGGAGCCGTGGTCGTCTGGAGAATAAAAGACACCTACAAAGCCAGTTTCGATATATCCGGAAACATCCGAGAGTTTGTCCAAATACAAAGCGATGCCGCTCTTCGGCAAGTAGCAGGCATGTATGCTTACGACACAAATGAGACGATTGATAAAGTCACACTCCGTTCCGATGAAAGCGGAGAAATAACCCAACGCCTAGAAGACGAACTCAACAGCCGTCTTGCCATCGCCGGAATCGAAATCGTGGAAGCCCGTATCAACTACTTGGCTTATGCATCCGAAATCGCCAGCGTGATGTTACGCCGCCAGCAGGCAGACGCCATCATTTCTGCCCGCGAACGGATCGTAGAAGGAGCTGTCAGCATGGTTCACCTGGCATTGGAAAAGTTAGAGAAAGACGGTGTTGTCGAGCTGGATGAAGAACGGAAAGCAGCAATGGTCAGCAATCTGCTGGTAGTCCTTTGCGCAGACGAGTCCGCACAACCTGTAGTCAATACAGGTACTTTATATCAGTAACTTAATACAGTAATACTAAATATGGCCAAAAAGGAAAATGGAAATGCGACCAAGAGTTTCATATTGCGTGTGGACGCAGAAATGATGGAAGCGATCGAAGCCTGGGCTGCCGATGAATTTCGGAGTACAAACGGCCAGATACAATACATTTTGGATCAAGCCCTACGCAAGGCTGGGCGCCTCAAAAAGAAACGAATACTAAAATCTGAAGAGAAAAATAAAGAGTAGAAAACAATAATAACGAAAACCTGTCCGGACGTTTTTTAAATATCCTTCAGTAGAAAATAACTTTTCAACTGAAGGATATTTCTTTCTATTCATTATAAATCAACGGCTAATAAATAACCACGCATCCTTATATTTCGGATTGGAACGGAGAGTTGCCATATAAGATTCCGCAGCTTCGCGATTATCAAACTTATCCGCATAGATACGATACTTCCCGTCACGAACAACCTTGCTGACATGCTTACATTCGTTACGATCTACACCGGCAATAAATTCGTCCGCTTGCGATTCTGATGGAAAACTGGCGATTACGATATGATACACTTTTTTAGGTTGGACTACTACAGGCCTGGACACAAACGCCTTCTTTTCCGGAGCCGGAACAGACACAACTTTTTTCACTTCACGCGCAATCACCTCTTCCGATGACTCTTGCTTCGTATCTGCCTCCGCCACAGTACTGTCTGGCAAAACCGCTTCAAGAAGAACCGGCTTTTGTACAACCATCCCTGTCGGAACAAAACTGGCTGTATAAGCCTCTTGGTTAACATCTCTAACCGGAGTAGAAACCAACAGGAACAATGCCACTGCAGCAGCCGAAGCCATCACTGTACGGATAAGTTTACGGCTAATCGGAATATAAAGAGTATCTTTCTTCTCTTTTTGGGATACAAGAAGAACCGCTTCTTCGCGTTCCATCTCTAGTGGAGCGAGAACCGGGAAATGGAAAACAGGCAAGCCATATGAGCCGACACTGAACAGATCGGTTTCCCCCGGATGGAAAATCATCTGTCCTTCTTCTCCTATGCTGAACGAACCTAACACCCCTAACGACAACTTTCCATATTGTTGCAGGATGTTCTTTATATCCTCCACATCTTCTTCCAGCATCAGTTGTGCCTGACGATAGCTCACCTCGTGCATCTGCATATACGATTCAGGCAAAAGCCCGTCATTATGTTGCAGCGTCATATTGAAACCGATCTCTTTTCTCAAAGGACGAAACGTATGTTCCTCCTTATGCTGCATGGCCGGAACAGCCTGCAGAACAAAACCTCCGAACTTCGGCACAATCACACAATCATGCACTAAAAGCAAACGTTCAATATGTGTTACAATTCTAAGCATACAACAAAGGTAAATCTTTTGTCTGGATTGACAAAAAATTTATAGGATTACAATTGATGAAATTCGTATCTTTGTAAGGAAAAGAATCAATTAATCAATAAAGATCATATCATGCTTGCATATACATATATTGAAAAAGGCAAATTTGGTTTAACAGAAAAACCGAAACCGAAAATTACGGATGCACGGGATGCGATCGTGCGTGTGACCCTGGGTAGCATCTGCACCAGTGACCTGCATATCAAGCACGGAAGTGTACCTCGCGCAATACTCGGAACAACCGTCGGACATGAAATGGTAGGTGTCGTCGAAGAAGTGGGAACAGGCGTCACATCTGTCAAACCCGGAGACAGAGTAACCGTGAACGTCGAGACTTTCTGCGGGAAATGCTTCTTTTGCCAACACGGATATGTCAATAATTGTACCGACCCCAACGGTGGATGGGCTTTAGGCTGCCGCATCGACGGAGGACAGGCGGAATATGTCAGAGTACCCTATGCCGATCAAGGACTGAATCGCATTCCCGACACGGTCAGTGACGAGCAGGCTCTGTTTGTCGGTGACATACTTGCCACAGGTTTTTGGGCTACTCGCATCTCGGAAATTACGGAGAAAGACACGGTCCTCATCATCGGTGCAGGGCCTACCGGAATTTGTACTTTACTCTGCTCGATGCTGAAGAACCCGAAGCATATCATTGTCTGTGAAAAGTCTCCTGAAAGGGTTCGGTTTATCCGTGAACATTACCCTGACGTCTTGATCACGACTCCTGACAACTGTAAGGAGTTTGTACTCAAAAACAGTGACCACGGCGGAGCAGATGTTGTTCTGGAAGTGGCAGGGAGCGAAGACAGTTTCCAGATGGCGTGGGAATGCGCTCGTCCAAACGCGACAGTCACAATCGTGGCTCTTTACGATAAACCTCTACTTTTCCCTCTGCCTGACATGTATGGTAAGAACCTGATTTTCAAAACCGGTGGAGTAGACGGTTGTGATTGTGCTGAGATTCTCCAACTGATTGAGGAAGGCAAGATAGACACCACTCCCCTTATCACCCACCGCTTTGCATTGAACGAGATCGAGGAGGCTTATCGAGTTTTTGAAAACAAACTGGACGGTGTAATCAAGATTGCTATTTATTAAAAGACTTGTCAAATGCCTGTTATCGAAATATCTTCTTTATCTCATCCTGGAGTCGAGATGTTCTGTACACTCACCGAAGCTCAGTTGCGCAATCGTATCGAGCCAGACAAAGGTATTTTTATCGTAGAAAGCCCAAAGGTTATCACGAGGGCTCTGGATGCCGGCTACGAACCTTTAGCCATTTTGTGCGAGCACAAGCATATCACAGGAGATGCTTCCGATATCATTGAACGTTGTAGCAACGTGCCTGTCTATACAGGAGAAAGGGAGTTGCTTGCGACATTGACCGGCTATGTCCTGACACGCGGTGTCCTTTGCGCCATGCGTCGTCCTGAGCCACGCGGCATGGAAGATGTATGCCAGAAGGCCCGACGCATCGTCGTAATCGATGGGGTTGTCGACACAACCAATATCGGTGCTATTTTCCGTTCGGCGGCGGCTCTTGGAATTGATGCCGTATTACTGACACGCAACTCTTGTGACCCATTGAACCGTCGCGCAGTCAGAGTGTCAATGGGGACAGTCTTTCTTGTGCCCTGGACTTGGATGGACGGTTCTCTTGGCGACTTGGGAAAACTTGGTTTTCGTACGGCAGCCATGGCACTCACAGACAATTCTATTTCCATCGATAATCCTGTCTTGGCAACCGAACCCAGATTGGCAATCGTGATGGGGACTGAAGGGGACGGACTTTCGCAGGAAACGATTGCCGCAGCCGACTATGTTGTCCGCATCCCCATGTCGCACGGTGTCGATTCACTCAATGTGGCAGCCGCAGCGGCCGTGGCTTTCTGGCAACTTCGTGCTCCAAATCCACAATAATTCCCCGATTGCATATCGTTCACCTACAACCATTGTAAATAGATTCAATTATGATTACTTTTGCCATCCTATTAAAAAGCGAAAGATCATGGCAGACAACTATCTGGAAAAGAAATACGAAGAATATAAATCCCGCAAGGAGGGACGTACGAACCATCCGTACAATGGTAGGAAAACAACCGTTATCCACAAAACCAGGAGAGTCTTTGTAACAGGAGGTGCGGAAGGTATAGGCAAAGCGATCGTAAGAGCTTTCCGTTCCGCCGGACACCGCGTGGCGTTCTGCGACCGTAACGAAGCGGCGGGAAAAGAGACAGCGTTGCAGACCGGAACCTCTTTTTTCCATGTTGACGTAAGTGACCAAGAAGCGCTAGAGAACTGCATGCAGCAGATTTTCAAGGAATGGGGCGATATCGATATCATAATCAACAATGCGGGAATCAGTTGTTTCTCCCCTATCACGGAAACCGGTGTGGAAGATTTCGACCGGATATTATCCGTGAACTTGCGTCCGGTTTTCATCACTTCCCGCAGATTGGCCATTCACCGCCAATCACAGGAGGCACCCAATCCGTTCGGACGGATCGTCAATATCTGTTCCACTCGCTATCTGATGAGCGAACCCGGCAGCGAAGGTTATGCGGCATCCAAAGGCGGTATCTATTCGCTGACGCACGCCCTTGCACTATCGCTTGCCCAATGGCATATCACGGTCAACTCGATTTCGCCGGGCTGGATCGAGACGCGCGACTACGAACAGCTTCGCCCAGAAGATCACGCCCAACATCCGTCGGGGCGAGTAGGTAAACCGGAAGACATCGCCCGTTTGTGCCTGTTCATCTGCCAGGAGGAAAATGATTTTATGAACGGCGAGAACGTAACGATCGACGGAGGGATGACAAAGAAAATGATCTATATCGAGTGACAATAGCTATACCATAGGCATGACACAACCGTTACATAGACATGGCACAACTGTTACCATAGCATGAAACTGTTGTTTCCTCGGCATGAAACGACTGTACCATGCCGAGGAAACAACAGTGCCAACGGCATGAAGAAATCGCGGCACAACTATAAAAGATCATCAAAGCCGGATTCCTTTTCTATTTCCATATACACTCCAGAGACAGGATGAATAAACCCCAAGTATTCGGCATGCAGATACAAGCGGTCTGCCTTCCTGCCATACAACTCATCCCCTACTATCGGGGCATTCAAGCCAAGCGGATGGGCCGAATGGACACGCAACTGATGTGTGCGCCCGGTTTTCGGTATGAAAGAAATAAAAGTACGCCCCGAATCATAATGCAGCACAGTATAATCAGTCACGGCAGGTTTTCCGTGAACCGCATCGACCACCTGCCGCGGCCGGTCTTCCGGATCCGGGCGGAGGGGAAGTTCAATATGACCTTCTTTTTTCTCCACAATGCCATCCAACCAAGCGACATATCGTTTACACACCGTCCGGTTCTTGAACTGTGCCTGCAAGTTCTGGTGCACTTCTTTCGTCTTGGCTATAAGGATCAGGCCGGAGGTCGCCATGTCAAGGCGGTGCACGATCATCGGTCCGGTTGCTTCGGGATACATCCGTCGCACTCGCCCGTAGACGGAATCGATATCCGATTTTCCGGGGACTGACAACATGCCGGCCGGTTTGTTCACTACCGACAACCATTCGTCTTCATACATGATTTCCAACTCCGTACCCCGGTGCATATCCGTTTCCAACGGGTTTTCCTCGACGTGTAGGCCTTGTAGCATATGCTTCAGGATCGGTCCGCATTTCCCTTTGCAGGCCGGATAATAATATCCATGACGGCGGATCTCGTTTTTCGGAGAATCTCCCCACCAGAATTCAGCCATAGCAAGAGGTTGCCAACCGTTCCGGTAGGCATATTGCAGAAGCTTGGGAGCCGCACACTCACCTGCACCTGCCGGTGGCGTCTTTTGGACGGTATCTTTAAACAAGTTGCACAAATCCCGTTCCTCCCCGCGGGCGTTCAACATGCGGAATTGTTTGAAAAGCCATTGTTGAAGGGCAGCCGAACGGGTCTTGCGTTCTGCTTTGAGGCGTTCGATTTCCGTCTCGAACACTTCTACTTCCGTTTGGAGGGAGGCAAGGTGATCTTTCCAATATTGTTTCTGCCGTTTCAGCTTTCTGGAACTGGCTTTCCCGGATCAGCTGCTCCGAATCTACCCGTGTGACGGTCGAACGCAACCGGTCACGTTCAACCTTAGCCGCTTTCATCCGTTCCCGTATATCATCCAAAACCTGTCCGGCAAGGATCGTCTCATCAGTCAACCGTTGCTTGCAATCTTTATATCGCACATCTGCCTGCAACTCCTCGATCCGCCTGTTGATTCCCGATATCTGTTCTTCTTCGATTCTAAAAAAGCCATCTGGCTCTTGCACGTCATAAACCGGAGGCACGAAATAAGTGTGTCGATTCTTCCCTGCCAGGATGCCAGAGAAGGCTGCCAGATAGCCGACTTCCCCCTCTCCTGTACGGACAATCAAAACGCCAAACATCTTCCCTTTCCGCAGTTCCTCCTGCCATTCTCCCTTTGTCGACAAATAGCGCCCGACCTCGCCCGCTGCCGCCACACAAAGGGGATGCGGGGTATAATGGAACGGATAGGTAAACTTTTCCGGCAGAGAGAGAAGAGAAATAGAATCTGCAAAATAGTGAAGTTTGTTCATGCTTTTTCCGAATCAAAACGTTTTATCCGGCAAAAATAAAGGATTTTTTTGGACAGCTCCGTTTTATCCAGTAGATTTGTAACCATCAATTTTAGACCAATTAATAATTAGTGTTTTAACAGACCATGAACAGACTCATCATCGCCTTGTTAGGCTCCGTCCTGTATTCCGGCGCAAGTATGGCCCAGAAACAGACCTATTTTACCAATCCTGTTATTCACGGGGATGTCGCCGACCCGTCCATCCTGAGGATCGACGATACTTATTATGCAACGGGGACTTCCTCCGAATGGGCTCCCTACTATCCGGTATTCACATCTAAAGACCTAGTCAACTGGAAACAGACCGGACACGTATTCGAGCAGCAGCCGGAATGGACCAAGTCGTCGTTCTGGGCTCCGGAATGGTATTATCATAACGGTAAGGTTTATGTATACTATACCGCACGAAAGAAGTCGAACAACACTTCCTACATCGGAGTAGCCACCTCCGACTCTCCGACAGGCAAATTCAAAGATCACGGACCGGTTGTCGAATTCGGAACGGAAGCGATCGATGCTTTTATCCTCGAAGACAAGGGTGATTTATACATCAGCTGGAAAGCCTATGGACTGGACAACCGGCCGATCGAACTTCTCGCCAGCAAGTTGACTCCGGACGGGTTGAAATTGACTGGCAAGCCGTTCAGCCTACTTCGCGACGACGAACGTGCAGGAATGGAAGGACAGCACTGGTTCAAAAAGAACGGTTACTACTATCTGATCTATGCGATTAATGGTTGTTGCGGTCCCAATAGCGACTATGCCGTAGCTGTCGCCCGCTCGAAGAAGCTCGAAGGGCCTTATGAAAAGTATGAAGGAAATCCGATCCTGCACGGGAGCGACGAGATACAATCTATCGGTCATGGCACACTGACGACAACGCCTGACGGACGTATGTTTTATCTATGTCACGCCTATTCGGAAGGCAGCGATTTCTTTTTAGGGCGTCAGCCCCATCTCCAGGAGTTGCGTTTCGGAGAGGACAACTGGCCTTATTTCGTTACCGGCGAATATGCCCGCTTGGTACAACCGATGCCTTTTGCTGACTGCGTGCAAGAGCCGGTAACCGGTTTCTTCGACAATTTTGCCGACCCGAACCTGCGCCCGGAATGGAGTTGGAATTATCCGTACTCGAATGTCCAAGCTAAAATCGAAGCGGGCAGACTGTGGCTGAGTGCTTCTCCCAAGCCGGAATGCAAGACAGGAGAGGCACTTTGCCTTCGTCCAGCATCTTCGGGCTACACATTGGATGCCGGCATAACAAACCTAAACGGCAGTTGGAAAGGGATCACGCTTTACGGGGATAATAGCTATTATATCGCTTACGGCCCGGTCGGCAACCGATTGCAAATAAAGTTGGTTCGAGAAGGGAAAGAACAACAGTTGGCTGATCTGCCACTGCCCAGCATGGCATTGCACCTGCGTATGCAAGTGAAAGAAGGGCTCCCCTATCAATTCGCCTGGAGTAAAGACGGCAAGCAATGGACGCCTGTGAACCACGGACTATCAGAAGAAGCCATACACTCACTTATTCGCTGGGATCGGGTGGCACGTCCGGGACTTTACCATGAAGGAGACGAAAAGGAGCCTGCCGTATTTGAATATTGTTCTTTATCTTATCAGTAAGAATTAGAAACCGGCATTTGCCAGTTTTCTCAGAATATCTTCATAGGGGATGATAGATGACTTGCGCAACAAGACTCCATCATCCCCATGCATATTTCCACAGACAGGCAAGCACAGACTTAGGCACGGGATTCCCGGCAGATCTGAGCTGGAGCCTTTACTGTATTCCCAAGTCTCATCGGGTTCTGCTTCATGTACAAACACGCACGAAGTACCGCTTGCTTGAAGTAATCCGACAATGTGATAGCCGGTTATTATATCAAAACCATGATCGTTTTCGATAGAGAAAGCAGCTTCATCTTCCCAACCTTCATTCGTGACATCAAGCACGAGAGCCTTACCTACCAGACATTCCATCCGGCCTAACATCTGCATGATTTCGATGGCTCCTGCCGAGTCTTTCTCTTCATCTCCCGTGAAAGCGACCAGAACGGATTCATCCAGTTCGCCCCGCAACATCAGGTCGATCACGGCAGCATTGGTCGCACTATTGTCGAACGTGCCCTTCCAGCAAAGTTCGTCTTCGTCTTTGGCAAAACAATTTTTATAAACGCAATCAACATGGGATGAAACAAGCGTCCGGTAAGTATTTTCTTCTTCCATCGGCTTTCCATACAGCAAAGAAAGACTTCCCTCGCCCAACAATTCATAACCCGAATTTTCCAACAAGGCTTTTATCTCATGTATCCGGTCTTTCTTCCGAAACTGTTTTCCGTCATCCTTACAATCCACCGTCAACCGTTTCAACAATTCTGCATATTCCATATATTCCTTCTTCCTATAAAACTACATTAAAAACTCATCCGATCAACAAATATATGGCAGAAACAACAAACCCGCACATATTTGGTATTTAAACTTGGAAGATAATGTTGATTATGCCTAAATTTGTAGAAAAGAACAGACTCAATATGCCATCAACCCGTATCCGACAAGAACAGGAGATCGTCGCACAGATGGTCCGTATCTATTGCCGTCAGAAAGAAAAGCATACGGATTTATGCCCGGATTGTAAAGAACTTTTGCAATATGCTCATGCACGACTGTCTCATTGTCCTTTCGGAGAGAAGAAAACAACATGCCGGTTATGCCCTGTTCATTGCTACAAACCAGATAGGCGCAAGAAAATGCAGGAGGTCATGCGTTTTGCTGGCCCCAGAATGATATTGTATCATCCGACAGCTGCTATCCGGCATCTGCTCCAAGAATTTTTTCATAAATAGAAATCCATTGTTATTAAAAATCCATGCTACAGAAAATAAATTGGTCTGCAATTAGTCCTAATGAATCAGAAAAGCTAAAAAACGAATTGGTAGAAGTATGGGAGGCCTCCGTTCGAAGCACCCACCGTTTTCTGACCGAAAAGGATATCCGGTTCTTCAAGCCGTTAATCCGGAACAAATATATTCCGGTTGTCGAATTATACATCATCCGAAATGGACAAAACCGGATAGCTGCATTTATGGGACTAAGTGACGAATTAATCGAAATGCTTTTCGTCCATCCGGAAGAACAAGGAAAAGGGTATGGCAAGCAGTTAATCGAATTTGCCATTTACCACAAACATATATTCAAAGTAGACGTCAACGAACAAAACGAAAAGGCTACTTCTTTCTATCTGAACAGAGGATTTGATATTGTCGGAAGAGATGAAACCGATCCAAACGGCAATCCATTTCCTATCCTGCATCTTTCGCTCAATGAAACAATCGTACAAATTTCAGACAGTTCCTTCGAAATCCGGCAAATCCTCCGCCATAAGAAACGTTTCCTCGATCTTCTGTTGTTGGCCGATGAACAGGAATCGATGATAGACCTTTATCTCGAACGGGGAGAAATGTTTGCTTTGTACGATCAAAATATCCTAAAAGCTATTTGTGTTGTCACGGATGAAGGTGGCAAAACGATCGAACTCAAAAATATCGCAACCGATCCACAATATCAGAAACAGGGATATGGCAAAAGATTGATCCGATTTATCTCCAAACATTATGCGGGGAAATATGACACTCTGCTTGTCGGCACAGGTGAAAGTCCGCTGACCATCCCTTTCTATGAACAGAACGGATTCAAATATTCGCATCGTATCAAGAATTTCTTTACCGACAATTATGATCATCCTATATACGAAGACGGCAAGCAACTAGTGGATATGGTCTACTTACGAAAAGAACTTTCCAAGTCCAAGTAACAAAGTAGTAACAAAATCAATTCAGTAAAATCCGATTGTTTCAAAAATAAACAAACAAATACTTGCATAGTTAAAAAGGAATGCCTACGTTTGTGCATCCAAGTCCTTGACTAAGAAAAAATATGTAACCTTGACTATGACTTCAAAAAAAGAATTTGTTAATCGAAGCGTTTGCTATCTTAATAAGATCTTTTATGCGGGGGCTCTCAACACTGAGAGGCCCCGTTTTTTATCAGAACCTCCCGCTCCTAGAATGCATCTTCCGGAATCCCGGATTCTGAATTCCTGCTTTTCAGACGATATGCCTTCCATTTGTAAGGCTGGTTAATCCTCTTCATTGAACGGCCTTCCTTAAGCCTCTTGTCGTACACCGCGTGTCCTCTATACTCCCAGTGTAGAATTCTGATCCAAGTCGGGCTTTCTCCACTGAATGGTCGGATCATTTATCCCCCCATTCGTGCACCTGCCGGATCTTGGGACATTACAATACGAGCATTACACGCAAATCTGACATAACGTCGTGGAGGACAAACTCGCCATCCAAAAACACGATCTCTAAAGAATGGGCTGTCGGAAACGAAAAAAGCCGACTCAAAACTGAATCGGCTTCCTTCACGGAGAACTTTCGCTCTCACTCCTAAAAAAACGGCGGCTTCGTTGATCCGGGAAGGTGCGGTGCTTGCAGACGTGGGGACAGATCATGGTTATGTTCCAATCTACCTGTTAGAGCAAAAGAAGATCAAGAGCGCGATCGCAATGGATATCAATAAGGGACCACTGGAACGCGCAAGGGAACATATTCATTTATATGGTATGGATGCATACATACAGACCAGGCTTTCGGATGGAGTCGCAGCACTGGAAAAGGGCGAGGCGGACTCCATACTGGTTGCCGGTATGGGTGGCGGGCTTGTGATGCATATCTTAGAAGAAGGAAAAGATATCTGTCAGGCGGCGGGAGAACTGATCCTGCAGCCCCAATCGGAACTGTGCAGTGTCAGGGAGTATCTTGCCGAAAATGGATATGTGACGGAAGCAGAGCGCATGGTATTTGAGGATGGCAAATATTATCCAATGATGCGTGTACACTATCAGGCAGAGAAAAACGAAGATGCAGATAAAGCAATAAAAGATATGGAAAACAGTAAAGAGCAGAAAAAAAGCAGATATAAGGTCGAATGTTTATACGGCAGATATCTGCTTATGGAAAAAAATCCGGTACTGCATCAATATCTGGTGAAAGAACGCCAGGTGTTTG
>OOCZ01001912.1_pt1 | contig 12115 bp, 6 predicted proteins | sample 1671631 | NCBI WGS metagenome assembly OOCZ01 (sample SAMN06348176, study PRJEB24527) | human gut metagenome | reverse complement strand
CGGCGGATAGAGTCAAACTGGTTCTTATTGATAAAGCTCTTGAAGAAAAGATCGGAAGAAAACTGGATCGTTATCTCCCGTATCTCTTTCGAACGACATTCGTTCTGTTCCCAGACGTGCTCCAGGTCTTTACCTGTTATCAAGACCAAATCATAGTCGCCTATCACTTCGGAAGAATCTCCGACTACCCTTCTCACTCCCGCCGCCTTCTCGGTAAAGTTCAGTTCAAACTCGGAATGATTGTGGATAGGATAAGTAAATTCTGTCTTATAACGTTCTGCAATATAAAAACAGTCCTTGTCTGATAGAGGAGTGATTTCGCGGATTATCTGATTTGGTAACGGTGTAGTCATGACAATGGATAGTTAACAGTGTTTTATTGTTCTAATACTTATTTCTCTATTTTTACTCCTATCCGGCGCAGGTCGGCACCCGAAGGATTCTGGAATACTTGCAAGTCAAATTCGGGAATAATGGCAAGCACATGATCGAATACGTCTGCCTGTATGCCTTCATAGGCAACCCAGACTTTATTGGCCGAAAAGAAATAGAGTTCCAGAGGGATACCGGTTTCCGTCGGCTGGAGCTGGCGGACCATGCAAGTCAGTTCCTGATTAACGGTAGGAAGGCTTTTCAGATAATTAGTCAGGTAAGCGCGAAAAACGCCCAAATTTGTCTGACGACGCCCGTTTACGAGTACTGAATTGTCAATATTATGTTCTTTGTTATATTCTTCCACTACTTTCTCCGTCCGGTCTACGTAATCTTTCAACAACTGTATCTTTCGATACTTCGCCAACATCTCCGGAGTACAGAAACGCACGCTGCTCATGTCTATATTGATAGAGCGTTTCACGCGGCGGCCACCGGACTCCTGCATTCCCTGCCAGTTCTGAAAAGAATCGCTGATCAGCAGGTAAGGAGGAATGGTCGTAATCGTATTATCGAAATTACGCACCTTCACGGTATTCAGCGTTACTTCTATCACTGTACCGTCCGCACCATATTTCGGCATGGTGATCCAGTCGCCCACCTTCAGCATATTGTTGGCAGAAAGCTGAATACCGGACACAAATCCCATGATACTGTCTTTGAATACCAACATCAGGACGGCAGCAGAAGCTCCGAGTCCCGTCAACAACACCACCGGACTTTGATTAATCAGAATACTGATGATGATAATAGCCCCTATAAAGAAAAGGATGACTTGTGCCGTCTGCAAAAGTCCCTTCAAAGGCTTGTCCCTATATTGCTCTTTCCGGCTGTATACCTGATAAATGGCAGTAAACAACGAACTGACAAACCGCAGGAATACTGCAAGGATATAAATCATGCAAAGCCTGCGTAAGAAATCGAGCAACCCGGAATCAGCATGTTCGGGGAAAGCAATAGGAATGGCAATATAAATCAGAATCGGTGCCACCATTCTGCTAAGATGTACCATTACCTTATGATCGAATACGATATCATCCCACGTCGCCTTAGTTTGCTTCACCAGTTTTGCCACTACCCGCAAGATGATCCTGCGGCAGATTACGTTAGCCAGTAAAGCGATTCCGATAATAAACAGCAGCACTATCAGATTGTCAATCTTGTCAGCCCATTCTTCGTTCACTCCTGCCGATAGTAACGAGCGGTTGACTTCCTGCATCACTGCTCCTCCCAATTCTTCCACTTCCCCACTCGCTAATGCTACACTCACCGTATCAATTACTTCTTTCATAAATATTTTTTCTCTTTTGGTTTAGTTCTCTTTTATCTATTGTTTATTTCATTCTCCTTTCGCCAAGTATTCCTGAATGTCCTGCCGGAGCCATTCGTAATGAAAGAGCCGTTTATAGGCTACATTCTTTTTCAGCATGATCTCTACATTCACCTGACTGTTCTGATAACAGGTCAGTTCGTTTCTAAATTGTTCATTATGTTCTGCGAGGCGTTTGATCTCCTGCTCCCGTTCACGCCTCAGAGCAGTACAGACCGGAATCAGGAGTTTCATCACGACATTGTCCATTACGTGATGTCCCTGCATATATAAATAGGTGGTTTCGGGGACGAGTCCCAGTTCCTTTAATTCCGACCGCAATCCGTTCACTTGGTTGACAGAACCGGGGAAGCGTTTTTTCAGTTCAGCAAGTTTCTGATTAACTCGGTGTTGCAGTGCTTCCAGACTGTGTTCCGGATGTTTCAGACTGATCTCCCTCAAGGCAGTATAAGTATGGAAGTCGTACATCGGGAAAGTATACGTATCCCGTTGACGATAAAACCACACGTTCCACAGGAAAAGCGGGTATACGATTTCCGAATACCGTTTCAGATAAGCGTTGAAATCCAGTATAAAACGGTCGTTCAATGTGGCCTGCACACATACTTCGTGAAGACTTTCGGCAAAGCAGTGATAGTTTTCGATAGCGTATGTGTAGGTTTGGAATATGTACTTGTTCCGGTTGATCTTTCGGGAAGTGTTCGTGGCTCCCTGCAACAGGAAATCATAGTCACTGTCGACACAGGCAATCAGGCTTCTTCCCAGTTCCTTTGTATTCAGCGTATTCATCAACACCATTTTCTTCCCTTTTGCCAGGGAGGTGGCGGAAGGAAGCATCACCTGGAAATAATGTTCATCATCTTCAAATTCTTCGAGCAACGTACGCCAGAATGCGACATCATCATAGCTTTCTACATAAGCAATGATACGCCGGCGCGCCTTCTTCGAGTAGAGTTTATGGGCAGCGTTGAAGTAAGAAGAAGTCAGGTTATCTCTTAGTGAAGTTGCCATGTTGATAGTTACTAATTGTACAAATTATGGTTTCGTTTGGGAACATCCTTTTTCAAACGTATGTTCCAACGAGGTGGATATATCGCTCACTTCCGTCACGGCGTCCAGCCAACCTTCCATAATGACGGCAGGCGAATGGGTAGTCAGGATAATCTGCACATTCGGATTCAGTTCACGTATCATAGCAATCAGTTTCTGCTGCCATTCTATATGAAGGGAGGCTTCCGGCTCATCCATAAACAATACACAATGGCTGTTGTCCTGCACGAGTACGGTCAGCAGGATAACCAGCATTTGCTTTTCACCGGACGACAGTTTATAAGGGAATAATAGTTCGCCATCCTGATAGAAAGCGATATCGTTCCGTTTCCGGTCTATCTTTTTGCGTGTATAGCTGAACAGTTCGTCAATCATATCCTGAAAACGACGTTTGGCTACAGATAATGTAGCTGCTTTACGACGCTCTTCTTCATCAGTGCTGGAAAGCATTTCAATCATCTTATTACCAATGTTGACCTGATAATCGAGGTAACGGCGTTGCAAGAGATAGAGTTGCCAGTCCAGTTCAGACTTTACATTCTTGTCGGCCATGCGGGCTGTGAAGTCACCCATAATCAGGGGACGGTCGTAGCTTCGGATGACGTCATAAGGAATATAGGTTGCCTGGGGATTGTCGAAAAAGAGACGCACTCCGTTCTTCTCGTCACTTTTCATTTCACCGGAAAGTTCTTCGAGGTATCCCACCGAACGGTTCAGAATGGTAGTCTTCCCCACTCCGTTGATGCCGGAGAGGATGTTCACATCGGGACGCAAATCCCATCCTATATTAAAACGCTCCCAAAGCCCATGAATTTCGATACGACGGATATAGTTGGCCTGTTGTTCCATAATATTCAATTTTATTCAAGGCAAATATAAACAAATCATACGACAAATTAGCTACCTTTGCAGCAGTTTTCAATAAAGGTAACAATTAAAAAGGCGTATACGCACTTATGAAGAATAACAAGAATCTGCAAGGTCATCTGTTTGCACTTACGGCAAACGTCATGTGGGGGCTGATGTCTCCTATCGGTAAATCAGCGCTTCAGGAATTCTCCGCAATATCCGTCACCACTTTTCGGATGGTGGGAGCGGCGGCGGCTTTCTGGATACTTTCCATTTTCTGCAAACAGGAACACGTGAATCATCAGGATATGCTGAAGATATTCTTCGCTTCACTGTTTGCTTTGGTGTTCAATCAGGGAGTATTCATTTTCGGCCTTTCAATGACTTCACCCATCGACGCTTCCATCGTAACCACTACTTTACCGATTGTCACTATGATCGTAGCGGCTATTTATCTGAAAGAACCGATTACCAATAAAAAGGTACTGGGTATTTTCGTCGGCGCTATGGGAGCGCTTATCCTCATTATGAGCAGCCAAGCGGGAAACAACGGGAACGGAAGCTTAATCGGCGACCTGCTTTGTCTGGTGGCACAGATCAGTTTCTCCATCTACTTAACCGTATTCAAGGGATTATCCCAGCAATATTCGGCAGTCACTATCAATAAGTGGATGTTCGTTTACGCTTCGATGTGTTACATACCGTTCTCTTATCACGACATTTCCATCATTCAATGGGAGGCAGTCTCCACAATCGCCATCATAGAGGTTCTTTACGTAGTATTGGGAGGCAGTTTCCTTGCCTATCTCTGCATCATGACCGCACAGAAACTACTCCGTCCCACCGTTGTCAGTATGTATAACTATATGCAGCCGATTGTAGCTACAATCGCTGCCATCATCATGGGGATAGGAAGCTTCGGCTGGCAGAAAGGACTGGCTATCGCACTCGTGTTCTTGGGAGTATATATCGTGACACAGAGCAAATCAAGAGCCGACTTCGAAAAGATAGGGAAAGAACTGTAATCTGTGGTGAACTACATCTTTAAGTCCTCAAAATAAGTGTCCAGCAAACTTTTGGCGGCTATGAATGAAGTAAGATTACCACTTAATACTTGTTGTTCCTTCTCTTGAAGCATGGATTCAATCTTCGGATTATGGTAGAAACTGTCGCGAAGCTGTTCATTAATGCTTTCATACATCCAGTATTTGCTCTGCTCGTTACGGCGATATTCAAAATAGCCATTTTCTTTTACAAAGGCAATGTACTCATAAACCATATCCCACACTTCCTTAACGCCTATATTGTAAAAACCGGAATAAGTCAGAACCTTTGGTGTCCATCCGGATTCGGGCGCAGGAAACAGATGCAGCGCATTACGGAACTGAGTGGCAGCCAGCTTGGCACGTTCCAGATTATCTCCGTCGGCTTTATTAATCACAATACCGTCCGCCATCTCCATAATGCCACGCTTGATACCTTGCAATTCATCTCCTGTTCCTGCCAACTGAATCAACAGGAAGAAATCGACCATCGAATGGACAGCTGTCTCGCTCTGTCCCACTCCCACGGTCTCCACAAAGATTTTATCGAATCCGGCCGCCTCGCAAAGAATAATCGTTTCACGCGTCTTACGTGCTACTCCTCCCAATGAACCGGCCGACGGGCTGGGCCGGATAAATGATTTAGGATGTACGGAAAGCTGTTCCATACGGGTTTTATCTCCCAAAATGCTTCCTTTGCTACGCTCACTACTCGGGTCGATTGCCAATACGGCCAACTTACCGCCTTTTTCGAGCACGTGCAGGCCGAAGACATCAATCGAAGTACTCTTTCCTGCACCGGGAACACCGCTGATACCTACCCGGATCGAATTGCCGGAATAGGGAAGACACTTCTCTATCACCTCTTGGGCAACGGACTGATGTTCGGGTTTCACACTTTCAACTAACGTCACAGCCTGACTTAGTATAGTGACATCACCTTTTGTAATGCCGTCCACAAACTCAGCCACCGAGAGCTGGCGTTTCTTAGGCTTCCGTTTCAGATAAGGGTTCACCGACGAGGGCTGTTCAATACCTTTATTGACAACAAGCCCCTTATATTCTTCACTATTTTCAGGATGTTCCATAGCGATAGGATTTAACGTTTGATATTGATTTCAACTTTCGGGCGTAACGGATCATTTGTTATCATCAGGATACGTAAATGATGCTTCTTATTACCTACGTCACGCTTACGAATAGTTACTTTGAGCTTCGTCATTCCATCCGGAGGAAGTACCGTTTTTTTCAAGCTTACTCCGACCGACGAGTTGAATACCTGCAACTTACTAATTACCAATGGAGTCTTTCCGGCATTAGCGATCAGGATATCATGACTGGCTTTCTTCTTCTTTATCAACGGCACGCTAAGATCGATGTCCGTTTCCGAGATTCGTATAGCAGGCGCATTCAAAGAGTCATTCGCTGTCATACGCGAGAAGTCGGGAAGAAGAATAGCCGAAACCGGTATTTCATTATCTTCGCTCACCTTATCACCGGAAAAACGGGAAAGGTAAACGGATGTCTGCGTCAATCCGTAGTCTTTCAACTGGCTGGCATCCAACGTCAGTTTCACAGTGCCTTTTTTACCTTTCAGCAGAACCTTAGGCTCCGCTTCCATTTTAAGATAAGGAGGCAGATGCATCAACACCGGTTCGTACGGACGGTCGGATAGGTTCGCAATGCTAAAAGTCATCGTGGGCTTCTGACCATGATACACATCGGGGAAGGCTAATTCGTCACGATCGATACGGATATTGCCTATTGCATAAGGATGAGTCTTGGTATAGTCTTTTATCTCTTGCACCACTTCACCGATAAATTTCAGATAAATCAGGTTGGGCGTGGCATTGCTGTATATTCCTACTGTTTTTTCAAAGTGTCCCAAAGCTTTGGCGTCAAAGGAGGCTTTGACAATTCCTTTTCCTCCGGGAGCAATCGGTTCTTTGGTCCAGTCGGCTACGGAACAGGCGCAAGAGGTAGTGACATTGGTAAGCACCAATGGCTGGTTACCGGTATTGGTAATTGTATATTCCACCGTCACCGGGCGTTTCCATTCTATTTGTCCGAAATTATGTGTCTCTTTATTGGAAGAGATGCGAGGTTGGGCAACGGCTGCCAAAGCGACAGTGAGTAGAGAAAATATAAATAGCAAACTACGTTTCATGCGATACTTTTTTATTTTGGTGCACAAATGTAGGACTTTTAGATGAGTTTCTCACCACAGATTACACAGATTAACACAGATTGGGAAAAGACTTTACTTGCAGACAAGGCCTGTTATGCCTTGTCTGCAAACTAAAATCTTCGCTTTTGGTTATTCAATAATAATTGTCATTGATACGGAATGTGAAGCGTATTCGGGAGCGTATGCGCACTGAATAGTGGCCAGTCCTGTTTCGTAAGTTCCTTCACGGCTCACACGGTAGCTGTATTCCAGTACGTAGACGCCTTTGCCCAAATGGTCGAAGAAGAAGTTGGTAGAGGCGTCTTTAATATCTACATAATAACCGAATCCATTGTTCCAGCGATAACCGGAAATACTGCCGACAGGCTCGAAGCAGGCGCCACGCTGGTCTTTCAACTGCACAAAGTCCATCGTACGGTCTACACTAATGGTCAGACGGGAAACAACTTTATCACCTACTGTGAGAACGGTCTTAGAAGTAATAGGCTGCAATTGTGCAACGTTGTTCTCTATGCGTTCTACGTACAATTGCTTCTCTACATTCAATGCACCACCCTGTTGTTTCACATCACTGATAGGAGAATCGTATTCGGCGTAAACAGCTCCCCAAGCGATACCCGGATTCCTCTTTTCCACTTCAATCTTACGGGCGTCTACCACATTTTTCTGTGTGAACGAACGTTTGATATAACCCAATCCCGGAACGGTTGTCTTAGTCGGAGATACCGTTTCCAGTACCTCGTTGGCAATCACAATACGTACGTCCCCTTGATTATCGAGCAGATTGGCGCCTTTCATCAACAGGGCATACACAGCGTCCGCCGTAGCTACCGGAGAACTCCACTGCTGCGTCTGTTTTTGCTTTAACAGCCAGAGTTTCATTTCTTCGACTGTTTCCCGGTTTCCGTTTCCGCCAATCAGTTCCAATGCTTCCATCACGTCTACATGGGCTTGCAACTTCATACCTCCCCAAGCATACGGATTCTCGTTGAAGGCAAAGAACATTCCTTGCTCATCCGTTTTCGTCAGATGTTCCTTCAAGGAAGCGACAAACTCTTGGGCTTCTTTCTTACGCCCGGCTTTATCAAGTACAATGGCTGCAATCGCTTTCGTTTCCATCGAAGAAGAGGTTAGCAACTCTCCCACTTTAGACAGATAATAAGCATAAGCAATCTTACTTGCCGCAGGAACCTGTTCACCGGAAATCGCGACAATATACAGATATTGCAGAATACCGCTTGAAACTCCTGTCTGTTTCACTCCCTTTTTCTGCGCTTTCAGTATATTCTTGTATTCTTCTAAAGCCGACTGATGAAGATAAGTTAATGCCTTAGCCTGCAAGTCAAGAGCGGTTCCACTCAATGGCGCACCTGTCAGTAGCGCAAGGCGGGCATTCAGGTCGGCAATATAAGCCGTTACATAACGACTGCCGTTCATTCCCTTAAACCATGACCAAGCACCGTCGGAATTCTGCAATTCCTGCAATCTGGTCAAAGCCGCAATGTTATTGCTGCGGATATTATTCAGGTCGAACAGCGTAGCGATACGTTCTTTCTGCTGTTCTTCCGTCTTGGCTTCGAGTACCCACGGCGATTCGGACAACAGAATGTTCTTCACTTCCTGGTTCTTTTGCAAATTACTCAAGAAGGTTTCTTTCGTACCGCCTTGAAGTTTCCAGCTATCGAAAACCGCCTTAATGCGCGGCTGGCTGTTCATAATGTAAGAAGCCAATGTATTTGCATAGTAGGCTGTAGCCCACGAAATAGCATTGTTATTCACTGGGAGGCTTAGCGAAGGCAGTGCCTGAATGGCATACCAAGCCGGATTTCCCGTAAACTCAATGGTCAGTTTGCGGTCGGTCGCCGTTTTACTATGCTGATTGAACAAGCTGTCGAGTGAGAATGTACGGGTTTCTTCTCCACGCACAGGCATCGGAAGCGTCTCTACCAAATGTTCCTTATTGCTCAGCACCGGAAGAAGTTGTTGCTCACCGTCACTGAACGTACCGCTATCGGCTATCATCCGGCAACCCAGTATCTCGTATTTATCATTCACGGTAAATCTGAAATTCACTCCGATTGTCTTTCCGGCAGCTACCGAGAATTTTTGTTTCTGCGTGCTGACAACTTTTTCCGTCATCGGATCGAAAAGAATCATACTGACTGTACCTGCCTGCGGCTTGCCTGTCATATTGGAGATAGAAGCGGCAATAGACGTCTTGTCGCCTACACGGACGAAGCGAGGGAGATTAGGAGTCAACATAAATTCCTTGCTCGTGGTAGCTTCACCATCCAACGTTCCCGTCAGCATTCCCTTGGTATGGGAATATCCACGAAAGTTCCAACGTGTCAGACTTTCGGGCATAGTGAAAGAGAAAGAAACCTCTCCCTGCTCATTGGTACGGAGTTGGGGATAGAAGAAAGCAGTCTCGGCAAGATTTGTACGCAAGCCGGCAGGAGCTTCAGGAAGCGCTTCTTCTCCGGAAGCGACATCGGCCTTTCCTGCTGCCATTGGCACTAACTCCGATTCAAACATTGTATCCGCAGCATCTTCGGAAACTAGCGCCGATGCATATCTCACCGCATTGCTCCGGCTTACAACGCTGCCTGTCACCGACATTTTCTTTTGCACTGCATATCCTCTGACCACTACTCCATCAGCTATGGATTCTGACATCGCATATGCATTTCTTATATCAGGCTGCATAGCGAATCTGTCATACAACATTGCAGGTACTTTGAGAGACTTACGATCCCACCAATAATTGTAGGAGTTATTTCCAACATATCCGTTCATCCAATCGGAATAAGGAAGCAGTTGCTGGTAGTAAACCCGGAAATCCTGCCGGCGGTTCCAGATTTTATCAAGTGAGGCATCATACATCGTCGCCAACATTTCGGCATGAGCAGCCTGTCCCTGCGGTGTCTTGATTGTCAGTTTCCATTCCTCTTTCTGTCCGGGACGCAATTTATCACGGAATACGTCCCACTTCATCACCAATGTCTTGTCCGGCAAACGTTTTCTCGCCTGAACCCGTTCCTGATAAACCTGTCCGTCCCTCACCATACAGAAGTTCACGAAGATACCGTTACCGTAACTTTCCTGATACGGATATTGAAAACGAACAATCGTATCGGACAGATTCAGTGCCTTACTTTCCAGCAGTTTATCACCGCAAAATACATTCATCATTATATAGGTATCCTTTTCCGAAGTTCCGAAATAGAATACCGCCGGATGAGCAGTGTCAAATTCTGAACAGGCGGACGTTTGTCGTCAGAAGAGAAAAGAATCGTATTTGCTTCCGCCGTCACTTCTTTTCCCTGGTTATCTTTCACCGTTGCCTTCAGCACATACGGCCCGGAAGAAAATTTCCCCCAATTGAAGGTCATTTCCTTATTAGAAGTAAACGTTCCGGTTGCAACCGGTTTCTCGCCCAGTTGCTTGTAGTCCTTATCTTTCGCCGGATATAAAGAGTATGTACCTTTCACTTCCACAGGCTGTCCGTTCAGATTCTGTGCTTCAAACACAATGTTGAACGGCCTATCCTTGCAAATCTTTTCTTTCAACTCCGTCTGCAAAATCAATGAACGCTGTCCTGCCGAAATCATCTCCGTAGACGACTGTGTTTCACCTGCCGCATTGGTAACAGTCGCTTCAACAGAATAACGATAATATATTTTATCATTATTCTTATAATCTGCACTTTCTTCCAGGCGAACCGGGATCGTAAATTCTCCGTTCCCGTCGGCAGTCACTTCACCCGAAGCAATCTGTACAGCCTCCGAAATCCTCCAGAAACTGCGAACAGAACGCTTCACCATATACTTCACCGGAAGGTCCTGAAGCATCACACCGCTATAAGACTGTATCTTGCCTTTTACCTGCACTTCATCTCCGAGTCGGTAACTTTCCGTTTGCTTTTCAAACGTAATATCGAATGTCGGACGTTTATAATCCTCCACACGGATATTCGTTCTACTTTCTCCCGCCGTCAAAGAAAACATTCCGTTCAGACAGGCCGAAGGTAATGCGAAATCGGTGGTAAACGAACCGAATTCATTGGTACGTACCGACTTACGCCCCACTTCCTGATTATTTGTGTCCAACAAAGTTACAGTATAATCTTTACCGGGAAGCACATTAGCTGTATCCGATTTCTGCATATAAGCAATACCTTTCACATACACTGTCTGACCGGGACGGTACAAGGAACGGTCGGTCAATAACGTCATACTTTCCGTCGCTTCATCCTCATCATCGTAATAACCGTAGCTTCCGCCGTAAATACTTCGTTTCGGCATGGCTGTATCCACGCCTTTCGAAGCTTTCAAATATCTGTATTCGGATTTCCAGGGGAAGACAACTTTGCCATCTGCCCCGGTTGTATATTCCTGCAATACTTTTTCGTCATTCGTATAAAGAGTTATTTTCGCATTCGGTATAGGGTGTCCCGTTTGTCCATCCAGCGTCACTACCTCATATTGATTTCCCGGTAAACGGCACGTCAACACTTTGAAGCGGGTCACGTTAAACTCACTTTCACTATCCCGCTTGGCACGAATATCAGGAACAATACGCATGACGTAAGCTCCCACTTCCGGGGACTTGAAAGTGAACACCGTGTCCTGCGTCCGATAATCTTCCGGACGAAGAACCGAATAATGCTGTTCCTTCACCAACTTCTTCGCTTTATTAAAAAGGCGTACCGTAAAACCGTCCAGATTCTTATGCGAAGCTCTCAGTTTAATTTCTTCGCCGGGAAAAGCCTGGCTGATCACATTGACATTCAAGTAAGGAGATAGAATCTCCTGCCTCAGATTCTTCAAAGCATTAATCCTATGGTAAGACGGATAAAGTCCGATTGCCTCGTCACACAGTTTCAAGGCACTTACCGGCTGGTCTTTTTCAATTGCAAACTGAGCTTGCGCCAAATAAACTTCAGCACATATCGGTTCCGATTTGAATTTGCTTTTCAGTTCATTCAATGCAGCCAAATAAGGATCTTGCGTCAGTCCTATCAACCCGTTTTTAGCCTGGAAGGAACGGAACGCCTGATCCGCCATGCGTCGCCACTGCAAATAGTTGAGCAGTGCCAACACGTATCCTTCGTTCAGACCGGCTGCCTGATAGGCGGAAATCATATTTCCATAGATAGATATAATATCCTGTTTTACCGGATCCGAAGAAATATCGCCCGGTAATGTTCCGCTACTAAGTCTT
>OOCZ01001911.1_pt1 | contig 12121 bp, 9 predicted proteins | sample 1671631 | NCBI WGS metagenome assembly OOCZ01 (sample SAMN06348176, study PRJEB24527) | human gut metagenome | reverse complement strand
TCATATAAATTTATACCAAATATATTCGCATTTGACAATAAATTTTTAAGCTTGCCTGTATAGGACGATGGTTCTGCAAATCTTACACCATCAAGCTGTGCCTTTAATTCTTCTGCCATAGGGTCTGCTGACAATTCAAAGCTTTCTCCATTGTCATCAATGCCAAGAAGATACCGGCACCATCCGGCAATTGCAAGCGGTATTGCCGTAAGTGATTCTGCACTTCCCTCTTTTTCAACGTATGCTTTAATCGTTTCGCCATATCGTATGCCAACTTTTTGTGATGTATCCGTTGCAATTCTCTGCGGTGTATCCGGCATAAATGGATTTGGTATTCTTACATGAAGTACCTCATCTGCAAATTTTTCAGGCGAAATGATACCCGGATCCGTAACCACCGGCATCCCTTCAACCAATCCTATCCGTCTTACAAGCTCTGAAAGTTCCTTATCCTTCATTTCATCTGCAATAAGATTATATCCCAGAATACATCCATATACTGCAAGTGCTGTATGCAGCGGATTCAGACAGGTCGTCACCTTCATCCGCTCCACTTTATTAACAGTATCCCTGTCTGTCATATACACACCTGCTTTTTCAAGCTGGGGTCTTCCATTTGGAAATCTGTCTTCAATAACCAGATATTGTGGTCCTTCCGCATTAACAAATGGCGCAATATAAGTCTTCTTAGACGTAATCACAGGCTTCATCTGTTCAACTCCTGCCTGCTCTAATGCTGCAGCCACTGAATCTGCCGGTCTTGGTGTTATTTTATCTATCATGGACCATGGAAATGATATTACATTTTCATCATTGACATAGTCCGCAAAATCCTGTCCTACATAGCCCTTTTTCTGCCACTCGCGGACCATTTCCGTTATTGAATTTCTCAGTTTTTCTCCATTATGTGAACAGTTATCCATAGAAACGACCGCAAGCGGTGCTTTACATGTATTAAATCTTTCAAATAAAAGTGCTGCCACAACTGCCATTGCCGATACCGCCTTATCCGGTCCGTTATCTATATCACTCTGGATAAATGGGAAAAATGCACCCTTTGCATCACGCAGGGCATATCCCTTCTCTGTAATTGTAAATGAGATCATCTCAAGCTGCGGATTTGCAAAAATCTCCTTTAATCTTGACCAGGCTTGCCTTGATGCCGACTGTGCCTTCACCGCTTCCGTAAGAGAACCGAGTACCCTCTTGTCTGTACTTCCGTCTTCTTTTAGTGTAACCGCCATAACAAGATTGTCAAACGGCTCATAAATCTTATCCACAACATCAAAATCAAAGGTCTCCACGCATGTAATCCCTTTATCTGACACCCCCTGCTCAATTAACGAATCAGCAATCCCACCTATAAAAATTCTAAAGATATTGCCAATACCAAAATGAACCCATACCGGTGATGCCTTTGTATTCTCTGCTACCTTTCTGACATCATATGCCGGCAGTTTTATACCTGCCTCTTCCCATGCTGTTTTATCTTTAATTCCATCTATTGAAAGTTTCATATTCATCCTCATTTCTGAGCAGCCTGTTACGAAAATGCAATGAGATATCCGCAAAGATAATTTCTCATCTGCCATTATAGCCGGTTGTTTTTGCTCAGAAACAACCGGCTGTGTAATGTCTGCGTTACAACGTACCGTATAAGCAAATTACTGTCCTGACTTGTCTACGGCTTCCCATAAGCCATTCAGATAAGTTGCTCCTAACGCCCTGTCATACAGACCATATCCCGGCATTGCAACTTCATCCCATATCATTCTGCCATGATCCGGTCTTATTGCCCCATCAAATCCGGTATCATATAAAGTCTTAATAATCTTATACATATCCATTGAGCCATCTGATGATAAATGTGCAGCCTCTTCAAAATCCCTCGGTGAATTATATTTAAGATTTCTTACATGTGCGAAAGGTATTCTTCCTCTGCAGGCTTTAATAATCTCACAGATGTCGTTATTCTGGTTAGAACCAAATGAGCCTGTACAAAGTGTGATACCATTATAAGGCTTATCAACTGCATCAAGAAGGCGGGTAACTGAATCCTTTCCTGTCATAATTCTTGGGAGACCAAAAATTGGCCATGCCGGATCATCCGGATGAATTCCCATCTTAATATCATACTTTTCACATACCGGTCCGATTGCTTCCAGAAAATATACAAGATTGTCAAACAACTTTTCTGCATCAACATCCCGGTACATTTCAAAAAGCTCTTTTAATCTGTCTAATCTCTCCGGCTCCCATCCCGGCATTACAAAGCCATTGGACATTTTTTCAACGGATTCCCTCATATGTTCCGGATCAATCATATCTACGGTGTCCTGATTATATGCCAATACCGTCGAGCCGTCCGGCCGTACCCTTGCAAGCTCTGTCCGCGTCCAGTCAAATACAGGCATAAAATTATAACATACCATATGAATATCCGCTTCGCCCAGTGCCTGCAGCGTTTTAATATAATTATCAATATGCTCATCTCTTTTTGCAGTTCCAATCTTAATGTCATCTGACACATTCACAGATTCAATCCCTGCAATTCCAAGTCCTGCATCATTGACAATCTTTTTAAGCTCTGCAATTTCCTTTGGCAGCCATAATTCCCCTGCCTGCTTTCCAAAAAGTGTCGTAATGACATTCTTCACTCCCGGAATCTGTCTGATCTGTTTAAGGGTAACACTGTCATATCCCGGTCCGTACCACCTTAACGTCATCTCCATTATAAAATACCTCCTTAAATATAAAATACATGTCTAATTTCTTTGTTATTATCATACTAACATGTCAGTACTGACATGTCAATGTATTTTTTTATGCAAGAAGGTCATTTATTAAAATTGTTTCATCGCAGCTTTATTGTCCCTGCCCTGCTTATTGCTCCCACGCTGTATAAAGAGCCAAACGCACACACGCCGGTATTTTTCTTTTGACTCATCCTATATGCCAACTGAACTGCTTCCTCTATAGTATCCATTACAGATACTTCTCCCGTATAACCGCATTTTCTTACTGCATCTGCGCACTCATCCGCACTCAAGGCACGCGGGCTGTCCGGTACAATCGTGATAAAAGAGGCTGCGTAAGGAAGCATTGTCCTAAGCATCTGACTGTAATCCTTGTCGCGCAGGATTCCGGTTATAAAAATAAACTTTTCGCCTGTAAAGTAGTTTTCTAAATTTGCGCGCAGCGCGTTGATTCCATCCGGGTTATGCGCACCATCGACAATAAACAGCGGTGCTTCTGACAAAATTTCAAACCGCCCCTGCCAGTAAACGTTTTTCATTCCGTCATAAACTGCATTTACCGGTATCCGATATCCCTTCCGGGTCAGACAGTCCATTATTTCCAGTACAACCGCAGCATTTTCACACTGATAATCTCCCAATAAAGAAAGTCTTATGCCTGCATACTGTTTATACCCAAAGGTCTGCCCATGTATGCTTCTGTCCGTAATTTTAATATTTTGTACATCCGTGCTTTTAAAACCGGCTTTCTTTTCCTGACATTTTTTTATCAGTACATTCATGACGGTTTCACTCTGTCCGGCTATTACGACCGTTCCGTTTTCTTTAATAATCCCTGCTTTTTTCTGCGCAATTTCTTCCAGTGTTGTTCCCAGAAATCCCATATGGTCATAATCAATATTGACAATTGCTGCAACCTCCGGAACTTCAATTACATTGGTTGCATCATCACAACCGCCCATGCCGACTTCCAGCACCACAAAATCACACCTGTTTTCATTAAAATATAAAAAAGCAAGTGCCACAGCCTTTTCAAATTCAGACGGAACATCTGTCATCTTCGTACATACATTTCTTACCAACTCTGCATATCTTACAAATTCTTCTTCGGAAATCATTTCTCCGTTTATCCTGAACTGTTCCCGGTACGCAGATATCACCGGCGATGTAAAAAGCCCTGTCTTATATCCTGCCGTTTTAAGGATTTCTGCTGTCATGGCGCACACAGAACCTTTTCCATTGGTTCCTGCAACATGGATAAATTTAAGCTTTTTCTGCGGACAGCCCAGTCTTTCCAGTAATTCTTCTATTCTGCCAAGACCAAGTCTTATGACTTCATTATGTGATTCCTTTATAAAATGCTCTGCTTCTGTATATATCATACTTTTCCTCTTGATTTTAAATTTATGATAACGAACCATCCAGTCTGCTTAACAGCTGTCCTACCGTGCAGCCTAAAACCGGATGTCTGTGATACGGCGCAATCTGTGCCATCGGAATTAATACAAAACCGCGGTTCTGCATATCTATATGCGGCACGGTCAGTGCCGGAGTATCTATGATACAGTCATCATAAAACAAAATGTCCAGATCCAGTGTCCGCGGTCCCCAGTGTATGGTCCGTTCACGCCCCGCTTCTGCCTCAATTCTGTTAAGAAGCGCCAGCAGTTCTTCCGGATACAGCAGGGTCTTAATCTCTAATGCCCCATTTAAAAAGACATCCTGTTCAACACCGCCGTAAGGCTCTGTCGTAATATAATCGGATACCTTTACGACCTTACAATACGGATGGTTTTTTAGTTTTTCTACAGCTTCGTCAAGATATGCTTTTTTATCGCCCATGTTCGACCCGGTTGCAATATATGCCCTGTGCCATCCTCTTGATATTTCAACACTGACACTGTCTACGGGAATCGCAACAGGTGCCCACGGTTTTTCTATTTTCACATCTACTTTTTCCGCCAAATCATACCGCAGCAGTAATTCCTGTGCAAGTTTCTCAGCAACGGTTTCAATCAGTTTAAATGTATTATTCTGAAAGAACTTTAAAATATCCCGGCTTACATCCCCATAATTTACGGAACACGCCAGATCATCCGTCAATCCCGCTTTCCGGGTATCGGTATACACCACGACAGAAACCAGAAATTTCTGTCCTAACATATTCTCGGCTTCAAAAACACCATGGTTTCCAAACACAACTAATTTATCAATTGAAATTTTATCCACGTTAATCCTCATTTCTAAACAGCTTGTTGTAAAGCGGCGATTTCTCATCTGCCATCTTTGTTATTATTTTGACAGGATTGCCTCTGTCATCTTAATAATTCTGTAATTTTCTTTTACATCGTGAACTCTTACAAAGGAACAGCCTTTCATGACACCGATAACCGTTGTCGCCAGTGTTCCCTCCACCCGCTCGTCCGCCGGTAAATCAAGTGTCAGTCCAATCACGGATTTTCTGGACGTTCCAAGTAATACCGGATAATTGAGCTGCTTCATGATTTCAAGATGATTGATAATCTCAAGATTCATTTCATACGTTTTGCCAAATCCCACGCCGGGGTCCAGCATAATCTTATCATCGGGTACATTGGCTTTCTTTGCAATTGCAATGCACTCCTGCATATCCCGGATAAAATCTTTTTGAAAATCATCATATACGGCTTCATTCCTGTTATGCATAAGGCAGCATGCCGCGTTGTATTTTGCTGTATATGCTGCGACTTCCGGGTCATGCTTAAAGCCCCAGATATCGTTTACAAGGTCCGCTCCCGCCTGCAATGCCGCAAGTGTGACCTTCCCCTTATAGGTATCAATTGAAACCGGAATATCAAAATGCTTTTTCACCGCCTCAATCACCGGTGTTACCCTTGCAATTTCTTCTTCTTCAGAAATCACTACATGTCCCGGTCTGGTGGATTCCCCTCCGATATCAATGACGTCCGCTCCATCCCGTATCATTTCCTCTGTATGCTTTAATGCCGCATCCAGCGTATTAAATTTACCGCCATCCGAAAAAGAATCCGGTGTTACATTCAAAATTCCCATTATATAACAGTGGCTGCTCAAATCAAACTCTTTATTACCTATTTTCATACAATCTCCATTCCTTATCTGCTGCTGCCTGCAGCTTATTAATAATCAATTTCCAGATTCATCTTCTGTCTGTCCCAGTTACATTCCGCCTGCGCCGCGCACGCAAAACAGTTTCTTGATTTCTTATCCGCCCAGTATAACATTTCGTATAAAGGCGTGTCCGCGCCTTTGTCTTTTATCCGGTGATGTAGAATCCAGTCCTTTATCAGGCTCATTTCTTCTTTTGCAAAACCGCAGTCCGGCAGGATTCTGTCACACAGGGCCGCTCCCGCCATTTCATGTGGAATCCCTTTTTCTATCTGATCTATTCTTCCGATATCATGCATAAACGCCGCTGCATATATGACCTCTTTTGATATGGACAGTTCCTGTTCCACCGAATAAATATACATCAGTCTTGCTACATCCAGAAAATGCTCCAGCGTATGATTACAAAATTTCCGGTGTTCCTCAGCCTTTTGCAGCGCATTATATTTTTTCTGATATAAAGGATGTCTATATATTAGATTTACACGTTTCATGTCTTCACCAATCCTTCTAATATCAGCCGGACACCCGCTTTTATTTTTTCACTCTCCATCTTTTCCTCTTTTCTTATGTAAACAAAAAAGCATTCATACCCGTTCTCAGGAAATGAATGCTTTGTATTTTCTGACAGCGGATGCGAAGGCACATCGCAAATCCGCTTTACAGGGATTTTTCGTTCAATGGCAACTTCCCGTCCATTGACACTTTACGCATGACTTCTACTCTGTTCACATCTATTTATTTTTGCATCTTTTACTATATCTGTTATACTGCCAATTGTCAATCCTGTTTTTAACCGGGCGTTATACATTGTAATTTGCAGTTTTATTAAAATCCGGCTGGTTTTTCAGCCGGCCATGATTTTCTGAGTGCCGCATAGGAAATTAGAAAGTTGGCAAACCAGCCGGCCGGTACAGCAAGCCATACATATGCAATGCCAAAACGCGGAGCACATATAAGGGCAACCAACAGACGGATTGCAAGATTTACCATATTAGCAATGAGGAATGGCCGCATGATTCCAAGTCCACGAAGGACCCCGTCTGTTGCCATCTTGATACCCATAAAAATGAAAAAATAGCCAAGCCATTTCATATAATCCCCGGACACCTGATATGCTAAATCGGTTCCATCCTTACCCAGGAATAACGAAGAAATCTGAGTATGTAATGTTTCAATCACTATAAAGGCAAGAACTGCAAAACATATATCTAATACAATTGCAGCATGTTATCCTTTTTTGATACGCTGGTTCTGTTTTGCACCCAGATTCTGGGAAACATATGGTGAAACGGCATTTCCAATGGATACAAAAATCAGGGAAAAAACATTTTCTACTCTCATTGTTGCCGAATAACCTGCAAGCGCCTGTGTACCGAATGGATTTACAACCGCCTGTACTATCATCATGCCAATAGATACTGTAGACTGCTGCAAAACAGATGGTACAGCAATTTGAAGCATTGAATATAACTCCTGCCTGTCAAACCGTTTAAAGCTGCTTTTATACCGGCGCATCCTGCAAAAGAAAATCAGAAGTGAAAAAACAGCAGAAATCCCCTGTGCAATCAGCGTTGCAAGCGCTGCACCAAACACGCCGAGCCCTAAGCCTGCTACCATCCAGAAATCCATAAAAATATTCAGAATAGAAGAAAATATCAGAAGTCCCAGCGGAATCTTTGACTCACCGATTGAGGTGAACATCGTTGAAAGGATATTATACATAAACAAAAACGGAAATCCTACAAAATAAACACGCAGGTATAATACTGCTTCATCCAGTATATCAGCAGGTGTCTGTAATGCATTCATCATTATATTAGAAAATCCAAAACCAAATACACCCAGAAGTATGCTTAGAATCAGAAAACTAATCAATGATGTTGATACGATTGTTTTCATTTTACTATAATCCCTGGCACCAAAGTAGCGGCTCACAAGCACCCCTGCACCTACACCGGCACCAAGTGCCACACAAATGAATACATTCGTAAGCGCAGCACAGGCTCCAACTGCCGCAAGTGCAGAAGATCCGACAAACTGACCCACAATAATTGAATCAGCCATATTATATATCTGTTGGAAAAAGCTTCCCAGAATCATAGGCATTGCAAAAACAGTCGATGCTTTAAGAGGTGCATCTGTAATTAAATATTCATCCTTTGACATTATTCTATTCCTCCATAAATCCACGGCTTTTAGCAGAAAGCACAAGCATAGCATCCATATACCCCCACCGGAAGCGATGCCGCAGCATACATGGGAGTTAAACAAATGTCAATAAACTTCAATCTCAATTTAACAAACTCATTATTTTCAGTTCTCTTTTATAGGTCCTTCTTGTGGTTTATTCTCTGCCAGTCTCATAACTTCCTTCCATGCCGGCGAGAACAGATAATAACCTATCATTGCAAACATTCCAAAACTGAAAGATATTGGAAAACACAGCATTACCCATGTTCCATCAAAATATCTGTTAATAATATATGCACTTGGAATTCTGACTGCCCAAAGCATCAGAATATTAACAATGGTCGTATAACGCACCCTTCCTGTTCCATTTACAATAGATATTATACAATTAAAAATGGCATAGAACCACTGGGAAAGCAACATGACAACAACATGTCTGCTCGCATACATCAGCACCATTTCATCTGATGAAAAGAAACGTATCAACGGTTTATGTATCATAATGAAAAATAAGCCACAGCCAAGGGTAATAAGTCCGGAACATATTGGAATTTTCCAGTGTCCCTCCTTAATTCTATCATATTTTTTTGCACCGTAATTCTGCCCTGAAAATGTAGTGGCTGCCGAAGACAAGCCGGTAATTGCTATATTGGAGCAGCCCGTAATTCTTCCTGCTACTGCACCCCCTGCCATAAATACGGCGCCCTGGGAGTTATTAAAGGTCTGTAATGCAACATGTCCTAATGAATACAGCGAATTATTAAGTCCGACAGGCAGACCAATTGCCAGGATATCCTTCATCATTTTTCCTGAAAATCTTCGTGGCAGGAATGTAAACTGAATCTCCGGAAACATCTTTCTTATATAAGCAATACTTACAAGCCATGAAATAAACATCGCTATACTTGTAGCAAGTGCTGCACCTGCCACATCCATGCCAAATCCTGCAACAAATACTAAATCAAACACTATATTGGAAATACAGGATACAACCAGAAACCATAATGAAGCCTTGCTATCCCCAAGTCCTCTTAATATTCCGGCATTCATGTTATAGCCCAGATTACCAAGCGTACCTAAGAATACTAATCTCGTATAGATTAGTGCAGCATCCCATACATCCTGCGGAACCTTCATAAATTCAAGAATATACGGTGCTGCAAACCATCCAAGAATTCCAACCGGAATTCCTATAATATAGATAAATGTTATTGAGGTTCCACATATTGAAACAACCTTATCGGATTCCTTTGCGCCGGCATATTGTGATATCAGAATAGACACACCGGTTCCTATTCCTAAGAAAACACATAATAATACTTCAACCGGCTGCGAACTCGTTCCGACCGCCGCCAGCGATGTATCACCACAATATTGACCTATTACAAGTGCATCGACTGTTGTATATAACTGCTGCAAAACATTTCCAATAATAATCGGTATCGCAAACAGTATAATGTTTTTCATAATATGACCTATCGTCATATCAATCTGTCCTTTTCGCGAATCTGCCATCATTTACTCCTTATTATAAAATAATCCATTCATTTCTGCTATTTATAATAATACTGTAATTTAATGCCATTTTCTAGCGATTTATGGCATGGACTACAGAAAAAGTATCCATATTTTATTCTATGATATCAGGAGAAGACGGTTTGAAGCTGTGTGCTTGTGACACGCAAAAAATGCAGCAATGATTTTAACATTCATTGCTGCATTTTTTTCAACTGTTCCCTGCGGGAATCGAACCCACAACTAGCGCTTAGGAGGCGCTCGTTATATCCATTTAACTAAGAGAACAAATAAGGACAGTCTGAAGATTTCAGACTGTCCTTATTCTATCACAATTAGCTAAAACGGTCAATTGCTTTCTCGTTATGCCTACTGTAACTTGAACTTGTTGATTGCTTCTTTTAATGCAACTGCGATTTCATCAAGCTCTACTGTGCACTGATTTAAGTTGTGCATTGTTGCATTAACTTCTTCTGCGGAAGCGGTTACTTCTTCGGATGCAGCTGCTGTTTCTGTAGAAATAGAAGCGACATCTTCCATTCTGTCAATTACATTTCCTCTGCTGTTATCCATCTGCTCATTTAACTTGGCAATGTTGTCAAGACCTTCCGTTAAAGCGTTGATAGAGGTTGAAATTGTATTAAACAGATCCTTTGTATCCTGAATAGACTGGTTCTGTTCAGTAATAATCTGGTTCGTTTCATCAAGTGTCTTTTCTACCAGTGCAGACTTATCTGTAATCTCGGCAACAATCTGCTTGATTTCATCGGTTGACTGCTGTGACTGTTCTGCAAGCTTTCTGATTTCATCTGCTACAACTGCGAAACCTCTGCCGCTCTCACCTGCTCTTGCCGCTTCAATACTTGCATTCAGTGATAACAGATTCGTCTGTTCCGTAATCTCTGTAATGGCATTGGAAATGAAGTTAATCTTTTCAATACTCTGAATCATTTCATCTACAACGGACTGGGAAATCTTTGAATTTTCAATAGACTGCTCGCCCTTGCCAATTAAATCTTCTACAATCGTGATACCCTTGTTACTCATCTGCTGGGTTTCAATCGACATATCGTTAATATCACTGACATATGCCTTTGTTTCGTGTAATCTCTCTGCGAGATTTTCAACTTCCTTCGTCGCATTGTTCGTGCTTTCCGCCTGCCCCTGTGCCCCGATGGATACACTCTGGATTGCTTCAGAAACCTGATTTGTTGTTTCGGTTGTTGTCTTGGAAATCTCAGAAATATTATCTGATGCCTTGATAATAACCTGTGAACGTTCTTCCACATCCTTAATCAGTATGGATACATTATCAACCATTTCATTAAAGTTACCTTCAAGTTCACCAAACTCATTCTTCTTCTTAATTGGAATTCTCTGTGTTAAATCACCGTCTGCAACAGCCTGCATAACACTGTTAATCTTCTTGATTTCCTTTGTAAACATCATTGTTACAAATAATGCAATGACAATACCGATGATAAATGAAATAATACCGGATGAAATCGTTGCATTAACAATCTTATTCACAACGCTTGCTGTTTCATTGGAACTGATAAAACCAACCAGTGTCCAGTCTGTAATTTCATCTCTGGCTACTACAACGTGTACTGTCTTTCCGTTAATCTTTTCGTCAAAATCCTGAACATTGTAAATTTCTTCCGGCGACTCTGCGTTTAACTTACTCCAGAAATTGTAGCTGCTTACACTGTCTGAAGAATATGTATTCTTATCGTTATTTACAATAATCTTACCATCTTTGTTTACAAGAACCACATAACCTGTATTTAACAGACCGATGCTCTGTACATAATTGGTCATTTCTTCAAAATTAATATCCATGGCAACTGCACCATAGTTGCTGTTATCTGAATACTTGATTTCCTGTGAAACGGTAATGACAGTATTGCCCTGTGAATCTGTATAAGGATCTGTAAACTGTGCATATACGCTGTTTCTTGCAGGTGAACCGATTGTAGACTTATACCAGTCTTTTGCTGTATTATTCACACCGTCTTGTGTTGACTTTTTATTACCCAGCTTATTCTTTGTATTATCCCACTCTGTCCATCCTGTAATCAGATGTCCTGTAACAGTTGAAAAATAAGCTCTTTCAGCACCGTTTGTAACTTTAACGGAAGCAATTAATGCATCCTGTACTGTTGTTACATTCGTATCATAATCGCCCCTGTCTTCCAGATGCTTTACGGCATCATTTCTTGTTAAAAGGTCTACTGGCTGACTGATATTTTTCAGATAATTAGTAAATCCCATCTTGGTTTCCTGTAATGTCTGTACACTTGTCAGCTTCAAATTTTCTGTCTGGGCTGATTTTGTTGTTTCTATTGCCCTGAATGCAAGTATCAATGTTGGAATCAAAATTGCCAGTACAAAAAATCCGACAAGCTGCACTCCGATTCCACGAAGTTTCTTACTCATAATTTCATCTCCTATTAATATTCTTAAACTCTTATAGTTATTCACTGTCTCATACTAACACAATCTCCTATAAATTGCCATTTATTTTGCAA
>OOCZ01001909.1_pt1 | contig 12129 bp, 6 predicted proteins | sample 1671631 | NCBI WGS metagenome assembly OOCZ01 (sample SAMN06348176, study PRJEB24527) | human gut metagenome | reverse complement strand
GGCCGCTGAGGAACAAGCCGGACGCGAAGCCGGCTCCGTGCGCCTGCTGGCCGCCACGAAGACGCGCGACATCGGCGAAATCATGGCTGCGATTGATGCCGGCGTGCGCATGATCGGCGAGAACCGTCCGCAGGAAGTGACGGCGAAGGCCGAAGGGCTGGCACGGCGATGCGCGGAACGCGGGTTTTCGCTGGGCGTCGCAGGCGCCGCGCCGGATGCTGCGGCGGAGCATATTCCATTCCACCTGATCGGCCAGCTGCAAAGCAATAAAATCGGCAAAGTGCTGCCGGTGGTCGACACTATCGAATCGGTCGATTCAATCGATTTGGCAGAAAAAATTTCACGTAGAGCCGTGGCTCGCGGTATTACTGTCGGCGTGCTGCTGGAAGTCAACGAATCCGGCGAGGAATCGAAATCCGGTTGCGATCCGGCGCACGCCATCCGCATCGCGCAGAAAATCGGCACGTTGGACGGCATCGAATTGCAGGGACTGATGACGATCGGCGCGCATGTGCACGACGAAACGGTGATTCGCCGCGGTTTCTCGCACCTGCGCAAGACCCGCGACCTCATCCTCGCATCCGGCGAACCGGGCACGGACCGTTGCCGGGAACTGTCGATGGGCATGACCGGCGACATGGAACTGGCCATCGCCGAAGGTTCCACCATCGTGCGCGTCGGCACTGCGATTTTCGGTGAGCGTGCGTTCATCTGAGCGCTTTCTTTGACTTTTTCTGTTTTTTAAGGATTTGCGGGGCTCGTCCGCCTGGATTGCATTCGTCTGGCTTACATTCGTCTGACTTGCATTCCTCTGAAAAACGGCTTGTCTGAGCTGCGTTCCGCCGGTAGGTGGGGTGCTGCGCGGTTTGGTGCCATAATTGCCGGTTTCGTGCCTGAAACCGTTGTCTTTCTAGGGGTAAGCCCTCCTATAGGGGGCAAGGGCTTTCGTATGGCGGGTGTGAACATGGGTGTGTTCGAAGGAGAAACCCATGTTTTGGTCTGCCTCTCGATTGATGAGTAAACCCGTCCGTCTGCTCGCCCGCAGGACGGATTCCTACGTGCATGCGCATACGGTGCTGCGTTCGCCCATGCGGCTGTTCGGTGCCGTGGCGGGCGCCTCGGCTGATTCCTATGATGCCGGTGATGATAACGATGGCATCGGCAATGGCGCCGGAGTCGGATCTGATGCCGGTGCAGCTGCCGACAGTGGTCATGCCGGAACTGTTGCGTTCGCTGGAACGTTCGCTGGAACGCCGTCGTTTTACGAGGCGATTGACATTGCCGATGTGGTTCGCGCGCGCAGGCTGCGGCGGATTCGTTTCATATTGGTGCGGTGCGTGTCCGTGCTGCTGATCGTGGGCGCGGTGGTGGTCGCGTCGTTGCCGTTCGCCATGCAGGCGCATTCCGCGCGGCGCTTGGCCGAGACATCCGATTCGGCGGCTCGCACGGTTGCCGGATGGCCGTATCCGATGGCGATGGAGGAGTTGGAACGGGCGCGCGCATACAATCGGCGGCTTGCCGTGGAAGGACAGCCGGTATTGGGCGAGGCGGCCGATCCGTTCACTACCAGACCGGCTGGCACTGCCGGAGATGCTGATACCGCCGACGATTCGGCGCCTTCCGGCGGTGCCGGGCTTTCCGCGGCGGACACGGACGCGAACTATCAGGGCCTGCTGGATTCCGGCGCAGGCATCATGGGCACGGTATTGGTGCCCAAAATCGGCGTGGAACTGCCGATTCGGCATGGTACGTCCGAACCGGTGCTCGCCGTCGGCGCAGGGCATCTGTACGGCACCAGCCTGCCGGTCGGCGGCACTGACTCGCATACGGTGGTCGCCGGGCATCGCGGCCTGGTCAAATCGTTGATGTTCACACGGCTCGACGAACTGCACGACGGCGATTTCATGTACATCAAAGTGATGGACGAGACGCTGGGATACGAAGTGGACCGAATCAGCGTGATCGAACCGGACGACGTCTCACGGTTGAAAATCGTGCCCGGCGAAGACCGGCTGACGTTGATGACCTGCACGCCATACGGCATCAACACGCATCGGCTGCTAGTCTCCGGGCATCGCGTCGCAATACCGCTGCCCGCGCCAGATCCGGCCGACGTGCGCGACGAACGCGCGACCGAACTGGGCGCGCTCGCCATGACCATCGTTTGCACGATGGGCGGCATGCTGTTGTGCTGCATGGTCGTGCGGTCGATGCGGCCCCGACACCGAATCATGCGGCACGCTTCCGCCTGGCCGCGTAAAGGATAAGGGGGAAGGCCGCGATTTTCGCGGGTCCGCACGTTCCCCGAACCCATCAATGGAGGGGACGGGTTTCAAAACGTTCATCCATAAGGTTCAAGGCATGGAGGCGCATAGGCAATTCGCCGCAGCGCCATGAGAGATGGACATGTCATGAAGTGGATGAAGGACCCGCTTGCCGGCTTCATAAGCCGGTGTGGCGCGCGGATGGGAAAATTCACCGCATTGCTTGTCACGATTGCGATGCTGGCCGGCACCACGGGAGCCGGCGCGACCGCGTTCGCCGACGAAACGGTGACGGATGGCGGCAACGTGGCCGCCGAATCCGCAGCGAGCCAGCCGGAATCGACACAACAATCCGATGCTGAACACGCAGTCGGATCGGACGTTGCCGACATTGCCGGGCAAGATGTTGCCGGACAGTCCGCAACGGACGATGACGACGCACAATGCCTTACGGACGACGGCGAATCGCAGCAGCCATCGAACGAACAAGCGCAATCGCAACTGCAGTCGCAATCGCAACCGGAACAACCGTCGGAGACGATGCCGGAACAGCGGCAGCCGTGCGATAAGACGGAACAGCCGAATGAGCAGAAGGAGCAGGAACGGCAGGCGGTTAGGCAGCCGACGGCTGAGAACGCTGACGTACCTGCAAATGGTGCTGCACCGGCTCAAGACGGCGATCGAAACGACCATGCCGGCGAAAATCGCACGGATGCTGTGGCGAATGGCGATGCGGGCGCGACAGCCGATGACGGCAAAACCGGCGATGCGGACGATGCTGACAACGATGGCAACACTGCTGAAGATGCCGACGATGCCGACAAGAACGGTAAGAATGACGCCGACAAGGATGCCGCGTCGGCTCAAAACGGCAACGATAACGACAAGAATGATGCTGCCAAAGACGATGCCGACGCCGACGAACACATCATGCGCGATCGCTTCACCTTCAATCGCAAAACCGTGATGCGCGCCGCGCGTAACGTCGCCGTGCCGCAGCCGGACCACACGAAAAGCATCACATACAACAACGGCGGCAAATACACGCTGAACCTCAACGTGGTGGGCAAGGATACCCGCGAAAGCCATGAGACCACGGAGAAAATCGAAGTGGTGCTCGTACTGGACACGTCCGGATCGATGAACTACTGCATGGACGGAAGCCAAAGAGGATGCAACAAATCGAATCCGAAGCGGTTGACGGCGCTGAAAGAAGCGGCGACCAGCTTCATCGACGCCACCGAGACCACCAACGACACCATCCAGGACAAAGACAGCAAAGTGCGAATCGCCATCGCTCAATTCGGGCAGACATCCGGCGTGGTGAGTTCCCTGACCAGCGATACCGCCGCTCTGAAATCATCGGTGAGCAGGCTGTCCGCCAATGGCGCGACCCCTGCGGACAAAGGCATGGCCGCCGCGCAGACGGCATTGCTGCGGGCAAGGCCAGGCGCGAAGAAAGTCGTCATTTTCTTCGCGGACGGTGTGCCGACCACGCAAAACACTTTTAGCACGAGAGTCGCCAATGACGCCGTGACAACCGCGCTCGCCATGAAATCGGCCGGCACGCTCATCTACAGCATCGGCATCTTCGAAGGCGCCAATCCGGAGCAGCAATCGTTCGGTAACAGGGAGAACGACCAAGCCAACCAGTTCATGCACGCCGTATCCAGCAACTATCCGAACGCCACCGCGTACGACAAAGCCAATTGGGGTACGGGCGGCAACCTCGGCTACTACAAGGCCACCAACAGCGCGGACGATCTGACGAAGATCTTCGACGACATCCAGAAGGAGATCACCACGGGAAGCGCCTACAGCGGCGTCTCGATCGTCGACGAGCTGTCCGAATACGCGCAGGTCGATGGCGTTGTCTGGAACATGGCCGGCATGCGGAACTTCGGCGGAACGACCTACTACCGGGTGACCGGCGGCGTGACGCTCAACGTGACGAATCTGCCTTCGGGGGCTACGCCTCCAGTGCTGGAACGTGATTACACATTGTGGTACAGCGACGCCGGCAACGGCAAGATCCGCGTCGAATTCGCCGGCGATTACGAGCTGCTGCACAACGCGACCTACACGCTCTCGTACGGCATCGTGCCAACCGACAGCGCCTACGCGCGGGTCAATATGGTCGACGGCGGCATCAACTACGACGCGACCGGCGACGCGGGCACCGGCACGACCTCCGCAGGAAAGCCGGGCTTCCGATCGAACGCGTCGGCGCAGGTCTGTTACACCTTCGACAAGCAGTCCGCCTGCGCGGCCTACCAGCATCCCGTATTGCAGGTGCCGTCCGCCAACGTGGTCGTGACGAAACATTGGGAAGGCGGAATGCCGGCGAGCGGAGCCACATTGCGCATCGATTTCATGCAGGGCGGCGCATCGAAGCTGGGCAAAGACCTTTCCGAAGATGACGAGCTGCCTACCGGCGAATGGCAGTACACATTCCGTGGCGTGATGGCAGGCGACTACACCGTCACGGAAGGCAACATCGCCGGCTATCACGCGAAAGGCAACGTCACCTCAGTGCCGATCAGCATCACCAGAGCCGACATGTGGAGCGCGTTCGACAAGGGACAGACCGCCACCTACGAAGCCTCGTTCACCAACGTGAAAGAGACGGTGGCCGTGCTGCCGCTGTCCGGCGCATCGGAAGGACGGACCTGGCTGGTCGTGGCCGGCGTCACGGCACTGGTGCTGCTGCTTGCGGGCATCGTCGGACTGGCTTTGATCGGGCGCGGACGGCCGTGACGGAACTGCCGGACGGCAATCGCAATTCTCTGATCGCAATCCGGCAATCGCAATTTTTCAATCACAACTAAAGAGCAACACAACTTACGAAACTTCCCATAAAACCAACCAATCGGCTGCGGTAACAAGGCCGACCAAACCAAGGAAGAGAGGTCTCTCATCATGAAGACGAGAAGGCTTTGTGCAGTAATCGCCGCGGCGGCAACGTTGCTGGGCGGTATGGCGTTCGGCACGGCCGGAGCGTATGCGGCCGGCAGCGCATCGATCGAAGTGCGGCATTCGCAGAAGGGGCACACCTACTCCGCGTACAAGTTCGCCTCGCTGACGGTGGACGGCGACGCCGTGCAGGTCGACACCGACGCCGATTGGGTGACTGCTGTGACCGACGCGGTGGCCGCCGCCAACAACAACATGGACCCCGTTGTCAGCATGCCCTCCGAATATGACAGCAATCCGGCCGCGTTCGCCGCAACCAAGACCGGCGATAACGACGCCGCCTGGTTCCGCACATTCGCGGCCTCGTTGGCGGTTGGCGATGGCGTCGTCGCCGACAAAACCGTTGCAGGCAACGGCGGTACGGCTGCCATCGGTTCGCTTGAAGAAGGCTGGTATCTCATCACCGATGTGGATGGAGAGGGTGGCCGAGGCACCAACGCCATCGTCGCCACCACGCTGAACGGCGTGGCCGCCACATTCAAAGTGAAGGGCGATCCGGCAACCGGCCAGGGCAAGATCAACGCTGTCGGCATGTTTGTGGCCAAGAACGAGAACGAGCCCGACCAGCCGGGCAAGACGGCCGATACGATTACCACCACTGAAGGCGTGAGCATTGGGCAGACCGTCGCCTACACCATCACGCTGGATATTCCGAACGCGGCCGAAGGCTACGACAAGTATCCGTACTTCGTGAAGGACGTGGCATCCAAGGGCCTGACGGTCAACAAGGACTTCAAGGCCGTTGTTCGAGCCGCGGATGGCACGGAAACGAATATGCCGTTCACCTACGTGACCGTTCCGACCGTTGGGGCCGACGGCAAGACCACCACCGTGCTGGAATTCGACTTGGCCAACAAGAGCGGCCAGCTGGTCATCACCTACACCGCCGTGGTCAACAAGGACATCATCGACATGGGCAACAAGGTTACCAACAAGGCGGCCGTGTCCCGTGACACCGAGGTGTGGAATACGCCGGTCGAATTCGACTCCTATACCGGGGGCTTCTCCTTCCACAAGTACGGTGTCGGAAGCGATGCCAATGGTCTCGCAGGAGCGAAGTTCCACGTGTTCGAGGGAACCGAGGTTTCGCAGACCCCGCTCAAGTTCATCAAGATTGTGGATGGCGAATACCGCCTTGCCGAAGCGAACGAGAACGGCGCTGTCGCGGATGTGGAAACCACCACCGGCGACGTGAAAATCATGGGCTTGAAGTCCGGCAAGTACACGCTGAAGGAAACCGGATTCGCGAGCGGCTATGCGAAGAACTTTATGCCGATCTTCACCGTCGAACTAGCTGTGAACCAGGAAACCGGCAAGTCGACCTTCAAGCTGGTCGGCGCCAACAACCTCGGTCTGGCAAGCAGGCTTGACGAGGGCATGTCCGACAAGGCAATCCAGGTCAAGAACGTGAAGAACGTCACGCAGCTGCCGCTCACCGGCGCAATGGGCACCGCGTTGTTCACCATCGCGGCCCTGGTAATGGCCGGAGCCGGACTGGCGCTCGTGCTGCGCTTCCGCGAATCCGATACGCCGATGGCGGTCTGAGCGGGCCAGCAGACAGGCAACGGGGCTTGTTCGGGCGGGTGAGTCGTTGAGCGATCAACGGTTCACCCGCTTTTGTTGTGACGAATACGGGTGATTTAGGGTTTAGTACCGCCTGAAATGGTTGGAAAAACGTCATTCGTACCGGTATGATGGAACACGAAGCGAACAACGAATCGGATTGCGGCCTTGCATCGCAAACACGTATCGCAAGCGCGCATCGCAAACCGAATCGCAAGCCGAACAGGGGAATGGCATGACGGAGGCCATTCGACTGCCGTGCGGTGGAAGGGAGCCGCCGCACGCCAAGCCGAAAGGGAACATCATGTGCAACGGTGGGGGAGCGTTCAGTCCGGAAGAAGTCGAATATCTGCGCTCGCTGCCGGTGGTGGCCGAAGCGACGTCGCGACGCATCACCTACACGGAATCGTTCAAACACAACTGCATGCGCCGGTACCATGCGGGCGAATCGCCGGTCGAACTGTTCCGCGAAGCCGGACTCGACCCATCGCTGATCGGCTATAAGCGCATCGAACGTTGTTTCGCGCGCTGGCGCAAGATTGCCTGCCGTATGGGCACGGACCGGCTGGTATCGGTTGATGGGAATGGTGGAGTGATGCCATCGGCGTCGGCGGGTGTGGTTCCGTCGGCGGACTCGGCGGAGGTTGCTCGATCTGCGGTATCGCAGCCGGTGCAGCCAACGCAACCGGCGGAAACGCAAAGCAATGCGACGCTGCCCGCGCCGCGCAACGCAGCCGAAGTCCCGATTCTGTCGGGAGGTGACGTGCGCGACCTGCTCATCGCCCAGCAGGTGCGCCGCATCGACGAGCTGGAACGCGAGGTGGCGGCGTTGCGGGCGGAACTGCATCGCAAATAATCGCAAAAATCGTAAAAAATGCGAGCAATCGGCATCGTCCGCAAAGCGACGCATGTCGAGAACGGCGGGCGTGGCGAGCGGGTAGACTTGCGGGTATGAGAATCGCACGTTTTACGCATAATGATGTACCGCAGTACGCCTTCGTTCAGACCGACAAGAACGACGGCAAGGACTATCTCGTGGCGCTTGAGGGGCATCCTCTGGCCGGTGCCGGCGTGAAGCCGACCGGCGATCGTTTTCCGGTGGATGGCGATGGCATCCGTCTGCTCTCTCCGGTGATTCCGTCGAAGGTGTACGGTTTGGCGAAGAATTATGAGGCGCATGCGCGGTTCATGCATGAGGCCGGTCATTCCGATATCAAGCATGCGCCGGAGGATATGGTGATTTTCACCAAGCCGAGCACGTCGGTGATTGGTCCGGATGATCCGATTGTGATTCCGCTGTGTTCGAATGATATGAATTTCGAGCCGGAGTTGGCTGTGGTGATGGGTCGTATCGCCAAGAATGTGCCGGTGGAGCAGGCCATGGATTATGTGCTGGGTTTCACGTGCGTGAATGATGTGACGTTGCGTGATCTGCAGGGTCTTGATCCGACGTGGACGCGTGCGAAGGGTTTTGATACGGCGTGCCCGTTGGGTCCGTGGATTGTGACGCGTGACGATGTGGATTGGAAGGATGCGAAGATTTCCTTCACGCTCAACGGTGAGGATGTGCCGATGGCGTCGGGTACCACGGCGAATCTGATTCACGGCATTCCTGAGCAGATCGCGGCGATTACGAGTTTCACCACGCTGCTGCCGGGCGATGTGATTATGACGGGTACGCCGAACGCGTCGGGTCATCTGGATCCGGGTGACGAGGCGATCGTGCACGTCGAGGGCATCGGCGATCTGCGCAACGTGGTGGTGCGCGGCTGATTTTCGGCTTGCTGGCGGACTTTGGATTAGGCGGGTTTGCAACGTTTCGTGATTTCGTTACGTTGCTGCCCGCCTTTTTCGTATGTATTGCGATTGCCGGTGAGCGCTGGTGATTGTCGGTGACTGCCGTCCTGTGTCGAAAGACGGTTTTGAGAAACGCAAAAAGTTGAGTGTGTGGGACTCAAGTTTTGGGAATATAATGGCGATGAAGTCGGTTGAGCATATCAGACAACGACATATGCGTCCGAACGCCGGCCCGGTAGCGAAGGCCGGGCGGCCGGGCGCGAACCATGGAGGATGATATGGAACAGAAGTTCACCACAATGGCGCAGGAAGCCATTTCCGACGCCGTACAGAACGCGTCGGCAGCAGGCAACGCGCAAGTCGAAACCCTGCACCTGCTTGACGCGCTGCTGCGCCAGGAAAACGGCGTGATCCGCGGTCTGATCGAAGCCGCGGGCGGCAACGCGCAAAACATCAGCGCCGCCGTGCACCAAGCGCAGGACGCGCTGCCAAGCGCCAGCGGATCGACCACCGCGCAACCGCAAGTCAGCAGGCAACTATCCGCAGTACTTGCGCAAGCCGGCAAGGAAATGCAGCAGATGGGCGACGAATACGTATCCACCGAACATCTGCTCATCGCCATCGCGGCGGCAAAGCCGAATCAGAGCGCGCAAATCATGGAACAATACGGCGTGACCGCCGACGCGCTACGCAAAGCCGTGCCAACGATCCGAGGAGGCGCGAAAGTGACCAGTCCCGACGCCGAAGGCTCCTACAAAGCCCTCGAAAAGTATTCGACCGACCTGACGGCAGCCGCGAAAGAAGGCAAGCTCGACCCCGTGATCGGCCGCGATCAGGAAATCCGCCGAGTCATCCAGATCCTGAGCCGCCGCACCAAGAACAATCCGGTGCTGATCGGCGAGCCTGGCGTAGGCAAGACCGCGGTGGTCGAAGGACTCGCGCAGAAGATCAACGCCGGTGATGTGCCGGAAACGCTGAAAGGCAAGCAGGTCTACTCCTTGGACCTCGGTTCCATGGTTGCTGGTTCCCGCTACCGTGGCGATTTCGAGGAACGCCTGAAGAAGGTTTTGAAGGAGATCAAGACCCGCGGCGACATCGTGCTGTTCATCGATGAGATTCACACCATCGTGGGCGCAGGCTCCGCGGATGGCGCCTTGGGCGCTTCCGATATGTTGAAGCCGATGCTGGCCCGTGGCGAACTGCAGACCATCGGCGCGACCACCACCGACGAGTACCGCAAGTACATCGAGAAGGATGCCGCGCTGGAACGTCGTTTCCAGCCGATCCAGGTGCACGAGCCGACCATCGCCGAGACCATTGAGATTCTGAAGGGCTTGCGTGAGCGTTACGAGAACCACCATCATGTGACGATCACCGATGGCGCGCTGCAGGCCGCGGCGGAACTTTCCAGCCGCTACATTCAGGACCGCCACCTGCCCGACAAGGCCATCGATCTGATCGATGAGGCCGGCGCCCGACTGCGTATCCGCAGGCTCACCGCTCCGCCGGAGCTCAAGGAATTGGACGCCAAGGCTGCCAAGCTGGCCGAGGAGAAGGACCAGGCCATCAAGGACCAGGACTTTGAGAAGGCCGCCGAGCTGCGTGACAAGCAGGAGAAGATCGAGTCCGAGCGCAAGGAGAAGGAATCCGCTTGGCGTGAGGGCGAGTCCGATGTGAAGATGGTGGTGGATGAGGACGTCATCGCTGAGGTGATTTCCCAGACCACCGGCATTCCGGTGTTCAAGCTCACCCAGGCCGAGTCCAAGAAGCTCATGGGCATGGAGAGTGAACTGCACAAGCGCATCATCGGTCAGGATGAGGCTGTGTCCGCATTGAGCCGTTCCATCCGTCGCGCACGCGTCGGATTGAAGGATCCGAAGCGTCCGGCTGGCTCGTTCATCTTCGCTGGCCCGACCGGCGTTGGTAAGACCGAGCTGGCCAAGGCCCTCGCCGAATTCCTGTTCGACGATGAGGATGCGCTGATCCGCGTGGACATGTCGGAATTCTCCGAAAAGTACGCCGCGTCGCGCCTGTTCGGTGCGCCTCCGGGATACGTCGGCTACGAAGAAGGCGGCGAACTTACCGAAAAGGTGCGTCGCAAGCCGTTCTCCGTGGTGTTGTTCGACGAAATCGAAAAAGCCCGTCCGGACATGTTCAATATCCTGCTGCAGGTCCTCGACGACGGCCGCATCACCGACTCGCAGGGCCGCACGGTGGACTTCAAGAACACCATCATCATCCTGACCACCAACCTCGGCACTCGTGACATCGCCAAGGCCGCCAACACCGGTTTCAACCTGGGCACGAACACCGAATCGAGCTACCAGCGCATGAAGGAACAGGTCTCCGCCGAACTCAAGCAGCAGTTCCGTCCGGAGTTCCTGAACCGTCTGGATGACATCATCGTGTTCAAGCAGCTCACCGAACCGCAGGTGCGCCAGATCGTCGACTTGGATGTCAAGCAGCTCAACGACCGTCTGTTCGACCGTCACATGTCGCTCGAACTGACTGACGCGGCCAAGGATCTGCTCGCACAGAAGGGCTTCGACCCGCTGCTGGGCGCGCGTCCGTTGCGTCGCGTGATTCAGCGCGACATCGAGGACGCCATTTCGGAGAAGATCCTGATGGGCGACCTCGAAGATGGCCAGCGCGTGAAGGTCGATGCGGAAGGCGAAGGCATTCTGGGCGAGTTCACCTTTACCGGTGAGGCGTTCGAAGAGCCAAATACGGAGCCTGCTGAAGGTGAAGTCGCAGCTGAAACCGAGGCACCTGCCGAATCGACGGAATCGACAGAACTTACGGAATCCGCAGAATCTGTTGAATAAGCAATCGGTGCGTAAGTAACGCGACACACGAAAGGCCTTGAAATCGTATGTAATGATTTCAAGGCCTTTCGTATGCCGAAAGTATTTCGAAACTTGACGAATTACAGTGTCAGCAGATCGAGATCGGCAGTGATTGACGTGTTACGGGTGAACAGTGTGCGACCCTCTCGTACCGAGCGAAGCACTTCGCAACGCTCGTATACGGCGTCGAACACGCTGGAAGCATCAAGCACAATGAAGTTTGCGGGCTTGCCTGCCTCAAGACCATACGAATCGCGCATGCCGAGCGTGGTTGCGCCGTTGACTGTCAGGAACTTCAACGCATCATCGATCTCTTCAAAACTCATCATCTGCGCCAAATGCAGCACATAATCGAGAATCAGCATCATATTGCCGTTACCGACCGGATACCAGGGATCTTGCATGGAATCCTGACCAAGCGACACATTCACCCCAGCTTCGGTGAGCTCCTTGACTCGCGTGATGCCACGACGCTTCGGGAACGTGTCTTGACGCCCCTGCAGATACAGATTTTCCGTAGGTGCGCAGGCGAAATTGATATGTGCGGCCTTCAACAGCTTGGTCAGATGGAAGAAATAGGCATTGTCGGCCGATCCCAAGGAGCAAGTGTGGCTTGCCGTGGTCTTCGAACCGATACCGGCGCGATAGGCGAGTGCGGACAGCAGTTCAAGATAACGTGAGTTTGG
>OOCZ01001905.1_pt1 | contig 12147 bp, 10 predicted proteins | sample 1671631 | NCBI WGS metagenome assembly OOCZ01 (sample SAMN06348176, study PRJEB24527) | human gut metagenome | reverse complement strand
TACATTTAATGTATCAACGGTTATTATTCTATTTATAAGTAGTATCTTGTTTAAAAATACTTTTTGACATCAATAATAATACTTATAAGTAGTGCTTAAAAGGCAGGATTTATGCCTTTGTATCAACTGTACACACGAAAAATATTTTGACTGGAAAAATTTACAAATATTGACTGGAAAAATTATGAATGTTAAAATTCAAACTCAATGGGAATAGATATCATAAATAAGAGCTTATTAATAAATAAATATCGATAAATGGTTTGATTTATGATATCAAAGTAAGTGATAAAGGAGCTGTATTTTGGTGAAAAAATTTGAATTGGGACGTTTGATGTGTACAGTGATTTTGGGAACAAGCTTTTTAACAGGATCGGCTTATGCAGAAGAAAATCTGTCGGAATTCGTTTTGGATGGAATAAATGTGACTGCCCTTGGGTATGAAAAAAGTAATTTGGATACGCCTGTTGACACTGTTGTTTATACAGGTGAGCAGTTAAAGGAAACAGGTGCCGGCGATGTGGCGAATGCCTTGAAGTACAAAGGCGGTGTTTATTTTACTAATATGGGGCCACATGATCAGAACTGGATAACCGGCAGCAGCCAAATCAATTTGCGCGGTATTGATGGCGGTACTTTGGTTTTGATCAATGGAGTGCCGGCTTCATTTAACAATGTTAATCATTTGGATATGCTTAACTTGGATGAAGTGGAAAGAGTAGAAATTGTCAAGGGTGGGGGGGCAGTGCTCTACGGCAGCGAGGCATTAGGCGGAGTTGTTAACATTATAACTAAGGATCAGATGAAAAATTCGCTGCGTGTAGCTGCCGGAAATAAAGGACAGCGTGATTATGCTGCCACCATAGGCATGGGTAAAGCAAGTCTGGCTCTCGGCAGAAATGAATTTGGTTCTACCGGCAATATGACGGAGCGTTTAGGTACTAGAAAAATAAATGGTACTGATGTTCCTTACTATATTGGATTTGGCGACAGTAAAAAAGATCATCTGGCTTTTAACTATAAATTTGATGACCGATTTAAATTCAGTTATATGTTCAATAAAAAGAAATATACAACTAATTATAATGATGTAAATGAAAATATTTTACAGCATTTTATGTATGATGACCGTGAACATTTTGCACAGATAGCATACAATGATGAAAACGGCTGGGATGCTAAAATTTATTATAATCAGAGACGAATCGAAAATCCTGATTATTATGTAGTGAACCCGACGAATGTAGAGTGGGAGAAAAGTGATCATAAACAGTATGGTCTGGATACGAAAAAAGTTTGGCGCAGCGATAAAGCAACAGGATTGATTGGTATCAGCGCTAAACGTGAAACTTACAAAAACGATAATCAAAAATTTAAAACCTTTGGCGACAGCAGCAGTATATTAAAGGATCCGGCACATTTTGGTACTTATGCGCTTAATAATTATTCTGTTTATGGTTCGTATGATAGAAAACTGAGCAGTGCCACGAATATTATTTTCAGTGCCAGAGAAGATTTAATTAGGTCGGAGGCTGGTGATTATAACGAATTTTTGCCGCAGATACAGGCTATAACCAAATTTGATGAACATAATTCTGTTTATGCCAGCGTTGGAAAATCGTTTAGAATGCCTACTTTTAGAAATCTTTATTATGCCAGCAGTGTAGTTGTTCCTAATCCGGATTTGGAAGCAGAACATGGCTGGAATTATGAAATTGGTTATAAGTATAGTGAAAATGGACGCCGGTTAAATCTTACTGCTTTTAGAATAGACATTAAAGATCAAATAGTAGCTGTTAAAAATTTGGTGGATAATCAGTCTTATCAAACTAATGCTGCCAAATATCGCAATACCGGTATTGAACTGCGGTATGAACAGGATGTAGATAAACATTTTACTTATAATGTAGGTGCGGTGTTTGCTAAACCTCAGCGTATGTATAAGGAAGGTCAGGCTTGGATAGATACTTTGGGCCGTTATCAGATAAACGGCGGTGTAAATTATGTGAATCGTGATTTTAGTGCGGCCTTAAATCTGAGCTATTGGGGCAATCGTTTTAAAAACGGCGTCAGCAGTGAAAAAATTACTGTAACAGAAATATCTTCGCCGCTTTTAGTGTCTAACTTGCATCTTGGTTATAACGTTGCTAAAAACGTGACGGCTACCTTTGATGTCGATAATTTGTTTAATCGTAAGGATATTGCCAATGTTGGCGGAACGAGCAACAATAATTTGTATTATACGATGGGAAGGACTTTCCGCGTAGGGGTGAATTATAATTTTTAGAAGTTGCAAAGGGAAACATAATTATGTTTCCCTTTTGCTTTTCGGCTATGAGTTGTGTTAAAATAAAATACAACTTATGAGTAGGAAGGTGCCGCTATGTTTATTGGACGCAGTGAAGAATTAGGCCTTTTAGAAAAATTGTATGCAAAAAATTCTTTAAATGTAGTACTTGTGAGCGGTGAATATAAAATCGGTAAAACTGCTTTGCTGCAGGAGTTTTTACAAAAAAAATCTGCTGCTTATTTTGCTGCCCGCAATGCGTTGTCAACTGTAAATTTGGCGGCTTTTTGCCTGGAATTAAAAGAGCAGGGCCTTTGGGGTCCAAAAAATGAATTCCGCAGCTGGGATAGTGTATTAAGCACGTTGTTTTTTAAGGCCACACAGCAGCGGCTGGTTCTGGTAATAGATGATGTACAGTATTTGTTTGATTCTGCACCGGAATTTTTTACGGCATTTGCTAAATATGCTCAAAAATATAAAAAGCAGTTGAGACTATCAGTTATTTTTTCGGGAGCGCCTTTTGCTGAGATGGAGCGGGTATTGCTGAAAAATCAGGAGATGCAGATAAAAAATTACATTAATGCAGTTATAAAATTAGGCGCTATGGATTATTGGGAAGCACAGCCATTTTTGGAAGGCTTTACAGAAGAAGAGAAATTATTTTTATATGGCGCAGCCGGTGGCAATCCCCATTATATGAGTTATTTGGATGCGGAACTGTCTTTTAAGGACAATCTGAAAAAATTGTTTTTTGAACCAGCAGCTCCATTGTATAAGGAACCAATACAGCTCTTAAAACTTTATTTAAGGGAACCCGCTACATATAATACTATCCTTTGTTCTGTTGCCTGCGGGGCAGGGCGGCTGAACGAAATAGCAGCGGCTGCCGATATGGAATGCAACAAGGTTTCAAAATACTTGAATGTACTGCTGACAATGGGAATTTTGCAGCGTGTCAATCCTGCTTTTAGCAGCAGTAACAAAATCAGCTATTATGAAATTGCTAATAATATGTTTGTTTTCTGGTATCAGTTTGTTTTTCCATATATGAGTTCGATTGCGATCGGACGCGGGCATCAGGTTCTGCGCAATAATATTATGCCGAGAATAGACTTATTTGCTGCCCATATTTTTAAAAAGATCTGTTTGCAGTATTGTTATAAATTAAAAAAACGCAATGATTTCATGTGCGATTTTGAGCAAATAAGCCCGTGGTGGCAGGGCAGCGGCAGTAATAAAATTTCAGTTGATTTTATTGCTGACGATACTGATGTTATTTGTCTGATTGATTGTAATTGGAGCAATAAAAAAGCTGACAGTGACGTACTGAAAAAATTGCTCGCTAAAGGTGAACATTTTACAGGTGTTGATAAACGCTTCCTAGTGTTTTCTAAAAAAGGGTTTACAGATGAATGTATGGAAATATCAGCAGGAGATCCGCATCTCAGGCTGATATCCCTAAAATATATGAAATGACTGTTAATGTAATAGAAAATTTATTGATAGGTGTTTATAAAGATGAGTAAGATAATAGCAATAATGCTTCTGCTGTGTTGTGGAATGATGCTGTTTGGCTGTGCTGATGATAATGGCAGGAGAAAGGCAGAGCAGCAAAAAACTATCGTAGTTACGGATAGCGTTGGCCGTAAGGTAGAGCTTCCGTATCCGCTGGAAAGAGTTGCTGTCTGTAATGTTTATAACGCAGAGTTGATTACTGCTGTTGGTGCCATAGATAAAATCGTCGGCGTTGATAATTATATTTTTAAAGATCAGTCTGGCTTCAAAAACAGATTTAATGAAGCACAGGTATTTGGTATCAGTCAAAATGCGATGAATTATGAAAAACTGGCCGAGTTGGCGCCGCAGGCTGTAATTATTACCGGTGAGGGAACATGGCGGGACGCGCAGGAGATGTTGGACAGGTTTGGGATCAAAGTAATTGTCATAAATTCTTATTATACAGATCAGTTTGCTGATAACTGCAGGCTGATCGGCAGAATTTTTGGCAGGGAAGAACAGGCAGAAGAATTAGTAAATTATTTTAACGATAAACTGGCTTATATACAAAAGCAACTTCAAGGCGTCCCCCGCAGAAGTTTGTATTTTGAATATCGGACTCTTGGAAAAACAGCAGTGCCGGGCGATTATTTTTATAAAATGGTTGAATATTCAGGCGCTGATAATATTTTTGCCGCGGCTAAAGGATCGCAGGTTGATCAGGAAGCGATAATCGAGAAAGATCCTCAGTATATTGTCAAAGTAGCAGATGCCAATGCTTATTCTTCTTATCAGCCGCCGACTATAGAGGAAGAGAAAGCAATCAAAAAGGAGCTTGTTTTACGCAGCGGTTGGGCAGGTATTGATGCTGTACGTAATGATCGGATTTTGCTGCTTTCGCATTATTTGCATGGCGGTGCGTCGAAATTGGTTGGTACGATCTATATTGCAAAATTTTTATATCCTGAATATCTGCCAGAGCTGCATCCTGAAGAAGTTTTTAAAACTTGGCTGGAAAAATATCAGCAGCTTCACTATATCAAGGGGCATGCCTATCCGGAGCTATATTAGGATGCTTAAATAATGTCCGGTCGATGTGAGAATTTATACATTGATCGGGCATTTTTGTATTGACACTAAAGTTAAAGAGTGTTAAAATGCAATAGAGTTAGCTATGGCTAACTCTATTGCATTTTATTTTATGAATAAAGTTGTTTATATTGATTTAAATATAGAATGTTTTTGGTTGAAAACAGTGAGCTATTTATTTTTAAGGGAGGCAGTTTATTGATGAGAAAAATTGCGATTTATGGCAAGGGCGGTATTGGCAAGTCTACTACTACTTCAAATTTATCGGCGGCATTGGCGCTTAAAGGTTATAAAGTAATGCAGGTAGGTTGTGACCCTAAGTCTGATTCAACTAAGAATTTGATGAAGGGGATGCGTATTCCTACTGTTTTAGAACAGCTTAAAGAAAAGGGGGAAGCTTTAGAATTAAAAGATATTGTTTTTGAAGGCTTTGGTGGCGTCCTGTGTGTAGAAGCAGGAGGTCCTACACCTGGTATAGGCTGTGCAGGGCGCGGTATTATTTCAGCTTTTGAAAAGCTGGAGGAGTTGAAGGCTTTTGAAATCTATAAGCCGGATATCGTCATCTATGACGTGCTCGGCGACGTTGTTTGCGGCGGTTTTGCAATGCCTATCAGGGGTGGTTATGCCAGAGAAGTGTTTATTGTTTCTTCAGGAGAGATGATGGCGCTTTATGCGGCTAATAATATTGCTCAGGCGATCAAAAACTTTGGCCGCAGGGGTTATGCTCGCTTGAAAGGCATTATTTTGAACGCTAAAAATATTGAGAATGAACAGGAACTGGTGGCCAAGGCTGCCGCTGAGATTGAAACCGAGGTCGTAATGTATGTTCCACGTTCGGGAGATATACAAACAGCTGAAAATCAGGGCGGTACGGTTAGCGAATTTGTACAGGCTTCGCCGATGGTCAAGATCTATCAGGAGTTGGCTGATAAAGTTTTAGAAATGAGTGAAGATACTAAGGGGGATGAATAATGAAAAATAAATTGTTGTTGTTGGCAGTAGTCGTTATAGTAAGTGCGCTTTTGTATTATTGCTTTAATACAGGCAGTAAAAGTGAAGATGTGTCGGCTGCTGCCGGTGAAACTTATAAACTTGAGTATACACCTACGCTGCAGGCTTATGGTTTTACTGAACCGGTTATTTTAAAAGCAAAGCCTCAGCGAGTCGTATCTTTAGTGCATACTCCGGTTTTGGCACTGTATGAGATGGGTATTAAGCAGGTTGCTGTGCCCCAGGCGGCGATGCTGGAATGGCCTGCAGATTTGGTGAAGGATGCAAAGCTGCTGAATGTGTCGATGAATTCTAATTTTGATATCGAATCAGTTATTGCTTTGGAACCAGATCTGGTGATAGTAGGTTATCAGTCTAAGGATACTTATGGGAAAATTCTGGATCGTGAAAAAATACCTGTTTATTATGTTGATGCCGGGCATGTTGTATCTTATGAGTCGATCAAGGAATTGACTGACGTACTGATCAAAGCCTTTGGTCAACATAATGCAGGTGCTGAAGCTATTACGGACAGGTTCAACAAATTGGAAGCCAGAATGGCCGAAAAAAGACAGGAAAATAAAGGGCAAAAAGTTATGGTGCTGCAATCAGCCCCGCCGCGTCATTATATACAGGGTAAAGATGGGACTTTAGGCAGTATGCTGGATATGCTGGGGTACGAAAATGTGTATCAGAACAATAAGATGGTATTGATTGATCTGGAGCAGGCTTTATCTTACGAACCGGATTTACTGTTTTGTGTAGGCGGTTCTAAAACTGCGGCAGAGCATCAGCAGGTAATGGAAGAGGATTTTGCCAAAAACCCTGAATACTGGAACAATATTAAGGCGATACGCGAACATGAGGTTATTTATCTGCCGATAAAATATGTTGCGACAGCCGGGATCAATGTTATTGATAATATAAATGAATTGATCGATATTATTGATGCGAAGAAGCTGAAACAAAATGGGTAAAGAAGTAAATGTCCTGCGGGTAAGTATGGTTTGCCTGGTTTTAGTGGCAGTATTATTATTGCTGGCTGTTGTTGCGCTGGGAGTTGGTAGTGCTGGGTATTCGCTGCAGCAGATCATACAGGCTCTTTTTTATGATGAAAGCGGACCGGTGAGGGTAGTTGTTTATAATTTGCGGTTACCGCGTCTTATTATGGCAGTCGAAGTAGGGGCCTGCCTTGCTGTTGCAGGTGCTCTTTTGCAGGCTGTCATGCGTAACCCTCTGGCTGATCCTGGGATTATAGGAGTCTCTGCCGGTGCGGCTACTGCGGCAACGACGATTCTACTGTTGTTTCCGACTTTGGTTTCATCAGTGCCGCTTTTTGCTTTTGGCGGTGCGGCTTTGGCCTGTGTACTTATTTATTTGCTGGCCTGGCGCGATGGGATTGATACTGTCAGAATAATTTTGTCCGGTGTTGCGATAAATACGGTTTTGGGAGCGTATAACTCCTTTTTGCAATTATTGAATTCTGATAATCTTTCCAGTGTTTTATCTTTTATGAACGGCAGTCTTTCGGGACGTTCCTGGGATCATGTTTATATCATTACGGTGTATGCTTTTATTGGTCTTGTTTTAGGCGTATGCTGTATAAAAAATGCCAACATTTTGCAGCTGGGTGACGAAATGGCTCAAAGCCTGGGTGTAAATGTAACTTTTGTACGTATCTTTTTATCTGCGGTGGCTGCTTTTTTGGCAGCTGCGACGGTAGCAGAGGCCGGTATGATCGGTTTTGTAGGGCTGGTTGTCCCGCATATTGCGAGAATGATGGTTGGCTCCGACTATAAAGCACTGCTGCCGGTGAGTATGCTTTTGGGTGCGGTGATTCTTCTGGAGGCAGATACTTTGGGGAGGACACTTATACCTGGTATGGAGATACCTGTAGGTATTGTTATGGCAGTTACCGGCGGACCGTTTTTCTTGTATATGTTAAGAAAGAAGGGCAAAGTAAGTGGAAGTTAAGGGTGAAAAATTAGAGATCGGTTACGATGGGCGTATTGTAGTCAGGGAAATGGATATTATTGTAAAAAAAGGTGAGATCACGACTATCATCGGCCCTAACGGTTCAGGTAAATCTACTCTGCTGAAAGCGCTGACACGATTGCTGCGCTGTAGTATGGGCTGCGTCTATCTGAATCAGGAGGATCTGTACAATATCGACAGTAAAAAACTTGCCAAATGTATTGGTGTTTTGCCGCAGCGCCATTGCGCACCTCCTGATTTTAAAGTCAGAGATTTAGTAGGTTATGGGCGCGTACCCTATCAGAAGTGGTACGAACAGAATACGGAAGAAGATGAAAAGATAATAGAGTGGGCCTTGAAAGCAACAGGTACCTGGGTTCTGCGGGATAAATCTATTCAGGAATGCTCGGGCGGGGAATCGCAGCGGGTATGGATAGCTACCGTATTGGCGCAGCAGCCGGAAATTTTGTTTTTGGATGAGCCGACTACATATTTGGACATTGCGCATCAGCAGGAAACGATGAAACTTGTAAAAAGGCTGAACCATGAGGCGGGGATCGGCGTAGTGATGGTCCTGCACGATTTAAGTCATGCGCTGGAGATCAGTGACCGGATCATAGTTTTGAAAAATGGCTGTAAGTATGGTGAAGGTCGTCCGCAGGATATTATCACACCTAAAATGATGCGTGAGGTTTACGACGTAGATTGTGATATAGTGCAGATTCCTGGGCGTAAGAAGCCTTTAATTATGTTTAAAGAAATAAGTTGATAAAAGGAGTTTTTTATGGCGATGGATGGAAAAGAGCTGGTTGAAAAACTTGCTAAATTGAGTCAGGTACAAAGCATTAAAGATATACCACAGCTTACTCATGCTTTGTTCCCGGGGACACACTGTCCTCTGATGGGTGCGGCTATGGCTGTTGGTGGCATCAAGGATAGCCTGATCGTTGTGGTTGGTACGGATGAATGCACTTATTACACTAAAAGTATGACCATACATTCTGAAAAATTTGGGGGCATTGGCGGCCGTTGTATTTCAGTCGTTTTGGATGACCATGATGTAACCTTTGGCAGTGCGGAAAAGGTACAGGAAGCTTTTAAAGAAATAATTGAAGAATATCGCCCCCAATGTGTATTTTTGGTAACTACCTGTGTCATTGAAATAATTGGTGATGACTTTGACGCTATTTCAGAAGGTCTCAGTGAGCTTTATGGTATTCCGGTGCTGCCGGTTCATACTGAGCATTTTAAATGTGAGGACCATTTGCCTGGTCTGGAACGAACGATTACTGTTTGTGCTGAAATGATGAAATCGTGTGATTGTGACAACAGTGTCAATTTGCTGGGGCAGAGAATGGGTGATTTTGCTACGACAGAGCTTTATGCCATGTTGCAGAAAGCCGGCGTAAAAATCGGTTTGCAGCTGCCCTGCGGCTGCTCGGTAGACGATATAAAAAATGCTGCTGCAGCGAAAGTGAATATTGTCGTTAATGATATTGCGCTGCCGCTGGCCCAAAAGATGCAGGAAAAATTTGGTATCCCTTACGTTTACTTTAATAAATTTGTTATTCCCGAAAAAATCTATGAAGCCTATAAAAATCTTTTTGGGTATTTGGAGCTGGAACTGCCGGGAGAATTGGAAGGACTTTATCAAAACGCAAGAGAGAAAATCGAAAAAAACAAGGGTGAACTGGAGGGGATTACTTATATTTACGGGAATACGCCGTATGCAGTTTTTGAAATGAACTGTTTCCTCAGTTCCCTGGGAATGGTGCCTCAGGTGATTCAAACCAACAGATATACAGAAGCAGATGAGCCTTATGCAAAAGAAATATTGCAGTATACAGACCCTTATGTTTGCAAAGCGGCTAATATCGCGCCGCTGCAATATGTGTATGATGTATTGTCTCCTTATTTATATTTGGGACATGAGTTTGGTAACAGGCTGCGTCAAAAAGGTATTGCCATTGTTCACAGCGACAGAGCGAGTGGCATGCTGGGTTTTGAAGTTACAGGATATTTACTGCAGCAGTTAGTCAAGTCTGTTAGGGAAGCCAAAGAATATAGAAAGGAGCTGGGCTTATGAGTTTATGCAGATATTTGCCTGTTCCGTCAGACAGAATGGGTATCATTTGGAGTCTGCTCAGCGTAAAAGACAGCATCATTCTTGAATATGGCCCGGCCGGGACAACTCATTTTAGTATGGGCTTTTATGGAGCTTTAGGAGTAGACTGGCAGCAGAGGCTGTTTACAACACATATGAACGAAGACGATGTGGTCATGGGCGATGTTACCCGTTTGGAAGAAGCTATTGTCGAATTGGATAAAAGCTATGAACCAAAAGTTATTTTTGTCGTGGCATCTTCTATTTCCGCAGTTATTGGTACTGATATAAAAGGCGTTTGTAATTATATGCAGAAAGAAGTTCAGGCTAAGCTGGTTGCATTTGAGCAGGGCGGATTTAGGGGTGATTACAGCATAGGTCTGACTGAAGTTTATAAATTGCTGGTCAATAATCTTCCATGTAAAGAACAGAAAAAGAGAAAGAAAGTGTTTAATATTATTGGCGCGTCAATGGGCAGTTATCGTGCCGCATCGGATGTCTGGGAGCTGCAGAACTTGATGCGTGAAGCCTTTGGTTATGAATTGCATACCTGCCTGTGCCACGAAACATCTGTTGATGAAATCGGTGATATCGGAACAGCTGAAATAAATTTGGTAATGCGTCAGGAAGGTTTACCAGCAGCAGAAGTGCTGAAAAATAAATTTGATATGCCATTTGTTGTCAGTGCTCCTTACGGTTATGCAGCAACTTTAACATGGTTGGAAGAAGTCGGTAAAATTTTGGGACAGCTACCTGACGTTAAAATGTGCGCCAGATTACGTCTTAAAGCACAGAATACAGCGTCTTTAAAAATGTATGCTATGATGATGGGCAGAAAAAAAACACCTCAGGCAGCTGTGATCGGCGAGTATGACCTGGTTAAAGGGTTGAGTGCTTTTCTTCGGTCTGTAGGGATCGATGTTAAGTATAAACTTTGCAGCCATTCTTTAAAAAGTATCGTTGAGCCTGAGTTGGATATTCAGTATATATCTGTGGAAAAAGAAAAAATTGATATATTAAAAAAAATGCAGAAGACACTTGTTCTGGCAGACGATGTTTCACACAGGCTTTGTGATAGCAGTAATGCCGTATTGAGAGTAAGTGCTCCTTTTATTGACGGAGCCCAGATAGCGACACATTTGCCGTTGCTTGGCGAAAAGGGGGCAGATTTCTTACTGGAAACTATCGAAGCATATTATCAGACTTTAGCTTAATAATAGAAACTTTAAGTATCCCCTCTAGATATAATACGTGAGGGGATACTTAAAAACAAAAGGTTAGCTAAGGCTAACTTGGCGCGTAAGAAAAATTTTTCTGGACAGGCTAAATGCCGGTAAGTTATGGGCCTGAAAGATTCCATACTATATTTTTATAATAAAAAGGAGGCTGACGCTGTTGTTGTTTTAGTATTCATTATAAGGAAATTTTAGGGGGAGTTCGAATGAAACGGTTTTTAAAATTTTTATGCATGTGCCTCATTATGAGTATGGCGGAATCAGCACATGCCGCATTGCCAACAGTAAAAGATACGGTGATTATTTCTGCGGCAGACAGAAAAGCCGTTACTCTTGCTGAAATGGCTGAAAACTTTGTTGATTATGATGTAGTTTTTTTTGGTGAATTTCATGATCAGGATGTACTGCATGAGCTGGAATATGAAATGCTGCAGCAACTGTATGCCATTCATGGTGACAAGCTTGTTTTGTCACTGGAAATGTTTGAGGCAGATAACCAGTTCGTTTTAAATGAGTATTTAGCCGGTAGAATTACGGAGGAGGAATTTCTGGCAAAATCGCGTCCCTGGCCAAGATATAAAACAGATTACCGTCAGCTGGTAGAATTTGCAAAAGCACATAAGCTGCCAGTCTTAGCCAGCAATATACCACGTTTTTTAGCAGCAAAATTGGCGAAAGAGGGAACTTTAGCTGCAGTAGCAGAGCTGGATAAGCAATATTTACCGGTCAGGACCTATGCGCCTGCAGGAAAGTATAAAGAGAAGTTTGCTGCTTATATGACTAAGGGGCAAACACCGATGCGAATTCCGCAGGAACGGATAGATCAGGTATTTGCCGCACAGTGCATAAAAGATGATAAGATGGCGGAAAGTATTTTTTATTATTGGCAGGATAATCAGGATAAGGTAATTTTTCATATCAACGGCTGCGCGGTAAGCGGCACAGTGTACGGCAGCCACTTTGTGGGCGGC
>OOCZ01001900.1_pt1 | contig 12185 bp, 10 predicted proteins | sample 1671631 | NCBI WGS metagenome assembly OOCZ01 (sample SAMN06348176, study PRJEB24527) | human gut metagenome | reverse complement strand
TCTGCATACTGTCTTTCAGCCTTTTCTTTGTTTCCTGCGACTCAATTATTGAGTCGTTGAACGCCGCAATATATTCCGTCATTTTCTTATTGACTTCCGCTTTTGTTGTACCCGAAAAGCTTTTCCTTTTCCGTTCGCCTTGCTCATCCATATACCAAACAACACCGCCCCAACGGTTGTCCGTTCGTTTGAAAGCGTTGCCGTTTGTAAGTAATTTTCTTGTTGACATAGATATCAGCTCCTTTTCAAGTACAACAACATACCATAAATCAATCTGAATATCCAGACCAAATTTTAAACTCTCAAAAATCGTCCGTGTCGGTTTTAATTCAAAATTCCGATTACTTTCCTGCTGATTGCAATAAAATCGCAACACGGGCGACACGTGGCTCAACAGGAGGTTTACATTGACATTGTAAATCCCTGCTCTTCATCATTTTCAATTTCATTCTGATTAACTGTTCTGTCGGTTTTAAGTCCGTGAGCAATCTTTTCTCTTCAAGTTTAGATTTGAGTTTACTGTCAACCTGACTGAATAATTTAGCTCGTTTACGTTTGCAACTGTTTGCAATCAATTTTGCGAGCATAAGGACTATTCCTGAGACAGATTGCTCAACACTTGATTTATCAATTTCCATTGTCGGAGTTGCTTTGGATAATAAACTAATCGACTTCAAAATATAGTTCTTGATACTTCTGAATTCCTTGTTATCTTCAAGCTGTATATCGGGTTTTTCTTTATCGTAGTACAAGTACAGTTTTTCTCTGTTGATTTCATTCCACTTTGAATAGAGCTTTGACAAATTTTTATCCTTTGCAAGTTCCGCTAAAATATTGTTGACGGTTTCCTTGATTGATTTAGGAAGATAGCCATAAATCACCCTGCCGTTGTAACTTTTGAGCTGTTCAGCAAGTTTTCTGTACAGCTCAACCATTTTATCAGAAACATAAAAATCATTATTGATGTTTTCAAGCAAATCATCAATTACATTTTTTGCTTCATTTTTCAGTTCGTCACGGATTTCTGTCTGCATTTCAAACAGCTTGTACTGTTCGTTTCTGAATATATCATTACCAAATACACTTCTCATACTTTCGATACCTTTGTTAGTGAGATATCCTTGTCCTGATTTAGAATACACCATAAGATGTATGTGTGGGTGATGGGTAGTGTTATGAAATGCTCCGTACCACTGCAAGTCACTTGACTCTATTTTATGAGCCTTGGCAATTTCAAGAGAATTTCGCCTTACTAAACTTTTCCACGCATTTGCATTGTTGTAGCCAAGTCTTTCAGCATCTTCTCTTTTAAGACTTATCACATGAGTCCACACAATTCCATTGTGATTTGAAACTTCATCCGCTACCTCATCAAGATTTATTTTCTCATCAGTTTGCGAAAACAATCCGTGTTTACCTAACTTCTCAACACCGGATCTTTCAGCATAGTAATTCACAAGTTTTTTAACACCGCCTATCCTGTCTGCGTTGCGTTCAAGAAATTCGTTGAGAAATTCTGTTGCATTAGCCTTTGTCTTATTTTCAAGATAGGATTTCATTTCGGGATAGTCCCAAGCTTCCGGAACAGTTTTGAGTGCAGTGCAGATTAAATCATTTTGCTTTTTAGTTGCAGGGAAGTTATCAATACCGTTTGGCAGTTTTTCAACACCCTCACGAGTGCCAATATATTTTATCAGCTTACCTGCATTTGATGATGCAGGATTTTTAATGTACCGACTTGTAAAAATTATTTTAGGCATTTATTAACCTCGTTGGAATTTGTACGCATTTTCAAAGGTTATGATACCGTTGTTCCTTGCGACTTCTTCCGCACAGAGATTATTCAGTGCCGACAATGAAACTTTATCAATCTGATTTGTTGCCGCAACAACATTACTCAGCTTTGCCTGTTCCACAGCCATCTTGAACAGCATTTCAGAAACATTCTTTTCTACACTTTCGATTTCACTTTTAATAGTTTGTGCGAGTATTGGTGATAGATAATCAATGCATTTTTGTTGATGAAGATAACCGATATAGAAATTAACTGCCTGACAGACAAAATCACTTTTTGAAGTTGCATTTGCTGTATCAAGCATTTCTGTCATTTCTTCTACCATTGAAGGTTTCATCCAATAGGCATATTTCTTTTTATTTTCGCTCATTTCTGATAGACCCCTCAAATTCTGATTTTTGACATACTGCAAAACCGCATAACAGTCGGCTCTGCCGTCTGATGTGACGCCGTGGGGAGATGCCCCACTTTAACCTGCTTATAATTATTTCCTCGAAATCATGCGTTTCTTCGCAGTTGCTCACTGTGAAAATAGTCAATAGCCTCTCTAATAGGTCGGATAGTATAAAGCAGAGTACCGTTGTGTTTTCGTCCGTTTTTTGTTATTACTTCCGTTTTCTCTGTGGAGATAAAATGCTTATCTTCAAGACTTTGAACATATTTTCTAACCATTAAGGAAAAGAAAATAACCATTTCCGAATTTGAGAAATGGTCACGGTTTGCGTCGAGTTTGAGAGATAGGGCGATTTCAGGAGAGGTTGAATTTGAGCAGTATTATGCAGATATACGGAAATAGTCTATCTTTGTTAACAGCGATGAAAATTTTGGAAAATAATTATACATAAATTGAGAAACTCATCTTTATAATATATTATCCGAATGTTTTACTCATTATTTTTATCAAGGGACTTAATCTGTAATAATTTATAATATAGCGATTTGTTATTGAAAACTATTATTTTCATTTCATTAATCACACGCGTAATAATTTGATAAAACATACCGGGCAAGCTAAAGTTACAATTACTATACTGTAATTTATTGCTATCGTCATAGCAAAATTATCATCCATAACAAATACTACTTTTTAGCTCTTGCCCAATAATAGTTTCTAACCTGTACCATCATCGGCTGTAATGGACTACATCACATAATCAGAAGTAATTTTCTGTATTCTCTTAACTTACAGATATTATGTTGCAGAAAATTCTGCAACTATGACGTTTTAGCTCTCTTTAAAACTGTTTTCAAAACCGTCGAGAATCGGTTCTAAAAAATATGACAGAACAGTTCTTGTATCGGTTATTATTTCAATGCTACCGGTCATTCCCGAGATTAATATTATGCTTTCGCTATCGTTTTCTATCTCCGCAGTTACTTCATAAACACTCCCAATGCCTTCAATTACACTTGCATCGGGGCTGATGTAAATGAGTCTACCATTTACTGTTCCATATTCTGAATAAGGATATGCATCCAGTTTTATATTTACCTTGTCATTCAGTTTAATCTGTGCAATATCTTTATTATTTACATAGCATTCTATTTGCATGGGCACATCGCTTGGTACTATTGTTGCTACATTTTCACTTGTATATACCATGTCTCCTTCAAGGTTTACTTCTATACTGCTGATATAACCGTCAATCGGAGAGGTTATAAGACATTCAGTTTCAGGTTTTTCTATGTCATTTTCCTGTGAATCAAGTTCAATCAAAGTATCGCCTTGTTTTACAAACTGACCCTTTTCAACTAAAACATTTTTTACAGTACCTGAGAATTGGGATTTTATATTAACTGTTCCTCCCTGAGGAATTACACTTCCCTGAGCAGTTACAACCACGTCGAGCTTTGAAAATCCTGCCCAGATGATTACAGAAACTAAAGTCAAAAACACAACAAATATAATTATTTTTCCGGCCTTGTGTGCAGGCTTTTCAATAATTTCCAGAATGTCAGGCATAAAGTCATATTTTAAATCCCGATTCTTTTTTTTGCTATGTCTTAAGATATATCCGGAAATATTGTCAGACATACATTATTCCCCCCATCTGCTGTTTATGAAATAAATATGAATACAAGCCTTTGTTTTTCAGAAGATTTTCATGTGTATCGTATTCAACCAGAGTGCCCTTATCAATAACCATAATTTTTTCTGCTGATTTCAACGTTGAAAGTCTATGTGCAATGATTATTACCGTTCTCCCTTTACAGATATTTTTCAGATTTTTCTGAATAATACTTTCTGACTCATAATCGAGAGCCGAAGTTGCTTCATCGAATATTAAAATCCTTGGATTGGCAAGAATCGCCCTTGCTATAGCAATTCGTTGTTTTTGTCCTCCGGATAATCCGATACCCTTATCGCCGATGATGGTATCATATCCATTGGGCAATTGTGTTATAAACTCATGCGCACCGACGGTTTTTGCTGCCTGTATAATTTGTTCAGCCGATGCAGATGGCATATGAATAGAAATATTCTCGCTTACTGTACCCGAAAACATATAATTCTCCTGTAGTACGACGCCTATCTGAGTTCTTAACCACAGAGGGTTAACCATCGAAATATCTATATCATCAATTGTGATTTTTCCGCTTTCAGGTATGTATAAACGCTGAATAAGCTTTGAAATAGTGCTTTTTCCCGAACCGCTTCGTCCTACTACACCAATAATACTTCCCTGCTTTATTTCAAAAGAAACATCTTTTATTACTTCAGGATTGTCAATTTTATATCTGAATCTTACTTTGTCAAATTTAATATTGCCCTTGATTTTCGGGAGATTTGAAAGATTAGTGGAATTAACCGCTTCAGTAGGTGAATTAAAAATATCCCCGATACGTTTTACTGAAAGCGAAGCCTGCTGATATTCCTGCCAAAGCTGTACAAGCCTTAATACGGGGCCTGTAACTCTGCCGGACAACATTCTAAATGCTACCAATGCACCGACCGTTAGCGTACCGTCCATAACAAAAACAGCACCAAAAGTCAGAATCATTAATTCAAAAATTTTTTGAATGAACTGTGCGATGCTGTTTGAATTAGCAGACACCATTGAGGTTTTGTAGCTTGCTTTGACGTAGTCAGCCTGAATATCGCCCCATTTTTTCTCAAAGCTTTCCTCCAGAGAAAAGGATTTAACAGTTTGAACACCGTTTATTGATTCTACAAGAAAAGACTGTGATTCTGCACCTGCATTAAACTTTTCATCGAGACGTTTTTTAAATACAGGGGTGATTATGGCAGAAAGCACTGCAAAAACAGGGATAGAGCCAACTACAATAACGCTCAGTGTAGTATTATAGAGGAAAAGAATTGCTATATAAACAATTATGAACATAAAATCTATTGCAGTTGAAAGTGGAGTGCCTGTAAGAAAATTTCTTATTCCGTCCAGTTCACGCACTCTCGCAACAGTTTCACCGACACGTCTTGATTCAAAATACTTGAGCGGAAGTGCAAATAAATGCTTAAACAGCCGATAATTCAGAATTACATCAATGCGGTTTGTTGTATGAGTGAATACATAATTTTTAGCGATTCCAAGAACAAGCTCATAAATATAAACAACCGCAATACCTATTGTTATTGTAGCAAGAGTAGACATGCTGTTGTTTACAAGCACTTTATCTATAACCGCCTGAGTCATAATCGGCGTGAGGATTCCCAGAAGCTGAATTGTAAAAGTGGCAATAAAAACCTGAATAAACTGCTTTTTAAATTTAAGAATTGTAGGAATAAACCACTTGAAACCGAATTTTACATCTGAATCAATGATTTCTTTTTTCTTAAGCAAAATTGCTACTCCTGTCCATAGCTTTGAAAATTCATCGATGTCGACGGTTTCGGGACTTCGTTTATCGGGATATAGAATCATTACTTTGTCCTCGAGAATTTTTGCGACTATAAAGTATTCACCGTTGTTATTTTTGACTATAACCGGTCTGTTTATCTCTCTTAAATCCTTAATGCTAACCTTACGAAACTTTGCAGATAGTTTAAATGATTTTGCTGTGCTCATAATGTCAAAATCACCGAATTTTGACGTATGTAAATCCGAAATATGCTCAATTTCCTGCTGCGTAATTTTAATATTATTAAATCGCATCAAGATAATAAGACTTGCAAGTCCGCTGTCTAACTGAGAATTCAAAAATTTTTCTCCTTTCTGTTGTTAATTCGAATACAGAAAACAGAACGGACAGGTTAGAAATTGCGATATCTCTTCTCCGTTCCGTTTTAAACCATCAGTTTCCCTTTATCCAAATTTGGTTAAGCACGCTTTGTACAGCTGAAGAATCCTGTGTTATAGCCTCAGCCCACGAAATATTGTTCTCGCTTGTGAAGGCAGACATATTTTCAATGAGAAGTTGAACCTGATTGTTAGTCAGAGCGTAACCGTCATTGCCGATAATGGATTCAATCTGATTATTTTCACCTGCAAACCAATTTTTAACAGTAAATTTATCATCCGTCTGATATAATTGTATATCAAGGTCATCCCCGTTTTGTGAGAACATAAGATTGAGGATATCGGCATTTATTTCTAAAACATCTTCTCCCTCTGAATCTGAGATACTTACTTGACCGTCACCTGATGAAAACGTATAGCTGTTGTCAAGTTCAGGAAACTTAAAAGCAAGCGATTCTTTGTTAATGGTCGCAACAGTGCCGTCAGAAAAGGAATATCTGAAGTTGGAATAGTTATCATTATTAAAATAATATTGGATGATAACCTTATCGTCAGTGCCTTTGATGCAAATTTCAAGGTTATTACCGTTTTTAACGAAGGCGATATCCTCAGGACTGATGCCTTCGCCGAACCTGACAGTATCAAGACCGTAATAATCATTGATTACATCAGTGCCGTAGCCTTTGTTGAAAATGTAAGTATCATCACCTTCACCGCCGTAAAGATAATCATTACCTTTGCCGCCGTCAAGAATATCATTTCCGTATCCTCCGTAAAGATAATCATCACCTTCGCCACCGTCAATAATATCGTTTCCGCCAGAGCCAGAAATAGTATCGTTGCCGCCGTAACCGTACAATTCGGAATTGTTGTATATTGCATTAAGACTGTCATTGCTGTCTGTACCCTTTACTACCCTGAGCATAGCAGTAATATCTTCCTTAACCCAGGTAGTGCCGTCAGAAAAGGAATATCTGAAGTTGGAATAGTTATCATTATTAAAATAATATTGGATGATAACCTTATCGTCAGTGCCTTTGATGCAAATTTCAAGGTTATTACCGTTTTTAACGAAGGCGATATCCTCAGGACTGATGCCTTCGCCGAACCTGACAGTATCAAGACCGTAATAATCATTGATTACATCAGTGCCGTAGCCTTTGTTGAAAATGTAAGTATCATCACCTTCACCGCCGTAAAGATAATCATTACCTTTGCCGCCGTCAAGAATATCATTTCCGTATCCTCCGTAAAGATAATCATCACCTTCGCCACCGTCAATAATATCGTTTCCGCCAGAGCCAGAAATAGTATCGTTGCCGCCCTTTCCAAAAACAAGATTGTTTTCGGTTGATGCAGATAAAGTATCATTGTCATCCGTACCGACAATACCGGTGGAAAAATCTATTATAGTATTTGCGTAGCTCGGATTTATATTTTGGAAATACTCCTTAAAATCAAGAAAAGCGCTTTTATTGTTAAACGATAAAAAAGTAGCTATATCTGCGAGCTGTGTTTCCGTAATTATGCCATAATTGAGCTGAAAATTCGCATATGAACTAAAAAAACTTATGTCATAGGTCGTATTTCCGTTTTCGTCAGTATTAACATTAATAAAATTCAGAGATTCTTTGATTCCGTCATAAATAAGATCAATATAATAAGCATTAAACAAGTCTTCATATGCCTTCCTGAGTACAACTGCCGCCGCACTGTTTACATTGCTTCCTGTCTGAACGGAATAAAAATCCTCAGCGGTCATTTTTTCTATAACCGCAACCTGTCTTGCATCAATATAAGAGCCTCTGCTTGAGGGGGCAATATCGGATGCATCACAAATGAAATACAGAATATCAGTGAGAATACTTTTTCTATCCGCAAAATTTGTGCTTTCTGTAAATTGTTTTACAAGACTTGTAAGCGTTCCGCTTGAGTCCATAGCCATTTCGTAGTGCAAAGAATGAACATTGCCTACTGCACGGACATCCGGAAGATTTTTGATTTCATCGCTGATATCAATTTTAATGTTGTCTGCGGTATCTATTTTATTTAAATTGAATTTAAATTCACCGACAGCAGTTTCTGAGCCGTCGTCAAAAACAACACTTGAAATGTTTGCGAGAAGCGAGCCGGATTCTTCATCGGTTGAGTTTACGCTTTCATAGCCGAGATTGATTGCGGAAATTCCGGCGTTGCTCAGTGACATAAGCTCGTCCTCTGTAGAAATGCCGTCATTGTTTTTGTCCTGCCACAAAAGAAGCCGGTTATAAACCTCGTCATGAGCGTTGATGATTCCGTTGAGGTCATCGTCATATTCAGCCAGAGCCTGAAAACCTGAATTTGCATAATTTCCGTTTTTCAGGTATGTTCTGTCGCCGAACAGCTCGCCGCTGTCGTTTATTATTCCGTCGCCGTTGCGGTCAAGAGCGAGAAAAGCGTCGGCTCCGGTTATCCAGCCTGTTTTTTCGTCAATACCGTTTCTGTCCATATCAAAATGCACGCCGTTTTCAACATCGGTCAATTCAAAGCCGTTTTTGTCTAAATCTATTATAAGCGGGTCAACACGGAGCCTTTGCGCAGAACTAACCGATAAATATGTATTTATTGCGTAATTTACTATAGCGTCGGCGGATTTTATTTCAAATCCATCGCCTGTTCTGAGCTTTTCTCCTATTTCTTCAACTGTCATTCCGTTAAAGTTATATCCTTGTTTCTCCAATTCTGTTTTACAGTATTTTCTTAATTCATCTGCGTCAGTAATGAGATTATATTTTTTATCAATAAAATCCAGCCATTCTTCATATGATAAGTCTTCTGAACAGGTATTAAGCATAAGGCTCGCGCGGTCAATATTCATTTTTTTCAAGCCGAACATAACCATAGCATTTTTGTCAAGCAATAAGTTGGTTTGTGAAAGCAGATAAAATAAAGAACATTTGTCACCGCCCTCAAGCAGTGCTAATTCAGCAATAGCTGTATCTGTTCGGGTTTTGTCCTGAACAATATAATCATACTGTGATTCAAAAGCGTTTGAGACGCATTCTATTACAAAGCCTATGTAATCTCCTACCAAGGGTATAGCTACAGCCATTGATTCGGCAAATGCTAAGAAAGTGTCGGTGATTTTTTTAACTTGTAAGTAATATTTATCATCCTCACAATCTTTTAAAGCATTACATTCATCAGCTAACAGAGCAGCCTTTGCCGAAACATCAACAACAGTTACTAATTTTTCACCGTTTGTTAACCCGTCTATATCTAATTCAGGAGCATCAAAATCAAAAATCGGAGCATAACCTTTTACCCATAAAAATATAGTTTCACAGTTTTTATCGCTTAATATCGTATTATCAAATACGGTGGCGGCAGTAGCCTTTATTATTTCTATAATCAGTTCCTGAACATCAACTCCGGAGTTTGATGTAATTGCGTTGGCAACCTTCTGCTCGGCAAGCTCCTCCATTGCAGTTTTTAATGCCTCTTTTTTTACTTCACCTAAAACAAATTTGGTTGTATCAAAAACAAAATTGTTATCCATATAATTCTCCAATTAATTAAATGTTTTTAATCATTATTGTACTAATGATATTATCTTTGGTAAACCAGAATTCGACATATGAGTTATCATTATTGTTCGTTTCATAAGTTATTATTTCACTTCCTGTATCAAGAGTTTCTCTGTTTGTAGGTTCTCCAAATTTACTTAATACATCTTCTTTTTTATTTTTACCTGATATATCATCAACCTTAATTATTTCACTTACACTTTCATCGTCAAGATAAGAATATGATATCATATCAACAATGAAATCTTCAGTTTTTTGACCTTCAGCATACTCAAACAAAGATACTGTTGTAATCATTTTGTTATTATATAACAAATCAGTATAGGCATATGTGTTTCCGTCTTTTTCGTAAACACTAACATCATTTTTATCAAAACTATATCCTTCCCCTAAATCACTCAATTTAAATGGAAGAACAACTGGTTTTCCGTTGAGCGTGACTTTATCAAGCATCTGTAAAACCTTGGTGTCATTGTCATCTGAATACCCCGAACCGTTTTCCTGCGAAACCTGAGAAACTGAACTTGTATCTGAAACAGAGCCGTTTCCGCCTGCACATCCTGCCATGCCCGCAACCATAGATAAAGTAAGTACCGCTGTAATTATAATTGTTCTTATTTTCATAATAATAAACCTCCATTTGTATCATTTTACATATTTTAACATAACGCTGTTGTGATTACAATTAACATAATGCAGAAAAATGTCAAAATAAGCCAATCCTATATGTATATTTTTACTATTATATTCTATTATATAGCAATGTTTTGGTCAACACCGCATAACGGTAAAACAGTTACATAAATCAGATTAAAGTTTATATTCAATATATTTGCGAAAGATTACTTACCTATTCTTTGTTTATAGTTATGCAGATTTTGAATATATGCAATCGGCTATAGTAAATCCTGACAAGCCCTCCGAAAAGTTAGTAATAACTTTCAAATTGAAATTAGCTTTTTATTCAGTTTTGAATCTATAATATACAAATCCTTCCTTATAATTATTATATTGTTCTTGACAGTTGCATTCGCTTGGACATTTTCTGATTACAATAGGCACGTTGATTCCGTTATCTTTTAAAGCATTTTCAAACGCACAATACGCAGGATTAAAATATTTTTCCAGACTTTCACCGGGATAATCTACGATAATTTTAGTTAGATACTTAAAAGAAAGGGCTTCTCTAATATTTCTTACAGTAATATGCTGCATAAAATTGCCTTTAACAAAGTTAGAATTTAACTCTTCGTAATATGTAAAATATCGTTCATTATAAGTCATGTCTTTCTCCCAGCGAATAGGATTATCTCTTGTAACACATATATCATAGTTTTCAAGTTCATCTAATACATCTACTGAATAAACAAATGTTACCGAACCATAATCATTGATTTTCCTTGCTCGTTTGTGTATGTCGACCGAGTCAAAAAAGATATCGTGATATCCTGTAATCTTCAAAATGAAGCACTTCCTATAATTCTATGGTAGTCACGTTGAAATTCATTGCGCATATCTGTATCGGTACTGGTGCTCGGTTTACATTGACGTTTTTCACAGAATAAATTTTCCCATTTCATAATGCTTCTCCTATACTATTCTCCGCTTTCAAAGACGTATAAGTACAAATCCTCAAGCGTTGGATTGACAGGGGACATGGAATAGCCCTCGGGCGGATTGTCGGTTACTGTGCGTACGATGATTTTATCATCGCTGTGATACAGATTTGAAACTCTATAATTTTCCTGAAAATATTTCGAGTCGTCCTTGCCGATTTCAATTTCATATACCTTGTTTTCAATCTCTTTGATAAGATTATTGCAGGTATCGTGAGAAACAAGCTTTCCGTTTTTGAGCAAAATAATTTCCTTTGCGATAAACTCAATATCCGATACAACGTGGGTTGAAATAAGCACAATTTTATTCTCCGCAATTTCGCTTATGAAGTTACGGATTCTTATTCTCTCCTTCGGGTCAAGTCCTGCCGTCGGCTCGTCAAGAATTAAAATTCTCGGGTCATTCAAAAGCGCCTGTGCTATCAGGGCTCTTTGCTTCATACCACCTGAAAATCCACCGAGTTTTTATGTGCTGCATCAGTAAGATTTACCGTATCAAGAAGTGAGGCTATTTTTTCCTTTGCCTCCTTCTTATTCAATCCCTTTAATGCCGCCATATACCACAAAAATCTGTTCAGCGTGAAATCATCATATAAACCTTGCTGTTGGGGCATATAGCCGAGCACGGAACGATAATCCTTGCAGGGCTTTTTAATGCTTTCTCCGTCATACAACACTTCACCTTTATCCGAATTCAGATTATCAGTGATAATATTCATAAGTGTTGATTTGCCTGCGCCGTTCGGTCCGAGCAAGCCGTAGACACCGGGAGTAAGAGTGAAGGAAAAATCATCAAGCGCCTTAACCGTTCCCTTTTTGTAGGTTTTGTTTATGTTTTTTATTTCAAGAGTGTGCATAATAACACCTCCGCTTTATCTTTATATTAGCCCTGAGCAAAACTCCAAAAGTGTGATAAACACTGGATTTTTGCAGGACGTTTTTTAATTTTATCACTACAAAATATAGAAACAGCCAACCAAATATCGTATAATTAAATTGCAACAAACCAACG
>OOCZ01001890.1_pt1 | contig 12255 bp, 14 predicted proteins | sample 1671631 | NCBI WGS metagenome assembly OOCZ01 (sample SAMN06348176, study PRJEB24527) | human gut metagenome | reverse complement strand
CCGCCGCCATTAAAAGAGAACCCGCGCCCGGCATTTTCGGGCGGCTCTTCCTGTATCAAGGCGTTCAGCAGTTTGTCCACGGCCTCGCGCTTTTCGTCAATCGCTTTTGAACTATTTACGAATTGACGCCCGTATTTCGTGTCCGTTCCCACGATATGCAATGCCTCGTGCAGTTCCCCGCATATTTCTCTATCGAAATAGGACGGGTACATTTGTTTGTATGCCCGGTCGTCGTATCCGGCGATCAGGCTTGCCGGCACAATCCGGCGGCCGCGCCCCCCAATCGCCGTCAGTTTCTGATCCGCGCTCGCCCCGCTGATCGCCGCGTCCGTCTGCGTATTCGACACATACGCCAGCTTATACCGCCGAAAGCCTATCGAACGGACGAACTTTTCAAACTTATTCATGAACGAGGATAAATGCGGTTTACGCTTCATCTTCTTGTCCATGGAGTCCGAAATGAAGAATTTCAATGCATTGAAAATTCCCCAAAGCAACCCCGGACGGCAAATCCATTCCTGCCCGCTGATGAGCTGGTTAAAGCCGACCACGCGGCGGCAGTCTATGTAAATGTTGTTAAAGTCCTGTTCGCAGGCGATTACGCACCATTTCAGGAAGTGCCCGCCGAGGCGGAACATGTCCGACACGTCGTAGGGGCGCTCCTTGTCTACGGATAATTCGGCTTTGAGCACGGCGCCGATCTCATCGAGTACAACGACTGAATACAAGGGGAGCCGCGCTATTCCTTTGAGATGATCGAGCGTGATTTTATGACAGCGATAGCCGCGGTCGTCCTCGATCCCTATGTTCGACCAAAGGCAGGGAATGCAGTGGCGCATGATGTAAAAGTTATAGCTTACCTTTATTTCGTGGTACATCAAGAGTTCGTTTTTGTCTTTGCGTTTTAAAATCTCGCTTTCTCTTCCCGACCAGATTTTGTAATCGTATTGCAGCCGTTCCCACATCTTAAGCGCGAGGATCCGCCCGTCGTGGACCGCGTTCGAGGTCTTACCGCTGCGGGGCTTGCCCGCGTTGATCCGTACAGTGTTTCCGAAATCGAGCTGACAATCTCCGGCATAGGCCAACATGAAACATGTGTAGAATTTGCCGCAATAGTAAACGTCGAACACAATGATTACCAGCTTTATTGCGAAAGGATAATATACCTTTTCGGCAAAGCCCGGAACAAATTTTATGATTAAAATATATCCGACTACGCACAAAAGGACGATCAGAGTATTTAAGAAAAATTTCTTAACGTTCACGACGTCTTTTGCGATCCGCCAGATCGAGAGCGCCGCGACGAGCGCGAACACGGCGGCTACGGCGTTCACCAAAAAATTATGCCGGAAAAGGTTAATGATCAGGAACACCACGCCGACGAGCAGGGGGATCAGATAGTACAAGAAACCGTTCTTGCAAGCGATCCATTCGTTGTAAAAGACATAACGGCGCAAGCCCTGCGGATTGCGGTTCCTGACGATCTTCGGCGTTGGTTTTAAGAGGTCGGACATAGTAACGATATTTTTCCTGTATGCCCTTTTCCTACGCTCCGCCTCGTCCTTTGGCGGCTCTTCGGCCTTTGGTTCGGCGGGAACGGGCGGGAAGATAACGGGGGAATAGCTTCCAACCCAGCCGCGGCCGCGGAACGTGCCCGCGTAATTGTAGACCGCCTGCGCCTCCGCGCGGCTGTAACCTCCGAGATCCTTGACCGCGATCTTTTCGCCTGTGTAGGTTTCTTTCTTCGGCCCGCCTTTTTCGCCCGGTGCGGGCTGTGCGGCTTTAGAGGAAACGGGGGAGGCCTCGTCGTTTTCAGGGCGTGATAAAGGACTTGAAACCGCGTCCGCGGTGCCTTTATATCGCCCTATAAACTTTTTGAGCGCCTCCCCGTCCATATTATGTTAAGCCTCCGAGTCCCTCGATTGTCTGAATTACGAAATCTACCGCCAGATAATCCAGCCACATAAACAACGCAAGCAAAAGGATAACGAATATTATCTTCAATGCTTTGTTTTCGACATGGCGTAATATAAGATCTAAAATCTTGAGTTCTATTATTAGGATTATAAGCCCTATAATAATGCTTAAAATCAGCACGCCCCACGCGCCGATCGTATTAAAAAAGTTCGTACAGCCTTGAGCGCAGCCGTTATCCCCGCCTTGCATAGGGCCCGTAACGTCGTTGATAATGTCTATCGGCGAATTTGCCGCAGGGATCACCTTGTAAACGCCGTCCTTGCTGAATGTCAGGGATATGACCGTAAAATCGTAGAACACCGTTTGCTGCGCCCGCATGGCGTCGCAGGTTGTCGGGCTGTCTATGGTGTTATCGTATTTTATTTTCGTTCCGCCCATTTCGCTGTAATAATCTGTTTGCGCAAATCTGAAAAGGTGCGTTGTCTGACCTTTCGCCTCTGCAGCCGCGGCGTATGCCTTGAAATCCGCAACGTCGGTCTTGTCGATCAGGAGCGATGAAGAAAGCGCGTCCGCGTCCTTTTGCAGGTCGTCTGCCGTTACTGCGTAGATCGGCGGTATGTTCATATAGGATTTATCCGTGGTGGATTCTTTGAATATCCCCAGCTTAAAGAGCGCTTCCCAGAACGACACTTTATTTTCAGCGGCCAGCATGTTGAATTTGTCGTTCGCGTCGATTTCCGCAACGTTCTTTCCGCGGGTGCGTTCAGAATCTACATAATCCTCAAAGAGATCGGCGCTGATCGTTCCGTCCTTGATCGGCAGCTGCGCCGTGCCCGGGCCGTAGTCCTTTATGTACTGTTCCAGCTCTTCGCCCGTTACCACCGTTTCACCCGATTCTATTTCCGGCTTATAAAAGATATAATAAATCGCGTCTATGTAATTTCTCGAAACGCCCGAAACGAACGGGATCAAATTGAAAGCGTCCTGATAATACCATACAGACGAAGGGCCGGAACCGCCTGCGACTTTTTGATTAAAGCCTAAGCCGTAGCCAATAGTTTCGTTATATGTAGATCCAACATGTTCACCAACGTGCGCTTTAAATGCAGTATATGCGTTTTGATTATTTGTAACATAGATCGGTTTAGTCTTATATTCGTACCATTCCGCCTTAACTTTTTGCAACTTACCGTATTTATCGAGTAATTCATCGGGCACGCCGAAATAAACGGTATTGAGCTGGTTTTGGTGCCCCGCGCCGAGCGAAGAACTCTGCGTGCGGAAAAACGTTGATTTGACTTCTAAATCCACCGTTTCGAGATCTAACACTTCACAGTTTAACGTCGAAGGCGCGTTCGCGTTGGAACCGTAGCCCGCTGCATATCCCGTGAAATAATACATCCCGCCCACGCCGTAAGCCGTGGCATTGCTATTCCCTGCCGTCTTTAACATTATTTCGGATATATCGTAACGCCGCCCGTTGCTGTTCACTCGTTCGAGCACAGTTTTTCCGTCTGCGCTCTCGTGATCCACGACGCGGAACTTATAGAAAAGGTTTTCGTAGTCGCCCGTAGAACGCGAGCAAAACGCGAGGTCAAACGTTTCGTAAGCAGTCGGCGCGCTGTCCTGCGTGATAGGGTAGTTGTCATAATCTACCGCCATGACAACTTTATTTTGATTCGACGTCGCGTCGATGTTCAGCGCCTGCGGGTTGTAAAAATACAGGTAAAGGGCGTAATCGTCCTGTAGATTCGCCCTGTAAGAATATGCAAATTCTACCACGTTAAAAATTTGCGGCGAGCGGAAGCCCGTCGGATCGTACGGGTATTGCAAATAACTAAACCCGTCAATGCTTTCGAGATCCTTTTGCACGTGGATCTGATCGAAAGGATATATTTTATCTTCCGCGCCGGCGACTGCGGGCACGCTGCTCACAAGCAGCAGCACCGCGAAAAATACGCATATTATCTTTTTGGCAAATCTATTGTTTTTCATTTTTTTGCCCTCGTGTTAAACAGGATCGCGGGGGCGGGGCGTTTAACCCCGCACGCAATGTTCCCCGCGGTGTGTGCCCGGAGCGATCCGGGCAGGGATTGGTGTAGCTTTTACGTATTGTCCGTGAGTTTGTTAAAATCGCGGATTACATAGTCTATGGAATATTCGGCGTTCGGGGTAAGCTGGCGCTGCCATGCCTCTTGTGTAGGCGACCAGCGGAACCCGTGTTTTTTTAGGATCTCGCCGTATTTTTCGGGGTATGTCCAAACTCGCTCGAAGTAGCGGCATGTCCCAAACGCCGTCCGTTTCAAACATTAACTTGTCGATGTTGAGCTGAAAGCGCATAGCCGTTTCCCCGTGTAGCTTTCTTATCCCGCGTCCTCAAATCTCGATCGTGTCGGGATCGTCGTAGAGGTTTTCCATCTGTTCGCGGGTGTAGGTTCTTTCGTTTTTGAAATGCGTGCCGCCTGTCGCGGGCGCGTCGTCGTATTTGCCCGCGAGGATCGCCGCGTAGTTCTTGCGGAAAAATCCGAATAATGTCTTTTGCGCAAGATACTTTTGCGAGCGTTCAATCCGCTCGTGTAGCTTTTGGAAGTCGATGTCTGAAAGCGGATAATATCTGTACCCCGTTATTTGCGGGTGTAATTTTGCAAATTCGTTTAATTCCATTGCGTTTTGCTCCTGTTTAGATTACTTAAAAAACAATGTTCGGAGGATCGAGGACGATCTCCGTCGGGAGCGCCTCTAAAATCAAGTCGAATTTCATTGTTTTTCTTCCGAAGTTTACCTGTAAAAAGAAATAGCTTTCCTCGGACAGATCGATCGACGTCGGAACCCCGGATATAACTTCGTCGGGATAGAGCTTTTGTAAAATATCTTCCATGGAAAAGCCTTTCGGAATGTGTAAGGCGATTTTACCGCTGCCGAGCTGTTCGACGTCGAAAGCCGCGGTCAGATCGTCGAGTCCTGCATAGCCGAGGATCTTATCTCCGGCCTTAAAATCAAAATCTTTATCCTTGTTGCGGCGGATCTCGACGGAGATCTCGCCCGATTCGTAAAACGGCCGTTTAAGCTCTATAATGTTTTCGCCGAGCTTTAATTCGATCGTTGCGCCGTCTTTGTATTCGATTTCTTCTACTTCAACGGTATATTTAAATGACGGGCTTTCGCCCTTGATTGCCCATTTGTAAAGGATAACGCCGCCGACGGCGAGTAACGCTATTACAAGGATCGCAAACAATATGCCGATAATTTTTTTCATTTTCCTCGCCCTCCTACGGCGGTTATGCGGGGCAGGCTCGCCCGCCCCGCCGCTGTGTCTTTATGCCGCGTCCGTAATTTTGAATACGTGTTCAAAGAGAATGACGCGCGTCGTGTCGTGATAGACGTATACCGTCAAAACGTGCGTTCCCGCCTGCAAAGACGTCGTTTCTATCGTCTGCGTGCCGCTGTCGATATAATAATCACCGTGCTTCTTGTTCAAATCGGGATTGTTTTTCGTTTCGCCAACGGTAACATCAAGGCTTTTTTCCTCGCCGCTGTCGATCGCGTATTTCATCGAAGTGTACGCCTTATCCGATTGCGATACCGTTTTGAATACAATTTTTTCGCCCACTTTATACTCTTCTTCAAGATACTGCTCTTTATGATATTCGCCGTCATTCGTCCTCGTCGCTTCGATTATAAAATACGTTCCCACGCCAATCCCGGCCAAAAGGACAACGACAACAATCCCGATCAGGATCTTTTTCCATGTCGCCATTTCCGCTTTACCTCCTTTGGCGGATCTCTCCGCCGTATTTTTTATATTGTAAAATATAAAATCATGATTCGGGCCTATCGATCGGCGGATCTATTTCCAAGTTAAACACCGTCGGATCGGTAAACGCTATGCCCGCCTCGAACGTCAGCGCGGAAAAGCCGCCTTGACATTTCAGTTCTATTTTTATAAACGGTATACTTGAAATGCCGGACCGCCAATCTTCCAAGGCTTCGACGATCATTTGGATTATTTCTTCATCGCTGTAAGCCGCTGTATAGAACGTCGAAAACATGTTGTCCGTCAACGGTATTTCCGAATTATCCGCAGCGATCTTTACGCTTTTGCGTTCGATGTCCGTATAGCCTTTTTTTGCGGCGAAGTTTATAAATTCCTGCGTGCCCGATACGGTCAATTCGTACCAGAACGAATCCGCTTTTGTATAATCGCCGGAATATCTGACGTCGGCGAGCAGATTGCCGTCGGCAAACGGTGCGTACATTGCTGCGGGCGCCTCGCCGCTCCAGATAAAGGACGTTTCGTTTTCAAAGTTGTAGAGTTTGCCGCTTTCCGTCGCTCTTCCGCCGAATTTGAACGTTTGCGGATTTCCCTCGTCGGCATTGCCTAAGCGGAAATAGAGCTGAACGGAATCGGCCTTGCCGTAATAATCTACTTTGCATTGCGCGGAAACGTCCGGATCTGCGCGGGATATGACCTTAATCACTATCCGCTCGCCGAACGACTTCAGACATCTGACTTTCGCCGTTGCGGCTCCGTCGCTCTCCGGCGTTACGGAAACATAATCCGAGGCGGTCTTGCCTTTTGCCCACGTCGCGGCGGGGTTCTCGAAATCTACTATCCAATCAACCGACTTGTTGCGGATCGTGTCCGGCTTGACCGTCGCCTTGACGGTGATCGCGTTTTCTTCGCTCGTGAACGTCATAGCTTCGGGCAAGGCGTGAACGGTCTCGGGCGACAGCTCCGTGCCGCTGCCGTCGTATACGCCGCCCGCCTTGCCTGCGCTATGGTCTATAGGGGGCAGGCGGAACGCGAAAAGCGCGACGATGATCGCCATTATAAGGGCTATTCTCAATAATATATTTCTGCGTTCCTCCATAACCGCTCCTTAATTCCTTAAATAATTACCTGCGAGTTGTCAATCTCCACGCCCGTTACCCTGATCTGAAATTCGGCAAAGTGGCTCGAACTGTCGTATATCAAAGTCAAAGACTGCGTGTAGGTATTGTACGTGCCCTCGAACGTTACGAGGATTTCCATGTAGGGCATAGATCCGCCCGAATAATCCCTTAAATATTCGCAAAGATCGTCGGAAGTTCCGCCGAAAATGTCCAGAAAATCCTGCGTAAACATAAATAATACGGACTCCATTTTCAGCGGAATCTGCGTGCCGGATTCGATCACGGGAAGAGTTATGCTTCCCGACTCAACTTGATTAAAAAAGTCGTTAAAGTCCGTCATGCCGCATTCGTCGGCAAAATAGGAAATAAGTTCCTGCGTGGGACGGACGGTAATGACGGGACCGGCGGTGAAGTCGTCTATGGTGTAGGGGGTGTAAACGATATGTTTGTAATCCTGTATGGTGTCTTGTCCGCCCTCTTCGTTATCCTCCTGCCATTCCAAGCCCTGCGGATTGAGGTGCATATATGCGGGCATATCGTCATTTGCGGGCAAGCCCGTTTCTTCAGCTTCAATATTGTTCGTGCCGCTTTCCGCAAAATCCCCGTATATGCTGAAAAGGTTGTTTCCGTCGTCGTTTACATCGGAAAATGCAAATTCCGCGGAAACGATCCTTTTTACGAAATCTACCCGACATGTAGCTTTCGCGTTGGGGTTGTTTCTCGACGTTACCGTGATGATCGCGGGCACGCCGAACGGCTGTAAGCATTTTACCGTCGCGGTGGTGCTGCCGTCCGTCGTCGGGGTAACGGTTACATAATCTGTAATTTGTTCGTCGCCTTGCCACCAAGAGTTCCAAATATCTTCCTGCTTGTCGATCTCTTCCTGATCCCAAGCGATAGCCCAATCCACTTCCTTATATGTAGCGTTTTCAGGCTTAACGGTCGCCTTGACGGTTACTGCGTCGTATTCGCCGTTGGCGAGAGAGGTTGCCGATCTGAACGCAAGGCCTTTCGGCATGTCGTGAACTTTGCCGCTTTCCAGCTCGTTGCCGTCCTGATCTACCGCGGGGGCGGACGCCTCAGGGACTTGTGCGGGCTTGTTGATGTACTGCACCAACAGCACGCTGCATGCCAACAGTGCGACCAGCAGGAACGAAACGATCGTCCACAGGATCTTTTTGCTCTTCGTTGTTTTCATTTCTCTTTTTTCTCCTCTTTAATTTTTTCTATCTCTTCCCGCAGTTTTTCCCGCAGGACATAGCATTCTTTATAGGCGCGCGTCGCCTTATCTCTGTGTGTCCGATACCCGCACAAATTTTGTCTTTCGGTACACTGTGCCGCAAGGTCTATTTCTGTTTTGATTTCTTTCGTTAAAATCAAAATCTCGACCGTCAAGGTTGCAGCCGTTTCAAATTTTGCAAGCTCGCTTTCCCGTACCTTTATTTCTTTTGCGTTCATTTTGACAACCTTTTTGCCGTGTAGCTATGTAAAAAACGGTTTCCGTATTCCGAGCATTCATAGGCGTAGTTGGCTGCCATTGCTCGCGCTTCCGTCATGTTTTTTGCGGTAACTTCTTTTTTGTAAACATTCAAGCCTACCTTGCATTCCAATAAATATAAGTACCTTGTCATTGCGTCCTCCTGTTTTATATAATTTTTTTAATCCAACGCGCGTAGGGGCGTTGTAATTGAAAAATCAGTCGATTAACTTTTTCTTGCCTTGTTGAGCTTCTTTGCGACTGCCCGCGCCTTTCGTTCGTCCGGCGTGTAGCCTGTCGCAAATTCTCTGTTCCCGCTATGGTCTATGCCGTCTTTATCGTAAAGGCGGTAAACCGCGTAAAGCCTTTCCCCGTTGATGATCTGGCTTGTAACGCGCCATTCGCTTTTCATTGTGTTTTCTCCTGTTTTTATTTATTTTTTAATCCAACGCGCGCGCTATCCGCCGCGCGTATTCGCGCCCGCGCGTGGGGGCCTTGTGTTCCGCTCGATCGTTGGCTTGTGAAAGCCGACGCATTTCGATTTTGAAAAATCAAAAAGCAGGTCGAGGATCTCCAGAGCGCCGAGCGTTTTGACGACGTTCACCGCGTCGTTTTGGCGGAACGAGTGTTGCAGTCTTTTTTCCTGCAACGTTTTAATGCGGAAGATTGCCGCCCGTTCGTCGACCGTCATAGGGGAGCGGCCTTTTTCCTGCGCGGATCTGCCGCAAGCCAGCAGTAATATTCGACCTCATCGAGGTTGAATCCGATGCATTCGCCGCAATCGTCAAAGAGGAAAAGGCGGGATAAAATATCCGCCGCGCCGTCTTGAAAAGCAAAAGCGTGTAGATCTTCCGGCTCTTCAGAGTACGACGAGCTGTCTTTTTGTTCGAGTGCGCTCGCGCGCGCGGAAGTTACCGCCGAAAAACATCTTGCGAGTTGTTCATCTGCCTTTTTATATTCTTCGAGTTCCGCTTTTACGGAATCAAGCTCAATTTTTAGCGGTTATTTTTTTATGTCTTTAATGATTCTTGCCAGAACTATCAAAATCAATAAAATGAATATGTAGTCAAGTAAGTTCATCGGACATCACCTCCTTTCCGCAAATGCGGGTGGAAGTGCTAACCGCCACGTGCTCGCCCCGTGCCTGCCTCCCGGGAGAACCCCGTTCGACTGTTATATTATACCAAAAATCGACAATCTTTGCAAGCGGATATAAAAAAATGGTAAAAGAAAAAGCCCTTGTCGGGCTTTTTTAATATTTAGACGGCCGTCCTTGTTTCCGGGCAGCTCGACGGGGGAGTGGCGACGTAGTTCGACAGCGGGGGAAAGGGGCAGGCCGTTCCGAGGATCCGGCAAAGAACGGACGGACAAAAGAAAAGATTTTATTTTTTTCGGAAAAGCGCTTGACACCGGCGCCGCAAGGTGCTAACCTGCTTTGGATCCTGAGCGGCGAGCAGTTTTCCCTTTACGAGAAAGGAAAAAAAGACAAAAAACCCCCTTTGCAACGTTTCGCCAATTTTTCCGAAACGCTCGCGCCCGCATATCTTCGAGATATGCGGAGCGCAGGGGGGAAAGTGTCGTTTGCGTTCTGCTTCGTATTCCTTCGCAGCTTCGCACGTTCACGGGCTTTTTTATCCGTTTCCGGCCGCGTCCACTCAACTGCCTGAACGCTTCGCCCGCGCCTTTCTCCTCGCGGAGAGCTGAGCCCTGCCCCGTGCCATTATTTATACCGCGCCGGGCCGATCGGCGCTCCCGTCGTGCTTGCGTCCGACGGTTAAGCCAAGGCGTTTCCGCCTTGCTGACAACTTCTATTATTCGCCGGGGTGGGAGCTTGTCTGCATCCCGAGGTTGAAAGGACTGCCCGGCTTCGCCTTATTATGTAGTTGTACGCAAGCCAAAAAAGCCGACGTAAGTCAGCTTAATTTGTTGTAGTGATAAAAGGTATAAAACATAGGATTGCCCCCGTAGCTGCCCTTACAGGCCCGTAGTTTGCCGCAGAAATTCGCGGACGGTCATATTCTTGTAATTCGGTCTAATATTCTTTTGTGGTGGCAATGTGTCTTTATAATGGAAGCCGATGTTGCAATGTTTGCAGCAGTACATCGTGTATGTATTATGCGGCGTTCCGCCGTGTTGTTTGACCTTGATCCGAACGCGGGCGGCACCGCGGCCAGCACCGGCGACGGTTACAGTCATTTCCTTATCTGCTTTTTCAAGGTTTTGAAACCTTTTAGGACGGTCGCAAATGCGGCGTTCCGGGAAAAGCGTTCCGCCGCAGATCGGGCAGCGCCTGTTATTTCTGTCGTTCATTGCGTTTTTCCTGTTTAATGAACGCCGCTTTCGCCTCTTGTTTAGATCGAAAACATTCAAAATAAGGGACTATAATGCAGCCGCAGGAATTTTCGTTGCGGATATAATCCGCGTAGTAATATTCGGAAAGTTTTAAATAGTCTTGCTCGTCGTTGACTATGGGGGAAAGGAACGCATATCGATCGTTGCCGCCTAAAAAGATGTATGAGGCATAATCCGTCGGGCGTGGCCGGCTGTCGATATATTCCGGATCTTCGTCGTCATAAGTAAATGTATAGACGCGCTCGCCTGGCTTGAACGGGGGAGCAGGCTTTTCAACCGGGACAGGCATAAAGCCGGAGGCGATCAGAGCGTCGGCATACATCAGATCGCGGCACATCTCGCCGTCGGAATAATACGGACAATCTTGACACAGTATTGTCCCGCAATATTTGTCGAAAGCGGTATTTAAAATCTGTGCCAGCTCGATTCTGCTTTTCCGGCTTTCGTTTAGTTGGCGCTGCAGGGCGGCGTTTTCGGCGCGTAGCTCTTCGATATATTGCGCGGCATACTGTTCAGGCTCGGCGCCTAACCGGAGAATCCCCGCGATCTTCTCGTTCATTTCAGGATATGTTTTCATGTTTATTCCTCCAAATCAAAGATAGTTTCACCATTTATACTTCATTCCCCCAACAGTCCCACCCGTCGGCAGTTTGCCGGGCGAAAAGTTCAAGCCGCGGCAGATCGCCGAAAAGCTCAACGATCCGCGCCCTTACCTCGTCGGGCTTGCGGCTGTGTTCCCTAATATGAGATAAAACGACCGAGCGCACCGCCCGCGACTGCCGTTTTAGGGGCTTGCCGCGCGTGGCAAGCAGGCAATATTCCGCATTTGCACGGGTATAATAGCCCATGCCTGTAAATATCCCGTCGTTTTTTCGGTTCTGCTTCACCCAAGTAAAAGCGACGGTCTTATACGTAAAGCCCCACGCGGTTATAAGCTCGAAAGCCTCTGTCAGGCACGGCGACGTCGCCCAAAGCAGCAGCACGCAGTTTTTCATGCAAAGGGCAGGCACAGGCAGCTGCTGAATGGCCTTTTTAGGCATAGTCGGATAATGGCTTTCCGCGCTCCGTCCCTGTCCTTTTTTGCTGTATACCTTGTATTCCCATGGAGGATCTGCATAGAGGATAGAGTATTGTTTGTTTGTGTTAAAAATATCTACTTTCATTGTTACGCCGGTCTTTGTAAATATTCGGGCTTAGCTGCCGGTATGTCCGAACGGAAGGAAAACCATTCATCGAGCGCCTTTTGGTAGTTTTCCGGGGTACCGTCGAACGCAAAAAACGGGTTTAAACGCGCTGAGCCTGAATAGCGGTATTTAATCGCACCGTTTTTCGCAAGAATTTCGATCCAATACGACACGCTGCGATAGCTTTTTTTCAAAACCGTCGCGATCGCCTGCTTGTTGATTTGCAGCCCGTTCAGCTCGTCCTTGATCTGCACTAAAATATCGAGGAGGAAGAGGGCGCGCTGGATCTTGTAGATCCGTTCGCCAAACGTCGTCAGATCGTAAATGTGAATTTTTTCGTTCATTTCCGTTTTTTGCCTCCTTTGGCCGAAAATTCGGCCGAATTTTGTTTTTTGCGCCCGCCGGGAAAGGGCGGGCAAAAAATTGCCTCCG
>OOCZ01001886.1_pt1 | contig 12273 bp, 7 predicted proteins | sample 1671631 | NCBI WGS metagenome assembly OOCZ01 (sample SAMN06348176, study PRJEB24527) | human gut metagenome | reverse complement strand
GATAAATGCTATTATTGCTTTTTTCATATTATATACCCATGTCGATTCAGCGAGTCAAATATAGCTATTTTAGTAACCCAAGCCAAATCTCAAAATTATTTTCACTTGGAGAATAGATAAAAACAACACAGATAACGTCTATTGATCTCATCGACGTTATCTGTGTGCCAAACAATACATTTACCTCATTGTCTTCAGACGATTAATCATGCAATCCCTTTTTTCTCAAATAATCCAGCATGAATCCCGGACGATCAGTCTGGAGAATCCGTGCCCCTAGCTCTTCAATCAGATATCCATAGTTTCCATCCGGATCTTTTAAAGCCTGATCGTCTTCATGTCCTCCCGCAAGAGAAGCCCACAACGTATTGTACCAAATCCGACTCTTTCCCAGAATAATCGATTTCACTTTTCGAGGCAAAGGACTGGAAGAATCCGAATAAACCAATTCGAAGGCAGCAGGATGCAGCTGTGTCATATAGTCCCTGACCTTCTTTTCGCCATCCTTTCCGTCAAGTCCTATCACCGGTATGTAAATCACTTTATCCAGATAATCTCCAAACTCACTTTTGACAGTTTCCACCGGCTGGCCTCCTTTCATTATCACCAAACTGGCAGTTCCGGTTTTCTCGAGCACAGCGTATACCTCGTCAAACACAGAATACGCCTTATCCAAGTTAAACATAATCTGACCTTTGCCTGCCAACAATGCCTCTTCCAATGTTGGAACAATATGTTCTGTCAGATTTCCATCCTTATCTTTCAGTTTCAACTTCTTGATTTCTGCCAATGTATAATCCTTAATCAATCCTTTACCATTGGTTGTCCGGTCTACACGGTCATCGTGCATCAATATTAATTGTCCGTCTTTAGTCTTGTGAATATCAATCTCCACAATATCCACTCCCATTTGTATGGCACTATCAATTGCCGCTACGGAATTTTCCGGTGCACTCCGCCAGTTCCCCCGATGTGCCACGACTAACACCTGATCGGACTTCGGATCTAAAAATGCCTTACGGATCGTTTCTCCCCGTTGTGCAAACAATATAAGAGGTTGCAAACAGCAAAATATCCCGAACCATATCAGTTTATAGTTTTTCATTGTCATCCGTTTAAATAAATTATATCATTATTTCTGATAAGCTCCCGGCCACATCGCATTTTTATCACGCGGATTACCCAATTGGTCAGTGGAAAATGCATCCACCTCTTCCAACCATTTTCCAAACTCCTCACCTAAATTCTGGAAAGGACAACTATCCGGTTTAAAGCCAGTTGTGATCGCATTCTTAACAGCATCAGCAGTAGTCCGAGTGAACTCATTCACATTTCCGTCCCAAGTATAGACAGAACGATTAGCATCCCATACGACATTTAAAGAGCTAATCATACTATTGTACTTATCAAACTCTGACGTTGTAAACTTGTTGGTTGATACTGGTATGATCGTACCTCCCACCAGATTATACCCTTTGGATGTCAAATGACGCTCATCGCTACCGGACATTTCAATAACCGGCTTGTCTGCATTTTTATTCAGGATAATATTATTCATCAAGAATGATTGCCGGGCCGGCCAAGATTCACAACGGATAACAGCTCCACTATTTTGAGCACCATCCTCGATTATGGTAGAGTTTACAATCAGCATACTTCCCGCACCATTGATAGTCCCATCTCTACCACTATTATTGGTAACAGTTGTATTATTCATACATAAATGACCGTTTGACATTTGAATAGCATAACCGAACTGTCCGCCTTCATTGCCTGTAATGGAGCAATTATTCATAAAAAGAATACTCCCACTGTCATTGACGCGAATTGCGCCTCCACGCGAAGATGCCTTGTTGTTTCTCAACTGCACATGATTTAGTTTGGCTGTCCCCTTATACATGAATATACCGGAACCACCAGCCTCACCTGAACCATTTACTCCCGCATTATAGCACTTTTCAATGATACAATGATTCAACTGTAATGTTGCATTGCCACTGCTACCATTCGCAATCAGGAATCCACCACTATAGCCATTTATTTTCTCATTGGGATGATAACCGCAAGAGAACGTACAACCTTCAAATGTAATATCTATCTGGTTTCCTAATGTAAACAAGGAATAATCACCCGCATCCGCAATGCCGTTATTATTTGCATCTCCTGTGAAAGTAGTCAGATACCGGACAGGATCACGCTTGCTTAAATCCTTCCGGGTACTTTGAGGATCATATCCACCCACAACCTTTATTTCGACTTGTTTGCTATATCCGCTATACTCTATTTTCAGACCGGCTTCCTGATCTGCTATCAAATAGGTACCGCCTGCCACATAGATATTCTTACCATCCAATTTCTTAGCATTCGCAGTCGTGATCGCACTGTTAGTGTTAGTTCTCAATAGATTGCGTAACCTGTCTACTCCCATTGCATTATCCCAATCCATACCGGTAGCATTCCCTGTAGCATGCTCTTTCACATAATAAGCGTCCAATTGCAATTCCGTTGCATCTCCCCCATGGATTGTACCAGTCTCCCATGGAGTGACAATCGGTTCACTCAATCTAATGACCGAACCTTCTACTTTCAAAGTAAATTCATAACAAAATCCGGCCTTTATTGCAGGAATGCCTGGCAATACCAGATCTTCCCCCTTGTAATTTAAAGAAACGAAAGTACTATTAGGATTTGCAGCTCCCGGAGCTACGATCGCCGTATATTTACATCCGCTTTGTCCGGCTTTCCCTCCTTCAGGAATGGTGACATACGGTGAAACAAGTGCAGTTCCCGATGAAACATTTCCGTCCGTATATCCCTGATAGGAACCGATTTTAACTCCTAGAGCTTTACTTTGTGAGTCTATATCGTCCAATGTCATGATAACTTTCGCCATTCTCCGGTTCATATTCAGATGAAGGACACCTGATCCCTCATTTATAGCATCTTCTACTGTGCAAGTCATGTAGTCTGCGCTCGCCAGATTTTCCAAACTCTGCTGATTAATAGGAAGAGAGAAGTTGGCTACGCTTGTTCCTTCAGTCACCGGATAAAAGGCAAAATAAGTAACAGGTTCATTTCCCCACCTAAGATAATAGTTATCCGTAGGAGCCCATTGCCCTCCAGCCAACATATAAGTCACACTACCATCTTCGCAACTCAACAGAATCTGGTCTCCATTATTAAATTGCATTTGCTGTTCATTTGTTCCTGTAGGATTACTACGGGTATATGTAGCATCAATAACAGCATTGATCTTGATTGCACCGGAGTCTTCATTGAACACGGCTATCTCTTTATCCGTATCACAAGCTGCCATACCCGTTAATATACATGCAGCCAATATATGTTTAGTAATTTTCATAACTCATCTCCTCCTTTTTACTTCTGATAGATAATCTGACCGGTTGCCCGATATTTCATTTGCATGGTAGCCAACCGTGCCGTTTCATTTACATTCAGTGTCAGCGTATGCTCTACTCCCTTTTGCAACTCAATGGGCTCTTCGGCAGTCCATATATACAATTTTCCGTCATAACTGAAATTGACAGAAAAGCCTTCTATTATTGTTTGCGGGAGAAGAATGCATTCATACCCATCCGTACCCTTATAGGGGGCGATAGTTGTAGCTACAGCATCTTCCCGTGGAATGACTACCGGTTCCGGCACTGACAAATCACAAATACCACCCGCTATTGTACCATTTACAGCCATATCGCCCAGTTTACTGATCGCCGCATCTTCCATACCATTATTTACCGTCACTTTTATAATCAGCTTGCTCATGGCATGATCCAAAGTAACTTTCAATCTACCATCTGCGGTGAGATCCTGTTTCGGATCAACCATTGATTTAGTCAACAGGAAATCAGAAGCAATCACATTTTCCTCGGTAGTTTGGTTGCTTTGTATGTTGATAGCTAACGGAGTGTCTAAACTAGCTTCCGAAATGTAAGGAGCATACGCCACTACTGTTACCGGAGTTCTTGCATTATCCCAAAGCATTTGTTGCCCGTCCGCCGTATTCCAGTCATTATTAGATTTTACCATTTGCGAATTGTAATCATAAGCAATGTTTTCACTGTTATGAATGATCAGTCCAAAACTCTCCAGATTACTTGCATCATATCCGGCACGCGACACAGGCGCATTCACTTCTGTCACAATACGGATTATATGATCTTCGGGAAAGTTGCCGGTCGGCTGCGTCCCGTCTTCAATGTTTGAACAGCCTGTCAGACTAATGACCAAAGCGGTCATTATATAAAATTTGTTTTTCATATCACAATTACTTTTTAAAGATTCAGTTGGACAATACAGCATCATAAGCTCCCATTTGCATCTTATCAGGATTGCGTGTCACGCCACGCTGATCCAATCCGAAAGCATCTTCACCCATCCATTCCACGAATACCTCACCTAAATTAACCATAGGAGAAGCAGCAGGATTGAAACTTTTCACAGCATTGATTACAGCTTGTTTGGTAGCATAACCACCCACCTGTCCGATCTGGTCAATATTCCACTTATAAACACCCTCTTCCGTCAGGTTGCCATTCACAAGGGTAGGATAAGCAGTATCAGAAACGTCCATTGTGAAATTATTAACTCGCTGATACAAGTTATATCCCATGGAGTAAGCTTCTTTATTCGCTCCATTCAAAATGAAGCTTGGAGCGGTAGAATTCTCGGAAATCAACAGGTTATTAATAAACTTAGTATCACCATCAATAGAGGTTTCACATCGAAAGGCGCCATACTCCTGATCAATATCATGCCCTACAATCGTACTATTAGCGAGCATGAAACTACCTCCCCCGTTTAAAGCAGCACCTTTTCCCGGATTTCCGACAATGGTTGTGTTATTCATACAAATATGTCCCGATGATATCTGAATACCGACCCCAAAAAGTTCTCTTACTGAATTGCCAGTTATCAGGCAATTATTCATAAACACAACAGCCTTATTGCTGTTACACCGTATTGCTCCGCCACGGCTATCCGCCGCATTATCCAGAAACTTCACATTGTTCAGTTTCGAGCTCCCGGAAGCAATAAGAATAGCTGTACCTCCCGCTACTCCTCCTTGCCCGTTGACAGCTTCCGTTTTACAATCCCTGATAATACAATCCGTTAATTCGACAGAGGTGCTATTGACGTTACCATTGATATAAATTCCGCTACCACACTCGTTAGACTTGGCATCATTATTAGAAAGGTACCCATATTGAAAAGTAACTCCTTCAATCCCAATAATCCCTCCTTTCACCAACAATAGTCCGCAATCACCGGAATCAGCCTGATTATTACCGTTTACATCTCCGCTGATCACTGTCTTATACGTATCAATACGACGATTAGTCAGATCTGTCCCTTCGCTCAACAAACTATATCCTCCTTTGATCGCTTTAATGTCTTTGCGGATAATCACCCCGAGTCCTCCGGTCTCGGACATCACATATTTTCCCTGGCTCATGTAAATAGTACTCTTGGACAGATCGATAGATCCACTCAATAATTTGCGAAAACCAGCTACATCCATTGCCTGATCCCATGAAGTACCATCCATGTCCCCTTCACCGAATTGAGTTACAAAATAACTTTCCAGTCCTTTTTGCAAGACAACTTCTTCATCCAGATCATCATCATAATCAGTAATCATCGGAGGATCAACCATCTCATAATCTTCCTGACACGCCTGGCTCACTAAAATAGTGAAGGCCAAAAGCCCAATCTTTGATATTGTGAGCAACTTATTTTTCATTTTTCTTCATTTTAAACTTGTACACTAAATTGAAATAATTACAGTTCACCGCTTAACGGGCAATATCCGGATAACCGGGATTCTGTTTCAGATATTCATTCTGCTCCAATTGGGTCTGTGAAAACGGGAACAATTCATAATGAGTATCTGCATCCCGTTTCTTGTCCCACCATGCATCCTGAAATCTTCCGAAGCGGATCAAATCCGTACGACGACGGCTCTCCGCAAGAAATTCCCGCCCCCATTCATCAAGCATTTCTTTTAGATCAAGTACCACGTTACCTTCCGGCTGATAAGCGATATCTGCAGTAAAGTTTTCATAGTTGCGTTTACGCACGCTGTTCAACAGCTTGCCGGCCTCGCCTGCCTGTCCGAGACGAAGAAGGCATTCCGCCTGCGAATAAATAATCTCCGCCAAACGGATTTCCGTATAATCCGACTCTATAAAATATCCTCCATCAAACGGATAGAAAGGATACTTCACACAGTAAAGCCCCGAGTTGAAATCTCCGTTTCCCAGTTTAGACTCCTGATAATTCGGGTTGGCAATATAACCGGATTCTGCGTTACCTTCAAAACGTCCCACTTGATCAAGTAGGTAAAGGACATATTGATTATCCGGATTCTTGGCATATCCCCCACTAATACTGGAATTAGCTATTTTCCCTTCCATGAAGAACATACCTTCCCGTGTATTATTACTCGTATTTACATATTGTTTATAACGTTTATCGCCCGCATACTTGGCGAATTTCTGCGTAACCATGCCCAATTCATAATCAAACAATGCACGTGGTTGCTGGTTATTATAACTTGGCGAAAGTGCATATTTGGGATTTCGGCTGCCATCTCCTTCAATTTTCAGGTATTTCTCACAACCATAAGGAAGGGCCCGCCCGTAAACTGTTCTCTTATCATTTTTCAGATGCCAGCTAGTCAGTCCATAAGAACCGGGAAAACCGAGGATTACTTCATTACACATTTCATTATTCCAGTCAAAAGGTTCGTACCAGTTATCAGCGATTGCATAATAGCCGAATTCTCCTCCGGTAATACGCTCACACATATCAATACATTCCTGCCATTTAGGCTGTCCAATCCACTTTTCCGCATTTAAATAAAGACGTACCAGCAATGCAGCAGCCCCCGCTTTAGTAAATTGTCCTTGTTGACCGCCATTACCAGATTGTCCGATTTTGGAAGGTAAAGCTACCAGACAGACATCTCTCAACTCACTTTCGATAAAATCAAACATAACCTGTGGAGATACCTGCTTCCGGTTTTCCGGCTGTTCATTGACCGCTTGGTCAGAAGTCGTAGTTAAGATACAATTACGGTAACTATTAAGCAGGCGAAGATAACAGTAAGCTCTCATACAACGTAGTTGCGCTTTAAAACTATCAAACTCACTGTCACTTAAATTAAATTTAGAAGGATTCAATTGAGACAAATCATCCAACACCAGATTGCATTGACCGATACCGCCATACATGCCTTCCCACTCGTTTGTCCAGTCTTCCTGATTAATGTCATCGTATTGATGATAATGATATTTTTCCCATTTACCGCCATCATACCACCAAGTTCCCCGAGTAGGCGTTATCAACTGATCCCCTGTCAGTTCTTCGTGTTCATGACGTCTGACAATGGATTCATAGATATGCTCAAACGGACGAAAAACGGCGTTGATAACATCCTGTTTGGTATTATAATAGTTTTGAGACATGACCTGATCATACACCGTTTCCGACAGATCCGTACAAGACGGTAAGCCTAACACTGTGCCCGCCATCATACTTAATCCTATGATATATTTTGTTATTTTCATAATCGTCTTTTATTAGAAACTTACTTGTAATCCTAAAATAAACTGAAAAGCAGACGGATAATAGTTATATCCTCCTCCGAAAGTACCCGGTGTCAGTCCGTTCACTTCGTAGGTAGAAGGGTCTACACCGGTGAACTTCGTGAATGTATAAAGATTGTTGGCTGTGCCGAACAAACGTATCTTTTCAATATACTTGTTATTCAGGTTCATGGTATATCCTAAAGTGACGTTGTCTATCTTCAGATAATCACCCGGTTCAATGAAGTAGTCGGTAATCACATTCTTACCTGTCGTGATATGTGCATTCTTCGAATAAGCGGTCGTCAACTGGTTGGTAGTCATGCTCTGCAATCCGAAATAGAAATCATGCACGTTGAATATGTCAAACCCGGCAGCACCACGGAGGGCAACAGACAAATCAAAGTTCTTATAAGTGAAGTTATGCGTCATAGAGCCGGTGAATTTCGGCAAACCGTTTCCGGTCACAGACTTATCCTCTTCCGTACCTTGGGCTACAGGAATCACATTCCCCTTTTTATCATAAATCAGCCAGTCACCTTTTTTATCCACTCCTGCATAACGATATGTAAAGTAGTTACCAATACGTTCCCCCTCTTCAATCCGCTGCAAATATCCCGGATTGTTAGGATTCGCCATGTTGCAGGTGGAGTAATATTTCTGTCCCTTGTATACATCATTGGAGAAGCTGACAAACTTATTGTTATTGGTAGCTCCCACTAAGGTGAAACTATAAGTGAAATCCTTTGTCCGGACAGCATTTACGGTTATGTCAAGCTCGAAACCGGTATTGCGCAATGTACCTACATTGGCATAGATAGTAGAAAACAAATTGGGCGGAACCGATACGGAATAGCTACCGAGCAAATCGCTTTGTTTACGGTGGAAATAGTTAAATGACCCGGTCACTTTGTGCTTGAAGAGCGAGAAGTCCAAACCGATATTCTGATTGTGCCCTTTCTCCCAACGGAGTTCCGAATTGACATTCTTACTCGGTCCCCATACATGGAAGTTGTTGCCGCCATACTGATACCAGCCATAGGCTCTATAGGTTGCCAAAGACTGGTAATTACCTATTTCCTGATTACCTGTCACCCCATAGTCATAACGTACTTTCAAGTCATCAATCCATGAAAGTCCTTTCATAAACTTCTCATCCGAGATACGCCAACCGACAGATACAGCCGGGAAATTGCCCCATTTATGATTCTCGCCAAAGCGGGAAGACCCTTCGTGGCGTAAAGAAAAAGTAAACAGGTAGCGCTCTTTCCAATCATAATTAACACGTCCGAAGAAGCTGATTAACTTATGGTCATTCTTATAGGAGCCCATCATTGTTTTTCCATCTTTTGCCGCTTCCAGCCCGGAACCCAGATTATTATACGTCAATCCATCCGAAGAGAAATTCCAGTTTTCAGCAGACATTCCGGAATTTACACCATAATTATAGCTATACCCCACCATTGCACGGATCTGATGATTCTTGATACGTGTAGAGAAATTTGTTACCCATTCCAGATTGTTAGTCGTACTTTTGTCGAAGTCACGGCTGGCTTTTCCGGTGACACCATCATTTACGTTAGAACCATAAGTAGACGGTGTAAACCATCCGTTAAATTTATCAACTTGATATTGAGAAATAGTGACCTGCGACTTCAATACCATGTCCGGATTCTTCGGATTAAACAGAGGCAGCAGATTAACGGCAGCCGTAGCATTCCATTCCAGCAACTTAATTTCCGTACCATTCTCTTCTTCATTCAATTGCTCTACGATATTAGAACCTTCCGTTCCACTGGGAAAACGATAGTACCCATTAGCCGATTCCGAATCATAAATAGGCATTGTCGGATTGTTTTTAATAGCATTGCTATATACATTGGCTGATTTGTTCCGGTCGATAACACGAGGAGTTATATTAGCAGAAAACGTGAATAGCCCGTCTTTGGTTGTATGGTTAATATTGGCACGTGCTCCATATTCACGACGGTCGGAACGCAAATCAATACCACGGGCATTACGATAGTCGGCGGTCACCCGATAGTTGGTTCTCGCATTACCGCCGGAAAATGTCAATGTATGCATGTGAGTCACCCCCAATTGAGTAACGGCATCAAACCAGTCTGAATCAGCTCCCATATCGGAAAGCGGATTAGACACTGTGCGATAAGCACGGTATTCTTCCGCATTCATGATGTCGAGTTCTTTTTTAGCTTTATTAAAAGTAACGGAAGTACTATAGGTTGTATGAACCTGTCCATCTTTGGTCCCTTTCTTTAGATTAATCAGGATAACCCCGTTACTACCCCGCGTACCATAGATCGCAGAAGCAGCACCGTCTTTCAATACATCAATCGATTCAATATCGGCAGGGTTAATATTCGTCATATCACCTCCCGGCACTCCGTCTACCACAATTAACGGTCCTAAACCTGCATTACGGGAAGAGACACCACGAATCTGAATACTTCCTTGATTGTTCGGATCGGCCAGAGCTGTGTTAGAAACCGAAACGCTGGAAACTTTCCCCTGCAAAAGCATGGAGGCATCGAGGCTGGATATCTGATTCAGATCTTTCGCACCTATATGCGAAATAGCCGAAGTCATTTCTTTCCGTTTCATCGTACCGTAACCCACCACTACCACTTCATTCAAAGCGGTCGATTCTTCTTTCAATACGATCTTCAATAACTGGCCGTTTTTAACAGCCACTTCTTGTGTTTCATAACCGATATAAGACACTTTCAGGTGTCCATTCTTAGGTACGTTCACCAGAAATTTACCGTCTATATCTGTAATAGTACCCTGCTTCGATTCTACGACTACTACGGAAGCGCCAATAACTGGTTCGCCCTTTTCGTCCGTCACCGTACCTGACACCTTACTTTCCTGCTGAACTTCCAAAGAAGCTCCCTTTACCTGTATACCGGAAAACAGTATCAGCAGTATACCTAACAGACAGGTACACGTTTTGAAATGAATATTCTTCATAAATAAATGATTTTATGTTAGATGATAAAGTTAACGCAATCCTCTTGCTTGTAAAGCGGAGATTAATACTTCCGGTGCATCTGTCTGTATCATACGTACTTCAGGATAAATCTGAAGAAGCTCATCCAGATAAGTCGTATTTATATCATATTCAGGTATCAATCCGGATAATACATGAAGCATATTGACTGTAGGAATCATTCCCTCACTGACGGCAGTTCCTATAGGAGTACTTTGCCCGTCGGGAGCATAAGAATATTGCACGAAGTAATTGCCCGGAAGCCCAACCAGAGGTTTGTAAGCGCTTTGTGCCCATGTGTACACGTGTGCCTTTTTAGAAATAGACAACACTTCTTCTGCTTTCTGGCTACTGTTACAATAGAAAAAGACTTGTTCCATCATATCCAGTTCCTTGACAACATTCATCACTTCTTGGGTAGAGGCTGTACGTGGAGAATAATCCAGATTGAAATATATTTTCCCTCGACCGGCTTTCAAGAAGGCTTCTAGAGTTGGAATTTTTTCATCTGTCAAATTTCCATTTCTATCTTTTAGGTAATATTTCTGAATTTCTTCGAAAGTCATCTTTGTAATATCACCACTGCCATTAGTGGTCGCATTAATTGTCTGATCATGGCATACAACAACCACGCCATCTTTAGTTACATGAGTATCACATTCTATGATTTCCGCACCTGACTTGATAGCCGCTGATACAGAAGAAATCGAGTTCTCGGGAATAGTTAAATCGGTTGTATGTGCCCGATGAGTCATAGCCCATACTTTTTTATAATTAGGATCTTTAAACTGTTTCATCGCTTCGGTTAAAGCCAACAAGTTATAAATCCTTATCCGCTTTTGGATTTTATGCTCTCCAGCCGTAATATTCATCGTATAATCTCCGCTCTGGGTATATTTATGTGTTATCACATCAGTAGACATACCTTCTTTTATAGTTCCATCTCCGAAATCAATATGAATATTGATCTTCTTATCAAGATTCAGAAACCTTACTTCTACTACTTCCTTCAACATGGCTCTCGTACATGTGGAAAGATACGGATTCTTTTTTACTGAGTCTTCGTCTGAACATGCTGTAAAGATACTACCTATATATAATAGCAATATCCAACAACAGTTCATCGCCAACATTTTAATAGTTATCCCTTTGCTATGGGACAAGGAAAGCAAATAATTTTTCTTCATTAGCGTTATATTTTATGATTAACAATTACAATACAAATGATATTTTCATTTGCGGTGATAAAATTAATAATAAAGAGAAAGCGTTAAATCGGTGAAATTGAAAGAAGTAGATTTCAAAACATCACCTTACACATAAAACACTGATTATCTACTAATTAGTACACATCACATAGACTAAGAAAGTAGAATATATAACCGTAGATGGTAGAGTATTTTTCTAGCAGAAAATCTCTATGATACTTCTTGTAATTACTTTGTAATGCTATTGTTATTGTATTTGCATCACTTTTTCTTCGAAGACATCACGTGATAGTGCTTTTTCACGTAGACGTGTTCGGTAATTGTAGATGGTAGTTGGAGAATAATGTAATAATTCAGCAATCTGAGCGCTCTTTACAAAACCCAAGCGAATTAAAGCACAGATACGAAGTTCTGTATTTAGTAGTTCTCCTTCTTTCAGTATAAATTG
>OOCZ01001872.1_pt1 | contig 12329 bp, 9 predicted proteins | sample 1671631 | NCBI WGS metagenome assembly OOCZ01 (sample SAMN06348176, study PRJEB24527) | human gut metagenome | reverse complement strand
GGTGGGCGGGCATGCGGCCGCCGGCATTCTGAATTTCGTGTGCCTGACCGCCGTAATGAGCGTGTACAACTCCGGCCTGTACGCGAACTCGCGCATGCTGTATTCGTTGGCGAAGCAGGGCAATGCGCCCGCGTATCTGGGCCGCCTGAACAAGCGCGGCGTTCCGGTCGGGGGTGTGATCACGTCGGCCATCATCATTGCGATCGCCGTGGTGGTGGTGTTCGTGTGGCCTGATTTCGCGTTCAATTATTTGATGTCGATTGCCACGATTGCCGCTGCGATTAATTGGATCATGATCATGATTACGGAAATTAAGTTCCGTCGCGTTGTCGCCGCCGGCGACGGTCCGAATGATTTAAAGGGATTGAAGGGCCAGGAAGCACTTGACAAACTTGCGTTCAAGCTGCCGTTCGCCAAGGTGACGCCGTATGTGGTGATCGCGTTCATGCTGCTGGTCGTGGTGCTGATGTGCTTCTCCGCAAGCTATCGCATCGCAGTGGTCGCCGGCGTGATTTGGCTGGTCGTGCTGTTCGCCGCCTATCAGATCACACAGAAGCGCGCCTGAAGTCGTAAGGCAACAATGCGCCCATGCCTCAAGCGAGGGGCACGGGCGCTTTTTGATTTCAGATTACGATTTCAGATTTCAGATTTTGATTTCCAATCCGCGATTCCCGGGCTGTTCTGGGGACTCGCGCCGTTCGACCTGTGGTACCTGTCGAAGCAGTCCGGCAACACCGTCGCAATCCTGTATGGCGTAACCCTTGCGGCGATCGCCGCGATCGGCTCGCTGCTCGCTTTCATCCTGCCCTTGTCGGGGCGCAGCAAATGCGCAATCGCAATTTTTTAATTCATCATCGCATTAACTCATCATCGCATCTTATTCCGCTGCCGGAGCGGGACCGGTCGAAGCGCGGGCGCGCAATTCGTACGGCCCTTCCATCAGATGCCCCACACGCTCGCCGCCGATCAGCTTGAGCAGCAATCCGGCGGCCTGCTTACCGGTATCGACCACGTCACGGCCCATGGCGGTCAGGTTCGGATACGCCGCGGTGCACATGAGGGAATCATCCCACGACATGATGGAGATTTCCTCCGGTACTTTGATGCCTTGCGAAGCTGCCACGCCAAGGCCAGCCAACGCCATCACATCATTGTCGTAGATGATCGCCGTCGGATGCTCAGAGAACGCCAGCAGGCGCTTCGTGGCCTCGCGACCGGTTTCCGGCGTGTAGTCGGTGTGCAGGCAACGATAACGCATGCCCAGCTCGGAAGCGACGTCCGCAAAGGCGGAATCGCGAATATACGAGTGCGCAAGCGATTCGGGACCGCCGACGCGGGCGATCTGACGATGCCCGAGATCATACAGGTATCGCACCGCTCGGCGCACGGCATCGGCGTCGGCGCTTGACAGACTCGGCAGATTGCCGACCACGGAGGCATCGGCAATGGCAAGCACCGGCATCTCCTCATGCTCCTCAAGCAAGGCAACGCAAGGGTCTCCAAGCTCGACATTGACGAGCAGCATGGCGTCGACGTTGCCAGTAGCAATCCAATCATCGATGATCGAAAGCTTCGCGTCCTCACCCACGGCCATGCGTACCAGCAGAGAATAATCGTATTTTTCCAGCTCGGCGCCAAGACCGGAAATAAGTTCCATCATGTAGGATTCGACGGAAAGCAGCTTCGGGTCGTAACCCAACACTAGACCCACGCGCTGCGTCTTCGCCTTGGCCAGCGCCTGTGCCGCGCCATTCGGCTTCCATCCCAGTTCGTGTGCGACCTTCAACACTTTGTCTCGAGTCACATCGGAAACACCAGACTTGCCGTTGAGCGCATACGAAACGGCGCTACTAGAGACTCCCGAAGCCTTGGCAACGTCAAAAATCGTCACCTTGCTTTTTTGAATAGGCATGTCCGTGTCCTTCTTCTTAACTTAAATCGCAACTTAAACGGTTCATCTACATCGTACAGTAAAAGCTCCGACCAACCTCTTGAAAAGTCAGCGTTCACAACACTTTCGTTTCTTAAGGTTGGCGGCGCTTCAACTTATGTTTTTACTCAACCGAACACGTCAACTGAAATTTCAGTAGTCCTCTATCCACTCTTCTACCGCTTCAGTAGACGGCGTACTCGCGGAAGCTCACCATTCGCGCTTCGGATCGTTGGCGGAACGCAGCACGTTGGCGGCTGCGAACGCACCCGGAGCGGCAAGCGCTGCGGCATCGGCAGTGGCGATATGCAGCACGACGCTTTCGCCCGGAAGCAGCGAGACCATGCCCTCGGCCACCGAAGCCTTCGCGTCGACCTTGTCTGCCATGCAGAACAGGTCGCGCACGTAGCTCTTGGTCGTGACGGTCAGTTCCACGCCATCTTCCACGGCAACGGCCGCGGCACTGAGGGCGAGTTTCACGTAAAACATTTCTTGTATTCACGCAACGGTTGCGGCACGGATGGTCACCCGCGCATTCCGGAAGACGAGCAGATGGCGGCCGAACTGACCGCATACCTGGAATCATTCGGCCCGGACCTCTGGCAATAGCCTATGCGCTCGCAGTGCAGCGCATTTTATTTGATTCGTTTCTGCGATTTTGGTGGCATAAATCGCAGAAACGTTGATTTTCCAACGATTTTTTATTTGACTGGTATTTGATTCGTATTTGACTGACGTGCGATCAGCAGGACTTCAATCACAATATAAAGCGTGCGATTGCAGCACACTATAAGCACAGCAATCGCACGCTATTCATCGTCAACTATCGACAATCATGTGACGCAGCCGTTCAACGCAACTATCTAACGTGATTATTCAGCGTGATCAGAGTCGGTGTGATCGGTCAGGTCCAGCTTGAATGGGTGAGCAGGCAGATTATTGTCATTAAACAACGGTGCCGGACCCCAGCTACGCCATGCGTAGCGCATCATCACCGGCGCTGGCACTTCCGGCGTGGCCAACGTAATCGTGCCGATACTGCGGCTGTTGATCGGAATACCGAATTCCGTGGCGTTGTAATCGACCACGTTGACCTTTGCGTTGACCAGATCGTCAATATCACAATCCACGAAAATCGCGGCGTAGGCCGGATGGAACACACCATCGGCACCGGCAAGCTCGAAACCGGAACGTTCCGGCAGACGCACCAGCGAAGGCAGGCTCTTGGCGAACTCGTCACCAAAACTGTCGGGCGTAGTACCGCTGAAATGCAGGCCGTGCGCGTACCGGAAGAACAGGCGTACGCGGCCGCCTTCGTCGCAGCGGAAACCCAGCACAGTCGGCCCATACACCGGAATACGGCTCATACCATACACTTGGCGAAGCGCACAATTGCCGAGACGCTCGCCCGGTGTACGTTTATCAACCGGATGAATGTTGTTGTATTCGCCGCAATCCATAGTGCAGATGGCGAACACATTGTCGATGGACTGCGCGGCATCCCACTGGGCCTCGCGCAACACCGGCCACAGCATCGGATCGCCGTCGCCCTCGTCGACCTTCTTGTCAATCCACTGCGGCAATTGCACGATCAGGAACGGCAGGCTTTCGCTCCACAGCGCACGCCATTCACCAATCATCATGCCCAGCAACTCACGGTAGGATCCGCAATATGGCTCGTCTTCCTCGCCCTGATACCACAGGAATCCAGCCAAGGAATAGGGCACAATACGCTCCAGCATGGCATGGAACGCGCCTGACGGACGCCACTGCGAGGTCGGCGTCATCGGCGGCGGCCACGGGCATTCGCCATACTGTTGGGTCAGCGTATCCCACGTCACATCAGGATCGTCTTCGCGGGCGGCTGCGATCGACGCATTCCACGTATCAGAACGCGACTGCCATTCGCCGTACTCCAAATCGAACTGTTCCTGCGTTTTACCTGCGATCGCCTGCTCATAGCGCGCAAGATAGCCGCGCCCGGATTCGCTGGAATTCAGTGCATCTTCGCTCGTCCAGCAACTGATCGACGTACCCCCGATATAACAGTCGATAATGCCGATCGGAAGGTCGGAATCAAGTTCATCACGCAGTTTTCGCGCAAAATAGTACGCTACCGCACTCATTACGCCACTATTTTCAGGCGATGATTCCTGCCAGCTTGCCGCATGTTCGGCGTTGCGATTGATCACACCGGTTTTCGGCATATTGTAGAAGCGCAGTAACGGATCGGCACAGTTATCGAGGGCTTCCTCGGCGTCTTCACTGTTGCGCAATTCAAGTTCCATATTGCTTTGACCGCCGGCCAGCCATACTTCGCCGATAAGCACGTCATAATATTCGATGAAATCGTTGCCTGCGGTGACGCGCAACGTGTAAGGGCCACCTTCGGGCTGTGCCGGCAGCATGACGCGCCACGGTGAAAAACCGTTCTTGATCTCTTTGGAGGCGTACGCATGCGCCTGCACGATCACGGAACCATCGAAATCGCGGATTTCCGCGGAAACCTCAAGTCCGGCGCAATCGGCATCAAGCGCGCCGAACACGGCGATGGGCTTGTTACGCTGCAACACCATATGCGAGGCGAAAATCGCGGCGACGTGCAGAACTCCTGACGTGCTACGGTCTTCGGTAGGTTCAGCCGACGTTGTCATTTCAGAACCAGGTGCGGGACCAGTCGCAGTGACCATGACATCTCTTCCTATAGAAAAACCGTAAGAAACCGTACATATCTATCCTAGAACAATATGCGACAGAACATACAAAAAAGACCGCCACCCGTAAGGGCAGCGGTCTTGTAAAAGACTCAGCGATTAGCCGAATGAGCCACATCAGCCACGGGCGATCTTGCCGGTGAAGGTGGCCATATCAGCGTCGTCATCCTTGCCGTTGTTCCAGGAGAACATGGCGCGCAGCTTCGGGCCAACGGTCTCCAGGTGCGGGTGGCTGTACTCTTCCTGCAGCTTCTTGAACTTCGGAGCGCCAGCGGCCTGGTCATCCATGAACTCCTTGGCGAAGGAGCCGTCCTGAATGCGCTTGAGCTGGTACTGCATGCGCTTCTTGGTCTCCTCGGTGATGACCGTGGAGGTGTAGTCGCCGTACTGGGCGGTGTCGGAGCAGGACCAACGAGCCTTGTTCAGGCCACCCTCGTTGGCCAGGTCGACCAGCATCTTCAGCTCGTGGAACACCTCGAAGTAGGCGATCTCCGGCTGGTAGCCAGCCTCGGTCAGCACATCGAAGCCCATATCGCACAGGTGGTTGATGCCACCCATGAGCACGTCCTGCTCACCGAACAGATCGGTTTCGGTCTCCTCGGTGAAGGTGGTCTTGATGGCGCCTGCGCGCAGAGCGCCCAGAGCCTTGGCGTAAGCCAGGCACAGCGGCCAGGTCTTGCCATCCGGATCCTGCTCCACAGCCACAACGACCGGAACGCCACGGCCGGCGGCGTACTCACGACGAACGATGTGGCCCGGGCCCTTCGGGGCGACCATGAACACCGGATGATCCTCGGACGGCTTGATGTAGCCGTAGTGGATGTTGAAGCCGTGAGCGAAAGCCAGAGCAGCGCCCGGCTTCAGGTTCGGCTCAACGTCCTTCTTGTACACGGCGGCCTGGTACTGGTCAGGCAGCAGGATCATCACAACGTCGGCTTCGGCAACGGCCTCGGCAACAGGCTTGACCTCAAGGCCCTGCTCCTTGGCATACTCCACGGACTTGGAGGTAGGACGCAGGCCGACGACGACGTCGACACCGGAATCGCGCAGGTTCAGCGCGTGGGCGTGACCCTGGGAACCGTAACCGAGGATGGCCACCTTCTTGCCATCGAACACGGACAGATCGGCGTCCTTTTCGTACCAGATAGTTGCTGCCATAATTGGCGCTCCTTTATTGTTTTTTGCGATTCGGAACTTGCTTTTTCCGAACAAACTCGCTATTTTCTATTCTTTTTTCGGTTGTTATCACGGCGAGTGATTCCTAGGATGTTGCTCCCCCCGGATTGTGTCCGAGGAACCACTCCGCCTCTCCTGCGGAACTGTTCTAGTACCGCTTTCTTTATGATGTCTGTTGGCGTTCACATAGTGGCTATATTCACGTCAAACGTTTTTTCTAAGGCTCCGAGCCACCCCAAGCGAAGCAGCCCGGCAAGCCGGTCGGCGTCACTTGGTGAAGTCGACGTTCTTCGTTTCCTTGCAGCTCAACACCGCGATGAGGCAGCACAGGGCCATCACACCGAGGTACAGGCCCACGGAATGCACGCCCCAATGATGGGACAGCCAAGTGGCGATGGTCGGCACGAATGCCGCGCCGACGATGGCGGCCAGGTTGTAGCCGATGCCGGAGCCGGAATAACGCACGTTGGCGTCGAACAGCTCCGGCAGGAACGCGCCGATCGGACCGAATGCGGTGCCCATCAACGCGAAGCCGATGCATAGGAACAGCAGGTTGGCGGCGAAGTTACGCTGGCCGACGACCGACGGATCAAGCAGGAACGGGAAGAGCAGCGCGAATGCCACGAGGCAGCAGGACGAGATGACGATCACGCGCTTGCGGCCGAATTTATCGGCATTCACGCAGGAGATGACGATGAACGCGGCGAACACGCAGATGGCAAGCATCAGCATGAGCAGGTATTCACGATTGGTGAAACCAAGGTCTCCGCCGCCCTGCTCGACGGTTTTGGTGCCCCAAGCGAGGGACCAGGTTGCCAGCGTGTAGAACAGCGTGTAGGTGACGGCCACCAGGAACGTGGCTTGGATGACTTCCTTCCAGCTCTTCTTGAACACTTCGGTCAACGGGGACTTGACGACCTTCTTCTGCTCCTGGGCCATACGGAAGATCGGGGTCTCCTCCATCTGCACGCGCACCACAAGACCGACGATCACCAGCACTGCGGACAGCAGGAACGGCACACGCCAGCCCCATGCCAGCATCGCATCGTCATCGTTGAACGTTTCCAACAGGAAGTAGGTACCGTTCGACAGGAAGAAACCGATCGGAGCACCCAACTCCGGGAAGGAGCCGTACAGCGCGCGCTTGTCTTCCGGAGCGTTCTCGGTGGCCACCAAAGCGGCACCCGACCATTCGCCGCCCAGACCGATGCCCTGCACGAAACGGCACAGGCACAGCGCGGCGACAGCCACAATGCCCCACTGGCTGTAAGTCGGCAGGCAGCCGATCAGGAACGTGGCGATGCCCATGGTCAACAGCGAAACCACCAGCGTGGTCTTGCGGCCCATGCGGTCGCCGAAATGGCCGAACACCAAGGATCCGAGCGGACGTGCGATGAACGCGATGGCGAAGGTCAGCAGGCTGGCCAGCAGCGCGACGGTCGGATTGGTGGTGTCTCCGAAGAACACCTTCGGGAAATAATTCGCAGCGGCGGTGCCGTATGCGTAAAAGTCGTAGAACTCGATGGCGGTGCCGACCATGGAAGCGGCGATCACGGTTTTCACCGAATCGCGCACCATTGCCTGCGCTTTGCCAGCGGCTGCTTCGACTGCACTCATTGGATTACTCCTGTTACGTCTGTCATGCGTTACCGGCTCCCAACATGCGCCGATAACGTCTTTCTTCTATTCTCTTGTGTGCAGTCTTCATTTCGTTGCCTTACGCCTTGTGGGCGGCAACAAAAAGACCCCGCAGCATGCAGGGCCATCAACGTGTGTGTTTTGCGCGCCTCAAACCCTGCCTCCGTTGGCGAGGGATTGAAGCTGCATTGCTCGAATCAGTCCGCCAACGAAAGCGGAATAATAATTCGTGCGGACAGCAGTACGCGTGCAACCATTCCGTTCATCGTGGCGAACCTCCTTTCGCAAAGTCTTGTATTCGGCGGATTATCCGCTCGAACTAAGCCGTAAAGATAAGCGCGTCCACAGACCCTTTCTACTAAAGGTTCACTATGTGGACGCGCAATTTTGAATTTGATATTCGTTTTTCGGATTATCTCAGGTCATCCAAATCATTTCAGCAGCAACGTCAGCACGCCCGCAACAGCCATGCAACCGGCGGCAACAGCGAAAATCAGCAGATACTCGCCAGTCACCGCAATCGCAATCGCGCAAACGACAGCGCCAATCAACGAACCGAACGTATTCGCCAAACTGAACGCAGCCAACGAACGACCAACGGAACGTATATCCGGCAACGTCGCAAGATTCAACCCTTGGCTCACGCCGTCATACACCACATACGCGAAACCTGCAAACAGCGCATACAGCGCGACCGCCATAGCACTATCGATCGGCGTCAACGGAAGCACCACAGCAACCACAAACAACAAGCAGGCGGCAATCGCGGGAATACGGGAATCTTTGAAAGCGCGGGCGATGCGGCCAAGCAGCAGCGCAGCCAACAGCGAGCCGACGAACGCGGCAACGGCCATCATCGACATAACCGCAGCCGCTCCGGACAAACCAAACATGGTGACCTGCGAAACATCGCCCAAACCATCCTGCGCAAGATACCACTGGTAAATCGCAATGCCGGAAGTGGCTGCGATGGCAAACATGCGCGCGGCAAACGCAATGAAGAACTTCGGAGCGCCCTTCGGCGGACGATACTGCGAAAAATAATCGCCCTTCTTCACACCCTCACGAGGCAAATAGCTGCTGGAACCCTCAAACGGCAACACCAGCAACGTAGCCACACCAGCCATCACCAGGCACAACGCAAACACCATCATGGCGAAACGCGTGGTGCCATCCCAACCGGAATCGTCGGCAGCCCACGTAATCGAAACGGCCGCGATAATGCCCAACACCTGGCCGAACGCTTGGCCAACGCCACGCCACGCGTCCGCACGATCACGGAACTTGTCAGGCACGCGCTCACCGAAAGCGGCCGCCAGCGGCATCGATACCATCGCATGTCCGATCAGCGTAAACAGCCAGAACACGATGACCAACGGCATGAAATCGCATGCGGAAAGAATCGCCACCGACGTGGCGGTCAGCACCGTGCCGGCGATGATCCACGGGGTGCGGCGGCCCAGCGGGCAGTACGAATGGTCGGATCCGACGGAAATCCACGCGTTCATCAGGAACGTCAACAGCGTGCCGACGACGCTGAGCAGCGCCAGATCGGTGACGCGGTCGGTGCCGGAAAGACGGCTGATGGTCTGCGGAATGAGCACAGAGTTGAGCGCGGCCATCGGCGCGGTGAACAGCAGCGCACCAAGCGCGAAGCCGGCGGTGAGACGATGCACCTGCGGTTTGGTGGGCGTGGTGCCGTCGGGCGCGGTCATCGGATCGCGCAGGTCAAGGAACGACGATTCGAGGTTCGGCACAGCGGCGTCGAGATGGGCGAACGCGGTCAGCGGGGAGCCGCCTTCCGTGTTGATGAGGGTCTGCTGCACTTCCGGACGCTCGTTGGAAGCCTCGGGCACGCGCGGATTCTGCTGTACGGCCAAGCGCTTCAGGGCCGCTTTGGTCTCTTCGGTCAGCGTTTTTTCGTAATCGGGACGGTCATCGATGCCGGGGCGTACGAACACCTGGCCCGGCAGCGGCTGCGGCTGCATTGGAGTCTGCCGCTCACCTGCATTATGTTGATTATCTTCAGTCATCTCTTGTTTCTGTTCCTGTTTTTCCTGTTTTATATTGTCGCTTCTCGTTCTTGCTTCTATTTCGTTGCTCGTTTCGAAATGTCACACGAATATTCAGTACATATGAAAATCGCCCGGACGCACTGCACCAGTGCATTCGAGCGATTCTTTCGGCGAAATCAACCATATCAATACGTCCTGTCAGACAGCAGAAACATGCGAGGCAATCTCAATATCGATATCGCATAAGAATCGATATCGCATAAGAAAAGCCCGGATGCGATTATCGCTTCGCATCCGGACCGGTTGTGTGAGTCTCATGCGCAACAATATTGCGGCAACGTAGCGCCCATCAAAACCAGCAGCGGAATCATATAGATGAAAAACCGCGCATACAGCACAACAGCGTGAGCACGTTGAGAATAATCAGATCGAACAGCACGCCCATAATGGCGAAAAACATGTTGTCTTGATCGAAAAGCTTTGACATCTTTGACATAAGCTCACCTTACCCGTTTTTGCTGGGATTTCAGCTGATTCCCGGGAAAATTGTTTTCCCGATAAGACGATTTCTCGAAAAAACGAAAATGCGAATCGTCCTTCCTGAAGGAGAGGTGACAGGAAGGACGATTACAGATTTATGGATTTATGCGCGGTCAGGCAGCGACCGGATCAGGCGAGGCTGAATCAGGCCACGACCGGCGGATTGGCGATCAGATCGTCCGTGCGGTGCTCACCGGCGGCATCACGCCATTCGAGCGTGGCGACGGACGCGGTGTTCTCCACACCAAGACCACGGCCCGGCTCAAACGTGAGCGTGGCCTGAGTGGTCGTGCCCTCCCACGTGAAGCTGATGGACGTATCGCCGTCGGCGCTGTACGAGAAGGTGCCATCGAACGCATCAAGCTCGTTGCGGAACTTGGCAAGCGCGTTCAGTGCCTTCACCACCGGACGCTGCAGATTCTCGTCGATCTCAGCCGTGGAATAGTAATGGCGATTGATATCGCGGCCATTGTTGGTCTTGCGCAGCAGCTCCATGTCATTCTTGCCGGCAAGCGCGCCGACATAGTAGACCTGCGGAACGCCCGGCAGGAAGAACTGCACCGCGCGAGCCGCAATATAGTGCTGATCGTTGCATCCCAGCGCCGAATAGTAGGTGCTGTTGACCTGATACAGGTCAAGATTGGATGCGGCGGCACCGGTAGCGGCCTGCGATTCGCCGTGAGTGTTCGCATGAATGGCGTTGACGAGATTGTCGACATCCTCATCCGGCACGAGCCCCTTGAGCGAACGGTCCAGCTGATCGGAACCGATGTCGATCACGCCGATGCCATCATGCGTGTCAAGTACGGTGACGGCATTGTTCGGACGGATGTCGGTCCAATGCGCGACCGGCTCGACATGACCGGTATTCAGCGAATGCAGCAGCAGCGGCGGAAGGGCGAAATCGTAGACGCGATCGACCTTCGACGCGATCTCGACCTGCTTCTTGTAGTAGGAATGCACTTCGATGAGGATTTCCAAGCCGCGCTTGACGCCCTCCTCGCGCAGGCGGGAGATGAGCTTGAACGTTTTCGGCGTCATGAAGCAGCTGGTACCGGCTTCCTTGGCACCGTAGCCGACGGCGTCAAGACGAATGTAGCTGACGTGGGATGCGGCCATCTGGTCGAAAATCGACATCAGGTATTCCCAGCCTTTGTCGGAATCCGTGTCGATATCGACCTGCTGCGGAGTGAAGCTGACCCAGACCAGGCGAGTCTTGCCCGCGAACTTGTAGTGGGTGAACGGCAGACCCGGGCGCGGACGGTAGATGCCGGCCAGATCCTCTTCGGTCGCGCCGTTCGGAAAGACGGAACTCATGGTCAGGAACATCGGGTAATACTCGGATTCCTCGCCCTTTTCAAGCACGTCTTGGAACTGCTTGGATTCCCAGCTCATGTGGTTGACGATGGCGTCGACCATGATGCCGTGGGTCTTGGAAAGTTCGGCGACATCGTCCCAGCCGCCGAGGCGCGGGTCGACCTTGGTGTGGTCGATGGGGTCGAAGCCTGCATCCGCGCCGTCGAATGGAGTGAAGAACGGCAGGATATGCACGCCGTCATACACGCCGTCGAAACGGGTGCGCAGGATGTCGGTCATCGAGCTGAGGGTGCCGTCGCCGAGGCGATCGGCGTAGGTGATGAGCTGCACTTTGTTTTTCATGGGACCTCCCTTGGTTCATGGGTGCGGGTGCAATGTGTGCGCGTCTGCCTGTTTGTTGTTTACGTATTTGCATACTCACGTATGTATCGAACCGGTTCGATATTACCTCGAAAGGGACGTCAATGTCCAGTCGCGCAGTGAAATGCGCGTGTCGAACCGATTAGATGCGGTGTTCTATGCAGCTTAGCCTGTCCGACTCCAATGTGTCCGATTGATAACGCCCGGTTTGTTGCGCATTTTGGTTGAGGCTTGAGTTGAGAGACATGGTCCGTCGTCCGGGTACGATTTCAGTCGCCAAACCAAATCAACCTATTTAGGAAGGCGACGGAACCATGCCGAATCAGATTCTACAGGTCGACGAGAACATGCTCGAGACGAAGCTGGACCGGTTGGTGTCGGAGAAGGTCGAACAGCTGTTGAACGCGATGCTGGACGCGGAGGCCGACGAGATCACGGGCGCGTGCAGGCGTTCGTATACGCTGGAATGCAAGACGAATGCGGCCAGACGCGCGCTCGAGGGCGAGCCCCTCGCCCGCGTGGCGCGCGACGCGGGTTGCACGCCGACGAGCGTGTACCAGTGGATGCGCCGCTACCGGAGCGAGGGGATACTGGGACTGATGGACAGGAGAATCCGCATCGAGGCATCATCTGGCTTGA
>OOCZ01001865.1_pt1 | contig 12381 bp, 6 predicted proteins | sample 1671631 | NCBI WGS metagenome assembly OOCZ01 (sample SAMN06348176, study PRJEB24527) | human gut metagenome | reverse complement strand
AGACCGGCACCTTTGCCATGACCCTCATTCAGGATGGCAACCAGATCGAGAGCAAGATGGTCAAGACCGGCGTTCTGGATACCTTCATCCCCAAGGATTGGGCTGACGCCAACAACACCACCGCCGATGCCTATGAAGGCTATCTGCCCCTGCAGACCCTCAATAAGGTCTTTATGTATAACTGCGTCGGTGAAAAATCCTATGATAATGTTTGGGATTTCGTAGCGGAAGGCGAGCACGGTCTGTTCATGGATATCGACTCCGAGATCGTGGGCAAGAACTTCCTGTACATGCTCACCCGTGACGATTATTCCACCGCCCTCAAGACTGCTTTTGAGGCGCTCCCCGCTGAGGAGCAGGCCTACTTCCAGCCCACCATCGATGCCATGGCTGCCGATGCCGCGAACCTCGGCCTGACCGAGAACGCCAAGTACGGCCTGGCCTGGATCAAGCTGTGGGTCGGCAGCTACAATGCCCAGACCGATGACGGTCCCATCTGCAATACCCTGGTTTCCGATTCCGCCAAGGATCAGTTCGGCCTTCTGGTTTACTCCAAGCTCCGCTCCGTTGAGGAATCCGCTACCGTTTCCAAGAACAACATCAAGGTTGCAGCCTATCAGGATGGCTACACCGGTCTCGGCGGCTATGGCTACTGCCATTACCTGTTTGTTACCGATAACAGCCCCCTGCCCTGGACTGCCTGCGCCTTTATCGCCTACATGACCTGCACCGTTGACGGCTTCTCTGCCTGGGGCAAGGATATGGGCGGCTATTCCTCCAACCCGACCGTTGCTGCCGGCACCGAGGAGAAGTACCATCATCAGGAAGGCGGCTATGTTGACGGCGTTAACACCTTCGACTGCAAGAACGACCGCGGTTATGAATGGTGGGCCGATAAGCTGGTCCTTGAGGATCCCGAATACTGCGCGTCTGTTGCCTTCACCGTAGGCAGCTGGATCGAGGTTCTGGATAAGTACAGCGCCGGCTGATAAAATCACCACGCACTTATCTTTGCGATCTGTTAAGAAGTAAAGAGCGCGCCCCCGGATCGCGTCCAACCGCCGCGCCGGGGGCGTTTCCCTTTTGCAGCCCCCACTCCCCACAAGAGAGGTGATTCCCTACCATGAAACAAGCCGCAGCTTTGCAGGCCAATCCCGCCGCCGTGCGGCGCAATAAGGTCAAGACCTTCTTTTCCAAGCCTCACAATGTCATCCTGCTGCTCATGGGCATTGTGCTCACCATTACCACGGTAGCGCCTATCGTTGCCATCGTGCAGGATACCTTCAAGATCCACCCCGGCACCATTGATGCTTACCTGGCCGGCACCTCCCAGGGCTACACCCTGGTCAATTACACCGACCTGTTCACCAGCCCGCTGGCCAAGGCCAACCTGTGGACCCCCCTGCTGAATACCGTTCTGCTTTCGGTCGGCTCCTGCATCGTGGCCATTCTGTTCGGCGGTGTGTTCGCGTTCCTCATTACGCGCACCAATCTTTCCTGCCGCAAATACTTAAGCTCCATCTTTATCTTCCCCTACATCATGCCCCAGTGGACCCTGGCGGTGGTGTGGCAGAACCTTTTTAACTCCAATGCCGTTACCGGCACCAGCAATGGTCTGCTCACCTCCCTGTTCAATGTCCAGATGCCCCTGTGGTGGTGCAAGGGGCTCTTCCCCAGCTTGATCGTTCTGGGCATGCACTATGCGCCCTTTGCCTATATCCTCATCGGCGGCATCTTCCGCAATATGGATGCGAACCTGGAGGAAGCCGCCACCATCCTGGATACCCCCAAGTGGAAAACCATGTTCCGCATCACCCTGCCCATGGTAAAGCCCGCCATCCTCTCCACTATTCTGCTGGTGTTCGGCAGCTCCATGGGCTCCTATCCCGTTCCGCATTACCTGGGGCTTGCCACCCTTTCCACCAAGTATGTATCCATGAACTCCAAGTATACCGGCGAAGCCAGTATACTTGCCATCATCATGATGATCTTCGGCGTGGCCATCATGCTGCTCAATCAGCGCAGCCTGAAGAGCCGCAAAAACTACACCACCGTCACCGGCAAATCCGGCCAGATCTCCAAGATCAACCTGGGACGCACCGGTCGCGTGGTCATCGCCGTCATCCTTATCATCATCACCTTCTTTACCAGCATCTTCCCCATCATTTCCTTCGCGTTCGAGACCTTCCTGCCCAACCCCGGCGATTACAGCTTCCTGTACACCGGCGATGCCAATAACCTGACCACCAAGTGGTGGGTCACCAGCGAGAATGTGACCGAAAACGGCATGTACGGGCAAAAGGGCATCCTCTACAACAACACCATTTGGACGGCCTTTAAGGGCACCATGCTCGTCAGCGTCAGCTGCGCGCTCATCGCCGGCACCATCGGCACTCTTATCGGCTACGCCGTCAGCAAGAACCGCCGCAGCCGCTGGGCTAACTATGTTAACAGCGTGGCGTTCCTGCCCTACCTTATGCCGTCCATCGCGGTGGGTGTCGCCTTCTTCATCCTATTCTCCAATCAGTACTTTAACCTGTTCAATACCTACGCTCTGCTTATCATCGCGGGCACCATCAAGTACATTCCCTTTGCCAGCCGCAGCTCGCTCAATTCCATGCTGCAGCTCTCCGGCGAGATTGAAGAAGCCGCCGTCATTCAGGATGTCCCCTGGATCAAGCGCATGACCCGCATCATCATTCCCATCCAAAAGTCCTCCATCATCAGCGGCTATCTGCTGCCGTTCATGACCTGCCTGCGCGAGCTGAGCCTCTTCATGCTGCTGTGCGTCCAGGGCTTCATCCTCTCCACCACGCTGGATTACTTTGATGAAATGGGTCTGTACGCCTTCTCCAGCGGCATCAATCTCATCCTCATCGTCACCATTCTCATCTGCAATGCCCTCGTCAATAAGGTCACCGGGGCCAGCCTTGATAAGGGAATAGGAGGTTAAACCATGCCAGAGATCAAACTTGAACACATCACCAAGCGTTGGGGCAAATTCTACGCGGTGGAGGACCTGAACCTCACCATCGCCGATAACTCCTTCGTCACACTGCTGGGTCCTTCCGGCTGCGGTAAAACCACCACCCTGCGCATGATCGCGGGCCTGGAGACCCCCACCAGCGGCCGCATCACCATCGGCGACCAGGTCGTATTCGATAGCGCCATGGGCATCAATGTTCCCGCCAATAAGCGCCGCGTTGGATTTTTGTTCCAGAACTACGCCCTATGGCCCAATATGACCGTTTACGAGAACATCTCCTTTGGCCTTACCAATGTCAAAGAAGCCCTGCCCAAAATTGATTTCGACACCCGCGTCAACGCCCGTCTGGCGGAGATTCTCTCTGCCCCCGGCGAGGTGACCAAGGTACTGGCGGAATGTCGGGATAAAAAGGGCAAGCTGGATGACAAAAAAGCCCTGCTCAAGCTCATCGATACCTTTACCATCAGCCAGTTTACTGCCAAAAAGCTATTGGGCTACCACTTGGAAGATGGCAAAGATGTCAGTGCCGAAGCCGCCGCCCTGCGAGAAAAGGCGGAAGCCGCCCGTAAAGCACTGGAGGCCACCGGCGGCAGCTACGATGCCGATTATGCCATCTATAAGGACGGCCAGCCCGTCACCGAGGTGCGCAAGCTCACCAAAGAGGAAATTGACCTGACCGTGCGCCGTGTGGCCCGCATCGTCAAGATTGGCATGTTTATGGACCGCTACCCCGCCGAGCTTTCCGGCGGCCAGCAGCAGCGGGTCGCCATCGCCCGCACCCTGGCGCCGGAGCCCTCCGTCCTGTTCATGGATGAGCCGCTCTCCAACCTGGATGCCAAGCTGCGCCTGGAAATGCGCTATGAGCTGCAGCGCCTGCATGTCGAGACCGGCTCCACCTTTGTCTATGTCACCCACGACCAGATGGAAGCCATGACTCTCGCCACCCAGATCTGCCTCATCAATAACGGCGTTTTGCAGCAGTACCAGCCGCCCCTCACCGTCTACAACCACCCGCAGAACCTCTTTGTCGCGGATTTCGTCGGCAATCCCTCCATCAACTTTGTGGAGGCCAAGGGCGCCCAGCAGCCGGATGGCAGCATCACTCTCGATATTTTGGGCGGTGTCAAGGCCGTGTTCCGTCCCCGCGAGGGTCTGGATCTCGCCGCATGGTTTGCCGAGCGTGACCGCAAGGCCGCCGCGCACGCCGCCGAGCGTCTGGCCAAATCGCAGGAAAAGGGCTATGTGGAAAAGGGCAACAAGGACGAACCCTTCCGCTACCACATCGCCAAGGTCGAGGAGGAGGACGACTCCCTGCAGGAGGAACCCGTCCTCACCAATGAGGATCTCGTTCTCGGCATCCGTCCCGAATTCCTCAATATTACCAGCGAGGCCCCCCTCAAGGGTGAAATTTACGGCGCCATGCCCACCGGTATGGAATCCACCATCAAGGTTTATGTCAATGGGTTCCTGCTCACCGGCGTGGTATTCGGCAGCAGCCTGTTCACCATCGGCGAGCAGCACAGCATCAGCTTTACCGGCCACCACATCATGCTGTTCGACCGTCAGAGCGGCGACTGCATCGCTCTTGGCTCGCTGGAAACCCTGTAATTCTCCTCCCTATATAAAAAGCGCCCCCGTCCCGGCTTGGGATGGGGGTACGCTTTTTCTAAATTTCCGCTTGCCGCGCAATACGGCGGGCGCTCCTTCCGCTTACCGTCGCGCCGCCCCCGCTTCAGGAGCGCCCGCCCGCTTTCTGCTGCTTATTCGTTCAGATCTTCTCTACACCCAGCGTGGCCTTTTCGCCGTTCAGGTCCCACTCCTTGGTGTAGCCCACAGGGGTACCCACCGTCAGGCTCTCTGCCAGCGTCGCGCCGGTGATCTCCGCCTTTCTCGCTTCCGCCACAGCGGTCACCTTTTCGCTGCCCTCCATGGTGATGCGGATATGATCCGTCACCTCAAAGCCGGCTTCCTTGCGCATGGTCTGCACCTTGCTGATGATCTCCCGCATAAAGCCCTCTTCAATGAGTGCCGGGGTCAATACGGTGTCGATCGCCACGGTGATATCCCGGTCGGATACGGTATAGAAGCCCTCCCTCTGGGTCGTTTCGATCAGCAGATCATCGGCGGTCAGCTCCACCGGCCCCTCACCAAAGTCAAAGCTCAGCTTGCCTTCGCTGTCCAGAATCGCCTTGGCAGCACGGCCGTCCAGGTTCGCCAGCGCCTCGCGGATCTTACCCAGCTGCTTGCCGTACTTGGGGCCAACAGTCTTCAGCTGCGGCTTAAAGTTGTAGCTGACGAAGCCCTCCACCTCTTTGGTGAAGATGACCTCTTTGATGTTCAGCTCCTCCCGGATGATATCCATATAGAAGCCGTCCAGGTCCTTATCGGCCTTCACATACATCTCGGCCAGCGGCTGGCGGTTCTTGCGGTTGGCGCCGTTGCGGGCGGCGCGTCCCAGCTCCACAATCCGGATGATCTCATCCATCTTGCTCTCCAGCTCTTTGTCGATCCACTTCTCCTCCACGGTGGGGAAGTCACACAGATGGATGCTCTCGGGGGCGGTCTTATCGATGCTCCGCACCAGGTTCTGGTAAATCTCCTCGGCAAGGAACGGTACCATCGGGGCGGCGGTCTTGGCGATGGTCACCAGCGCCGTATACAGCGTCATGTAGGCGGCCACCTTATCGGCCTCCATGCCGGGGGCCCAGTAGCGCTCACGGCCGCGGCGCACATACCAGTTGCTCATCTCGTCCACAAAGCCCTGCAGCGCCTTCGCCGCCTCGGGGATACGATAGTTCGCCAGGTGGTCATCCACCGCCTGTACGGTGCTGTAAAGGCGGCTCAGCAGCCAGCGATCCATTACCGTCAGGTCATCGGGGTTCAGCGTATGCTTTGTCGCGTCAAAGCTGTCGATATTCGCATACAGCACAAAGAAGGCATAGGTATTCCACAGGGTGCCTATGAACTTCCGCTGACCCTCCACCACCGCCTTGCCGTGGAAGCGGTTGGGCAGCCACGGGGCGGAGTTGATATAGAAATACCAGCGGATCGCATCTGCGCCGTAAGTCTCTAATGCATCAAACGGATCAACCGCATTTCCTTTGGACTTACTCATCTTCTGTCCGTTCTCATCCTGTACATGTCCAAGAACGATGACGTTCTCATACGGAGCTTTATTAAATAACAGGGTGGACTCTGCCATCAGAGAGTAGAACCATCCTCTTGTCTGGTCAACTGCCTCGGAGATAAACTTCGCCGGGAACTGTTTCTCAAAGACGTCTTTATTCTCAAACGGATAATGGTGCTGTGCGAATGGCATTGCTCCGGAATCGAACCAGCAGTCGATAACCTCCGGTACACGGTGCATTTCTTTGCCACAGTCCGGGCATTTAAAGGTAACTGCATCAATATACGGACGATGAAGTTCTACCTTTGCATCCTCCGGATTTCCGCTTCTCTCTGCAAGTTCTGCACGGCTTCCGATGCACTCCTGATGTCCACATTCACACTCCCATACCGGAAGTGGTGTTCCCCAGTAACGGTTACGGGAGATACCCCAGTCCTGGATATTCTCAAGCCAGTCACCGAAACGTCCTTTTCCGATAGAATCCGGGATCCAGTTTACAGTATTGTTGTTGCGGATCAGGTCATCTTTGACTGCAGTCATCTTGATGAACCAGGATTCTCTTGCGTAGTAGATGAGCGGTGTGTCACATCTCCAGCAGTGCGGATATTCATGCTCGAACTTCGGAGCATCGAATAACAGTCCCTTTTCATCGAGATCTTTTAATACCATAGGATCTGCTTTCTTTACAAAAACACCGGCATATGGTGTCTCTTTGGTCAGCTCACCTTTTCCGTCTACAAGCTGTACGAATGGAAGGTCATATTTTCTTCCGACAGCGGCATCATCTTCACCGAATGCAGGTGCGATATGAACGATACCGGTACCGTCTGTCATGGTTACATAGGTGTCACATACAATGTAATGCGCTTTTTTGTGCTGTTTTTCAATGATCTCTTTTGCACAGTCAAATAACGGCTCATACTCTTTGTACTCTAAATCGCTTCCTTTATAAGTCTCTAATACTTCGTATGCCTTTGTTCCCTCTGGTGCATCCTTGTCAAGCAGTTTGCCAAGTACCGTGTCAAGCAGTGCCTCTGCCATATAATAGGTATATCCGTCAACCGCTTTTACTTTGCAGTAAGTCTCTTCCGGGTTCACACAGAGTGCGACGTTAGACGGCAGTGTCCAAGGAGTTGTAGTCCATGCAAGGAAATATGCATCCTCTCCGATTACTTTAAAACGTGCAACTGCAGAGCGCTCTTTGACCGTCTTATAACCCTGCGCAACCTCCTGAGAAGATAACGGGGTACCGCAGCGTGGGCAGTAAGGAACGATCTTGAATCCTTTATATAAAAGGTTTTTATTCCAGATTTCTTTTAATGCCCACCACTCGGACTCAATAAAATTGTCATCGTAAGTAACATATGGATTGTCCATATCAGCCCAGAAACCAACGGTCTTTGAGAAATCTTCCCACATACCTTTGTATTTCCATACGGATTCCTTACATTTTTTGATGAAAGGCTCCATACCGTATTCTTCGATCTGCTCTTTTCCGTTTAAGCCAAGAAGTTTCTCAACCTCAAGTTCTACCGGGAGTCCATGTGTATCCCAGCCGGCTTTACGCGGAACGAATTTTCCTTTCATGGTCTGGTATCTCGGAATCATATCTTTGATCGTACGGGTCTCCACATGTCCGATGTGCGGCTTGCCGTTTGCAGTTGGCGGGCCGTCATAAAAGGTGTAGGTCTCTCCTTCCTTGCGGTGTTCCATGCTCTTCTTAAAGATGTCATTGTCATTCCAGAACTTCTCGATCTGTTTTTCTCTGTCTACGAAATTCAGATTCGCATCAACTTTCTTATACATTGTTAACCTCCATTGATTTAATAAAGAGTCGCTTGCGACTCTTTCGCGCTCGAGCGGTGCTGTTTACAGCAAACTTCATCTCCGCAAGGTGCGCATCCCGCCCGGAGGGCTTTTTCATTCATAGGACGTAATTTCCTATGAATGAAAAAAACCCTCGTCCTGTATATAGGACGAGGGCTTAAATACTTCGTGATACCACCTGATATACAAATGTACACGGAACTGATAAACTCCGGATACACGTTCCCTGTAACGCAGGAAATGCGTCAGCGCTTACTCTGTCACGGAAAATCCCAGTCGTGATCTGCCTTGACCATTTCAGACTGCGGCTTGGAAGTGATTTTCATTCAGCAGATACTCGCACCGGTTTCCACCTGCTCCGGCTCTCTGTTGCTTTTCCTGATGAACTACTGTCTTCGTCATTGCCTTTTGCCAAAAATCTAGTCTTTAGTATAGACTCGGAAAGTGAGAATGTCAAGAGGGCTTCATGCTTTTCACAGAGCACGTTTTTTCACATCTGCGATCACGTTTAAAAACCGCTCCTTCATCTGTGCCTCTAACAGTTTTACATCCATGTCACTGCCCGTACACGGCACAAATCCTCCAGCCATCGATGCGTGGCCGCCGCCATTGCCAATTCCTTTCAGTGCCTCCGCCACGATTTTTCCCGCATCGAGCATACTTTTTTCACTGCGCACAGAAAGTTTGATTCCGTCTGACTTTCTCGAATACACGACGGAAAATGACACTTCTTTTAAAGCAAGCATGAAATCGGATATATTTGCAATGACCGGACAATCCTTACCAGTATTGCAGAAACTGATGTCATCATATACTTCAATGCTTGAAATCGCACTCGAATATGCCATCAGATCATCAAAACACAGATTACTATTTTCTAACATATGGATGACCTCATAATCACATTCATCAAACATCCGGTAGAGCATCTCAATATCGAGTTTTGACACTCCACGGCTCAGATTATTGGTATCGATCCGTACACCGTATGTCAGAGTCGTGGCGATTCTTCTATCCATCGGGATATTATTTTCAAAGAAATACTGTGCAACGATCGTCGCACATGCTCCCACTTCCGGCCGGATGTCTTTAAACCGGTATGGAAACTTTTCATTTTCCGGATGATGATCGATGCAGATGATCTCGTCCCCCGTAATGTCAACGATGTTTGAATTACCCTTTTGTGCATCCACAAGGATCACTTCATCCTCATCTGTCAAAATGGTACTAAGATCCTCCACATTCAAAAGTTCGATCTCCATCAGTTCACGCAGCTTGTCGGTACTGTAACGGTCTATTTTTCCTTTATAACAGATCGTGGAAGAAATTCCATTGTGCTTTAACAGCTCCTGGATCCCAAGCGCACTCGCAATGGCATCCGGGTCAGGGAAATTATGCGTCTGGATATACACATGCTTCCGGTTGATCTGTTCTTGTAATTTTGTCATATTAATCCTCTAAGATTATTTTCTGCCACCCGTTTTGTCACAAGTTCTGAAAATGCCTGTATCTTATACTGTGCTTCCGGTACGATTCCAAAACCGTATGCAGCATGGATAAATCCAATGCCCGCTTTTCTGCTGGCATCATAATCTCCCTGGATATCGCCCACATAGACTGCTTCTTCTAAATGGTTCCGGTCTGCAAGCAGTCTGATATTGTCCCCTTTCTGTAAAAGATTATTTCCGTAACATTCGATATCGGAAAAATAATCCCAGAAATGATAATGATCCAAAAATGCCTCAATGTAACCTTTCTGGCAGTTGCTTACAATGTAAAGTTCATATGTCTTTTTTAATTCTTTGAATGTATCCTCAAGATCCGGATAAAGCACTCCGCCATGTTCTCTTAAATAATCGTTCTCGATCCTGCAGCACTCCGCTAAAAGTGTCTCCTGCTCTTTCTCAGAAATTTCCGGGAATAACAGTTTTGCGATCACATCCATGGTCTTTCCCATAACACCCTTGATATCGGCTTCTGTGAGTGCCTTATTTAACCTTCCATCCTGACGGATCGCTTCATTCCAGGATTCTGCCACATTGGCGGCTGAATCCCAAAGTGTGCCATCCATATCAAAAATAATTCCCTGTTTTTTCATATAAGTCCCCATTCCTGCGTGTAAAAAATCTCATTTTTCACACGATTCTGCTTCATTTATTTTAAATCGTAAACGCTGGCATATTTTTTTTCAAAATAACGCACCAATGGCTCTGCTGATACTTCTTTTCCACACACATTTGCAATCACTTCTTTTGGTGTGCGTGTGCTGCCATACCAGTGGATTTTTTCATTCAGCCATTTTGTGATTTCTTTGATTCTGCCCTCTTTTAAGATCTCATCTACCGGCCCTAACTCTTTTTCAAGTTCCTCTAAATACATGCCGTCATAGATGTTTCCTAACAGATAGCTTGGAAAATAGCCGAAGGAACCATCTGACCAGTGCATATCCTGTAAGATTCCCTCCGCATCATTTGCCGGAGTGATATCTAAATATTCCTTCATTTTCTGATTCCAGAGTTCCGGAAGTTTCGCAACCGGTACATTGTCACGAAAGATTGCCTTCTCCATTTCATAACGCAATATAATATGGAAGCAATAGGTCACCTCATCTGCCTCGGTACGGATCAGGCTGTTTCTGACATGATTGATCTCACGGTAAAACTCATCCAGCGAAATGTCCTTCATCTGCGGCATCAGCTCCTGCACTTTCTCATAGACAGGAATCCAGAAATTCTTATTGCGCCCTAAAATATTCTCATAAAAACGGGATTGGCTCTCATGCACACCCATATAACGGCAGCTTCCTGCAGCCGTGTTGTCATATTCCGGATTGACATTCTGTTCAAAAATCGCATGACCACCCTCATGGATAGCCGAAAACATGGCAGAAATCGGATCATGTTCATAATAATGATTTGTCACCCGGACATCCTTGGAAGAAAAATTCAGTGTAAAAGGATGCTCTGTCTCTCCTACTGCACCGGCATCTTTGGAAAATCCGATGTAGGAAAGCAAAAGATCCTGCACTTTTCTCTGATCATCCGGATCAAAATAAGCATGGAATTTTGTATCATCCGGCTGTTTTGCGGCAAGTATTTTTTTCACAAGCGGAATCAGCGCTTCCTTTAGTTCACCAAACAGACGGTCAATCGTTGCAGAATCCATTCCCTCTTCATATTTATCTAACAATACATCATAAACTTCTTTGCCCGGATCTGTGTAACCTGCCATTTCTTTGGTAAGTGCAATCATTTTCTCTAAATGCGGTGCAAAAATGGAAAAGTCAGATGCATTTTTTGCATCTTCCCATGCATTTCCGGATTCTGCCTGCTCACGGACCATCACTTCATAACGGTCTTTTGGAATCCGTCTGTCTTTTTCCATATCGCGCTGCATGCGTGTCACGATAAATTTCATGGTATCTGACAGCTGTGCAAATTCTTCCGGTGTCTTTAAGGTCTCTAACATGCCGTAAAGTTCATCCGAAGTCGACATCGCAAAGCTCTCGGTTGAAAAATAAGTCAGTGCATCGATATGTCCTGCCTGCCCCAGTTTGGGTGCACAGGTTCTCATGTCCCAGTAAAGAAGCGTATTGATATGTTCATATTTTTTCATTTTATCGAGATACTGCTCGAATTGTTCTAATGTTTTACTCATAGTCGTCCTCCATTTTCAGAACGACGCCGGTCTGGCGTGTTACATTCCGTTCTTTCTGTTCCATATTAACACAGGACACCTGACCTGTCACTTATTTTTAGTATAACCAAAAACACCACGAACATGCGATTTTGCATGTCCATGGTGTTTTTCATAACAATCAGTCTGCCCGTAGTGCGTGCAATCTGTTTTTTCATCGGAAACCCTGACGCAACTACTTATTTTACCTCTACTGTCCAGCCATATTTATCCGGCAGTCTGCCCCACTGGATTCCGGTTAAGGTATCATATAATTTCTGTGTCAGTTCACCGATCTTGAAATCGTTGATCGTTACAACATCATCTTTGTAGCGGAGTTCTCCGACAGGGGAGATAACTGCTGCAGTACCTGTTCCGAATACTTCCTCAAGTGTGCCATCATGTCCGGCTTTCATCAGATCATCTACGGAAAGTCTTGTCTCATTTACCTTGTAACCCCAGTCACGGAGCAGATGGATCATGGAATCTCTTGTGACACCCGGAAGAACAGTTCTCTCGATCGGTGCTGTGTAAATCTCGCCTGCGATCTTGAACATGATGTTCATGGTTCCAACTTCCTCTACATATTTACGATGTTCACCATCTAACCAGAGTACCTGGGAATATCCCATCTTCTCTGCTTTAACCTGTCCTAAAATAGAACCTGCGTAGTTACCACCGCATTTTGTAAATCCGGTACCACCTTTTACGGCACGAACCAGTTCATCCTCAACTAAGATCTTAACCGGGTTGATTCCCTCTGCGT
>OOCZ01001862.1_pt1 | contig 12389 bp, 5 predicted proteins | sample 1671631 | NCBI WGS metagenome assembly OOCZ01 (sample SAMN06348176, study PRJEB24527) | human gut metagenome | reverse complement strand
CCAGCAGCACCCCTGCCGGACAGGCGGAAAACACATCTCATTCGTAATAGCCCCACCGGACAACTCCGTTTCCGCCGCCATAGTTATCAATTCTTCCGCATCCTTTCCCAACCATTTCCCAGGAAGCATGTTCCGCCATAACTCAGCCCGTTGTTCCTCCGTCGGCATCGGAAAATAAACCACCGACTGGAAACGGCGGGAGAATGCCTCGTCTATGTTCGAGCGTAGGTTTGTCGCCAGAATGACCATGCCGGGAAAATCTTCAATCCGTTGCAACAGGTAAGCCACTTCTTGGTTAGCATGTCGGTCATTGGATGTATTGGTGGATGTACGTTTGCCAAACAAAGCATCCGCTTCATCAAAAAACAGAATCCAGTTCCGGTTCTCGGCAAGGTCGAATACCTTTGCCAAGTTCTTTTCCGTTTCGCCGATATACTTGGATACAATCATGGACAAGTCTATCCGGTACACATCCATCTCATTCTTCTTGCCCAAAAGAGTCGCAGCCAATGTTTTTCCTGTACCCGGAGGCCCATAAAACAGCGAACGGTATCCAGCTTTCAGAATACGGGACAGTCCCCAATCCTCCATGACAGTCTTACCGGAGGAAATCCATACATTGATTTCTTCCAATTCGATAGCTACCTGATAGTCCAGTACCATATCTTCCCATTCCAGCTGCGTGGTAATGCGTTTGGCGGGAAAGCCGATGTTATAATCAGGTTTATATTCCTTGTCCAGCAAGACACGGCTTAAGAATTCTTCCGATACACGCAATTGCCCACTGAGAAAGGGTTCACCTTCTCCGGCGCCTTCCAGACGGAGGATATTCTTTGTGTAGAACCAGTGATCCTTCTGGAAGAACCGGATCACCCCTTTCCGTTTTTCCGTATCTTCTCCGGCAAGAATAAAAGAGGCAGTCTCACCAGTTGGCAGAAAACCTCCATGTGACAAGCCTTTCCAACCACCGAATTCCGTATATTGCCGGTCGAAGTTCTTGTTTTGTACAAAAAAGATGTCCAGTATCTGCGGACAGACATGCGGCATCAACGCCAACATGACCACCATCCGTTCGTCAAATGTCAAGTCGGGAACGCCAGTCACCTTTTCCAACCATCCGTTTACAGGTGGTTTTACTTCTTCCAGCGAGGAGTATTCACACTCCTGTTGGAAATAAAGCTGGATAGAAATAGTCAAAACTTGATTGAACCATCCGATAAATTCATTCATAGACTATTCTTTTACAAGCTATTCGCTCTGGCACCCATTACGTCCGCCTCATGTTCTAAATCTATATTGTCGTTGACCGGCATACCACCCACTTCCGTAGTAGGTTCAACACGTCCTGCCAGCTGTTGGGCTACATGCCATGCCTCATGGGGCAGATGCCTCTCTTGGCCGGGTGCCACATGGATGTCCGTTCCTTGCGTATAAGCTAGTGCCTGGACAGTGGCAGGCTGTGAAGAATTATAATGTACTTTTACATCATCCATTGAAAACCCCGAAAGACTTTCGACCCCAGCTTTCAGATTATCAGGCAAACCGGTATTATTCGGTTTCTGTTGGCATACAGTATCCGATTTCATTTGCACGCCCTCTGCATCATCTTCCACACGCTGAACAGTAGGTTCAAATTTACCCTGCAAGGTATCTTCTTCCTCGTCAGACTGTAACTGGGCAGTTTTCATCTGAAATCCTTCTTCATCCTCTAAGCCAACACGTTGCAAAAGTGTGTTCACCATACGGTTATCAACAAATTGTAATGCACCGCCGCCATCCTGCTTTTGCTGTATGGTACGTGCTACTTTTTCCTGATGTACTTTCTCTGCTTCCATACGATTTCTTTATTTAATATTTAATATCAGAATTCCTGCTTATCGTGCCATTTTACTTGTATGTATTTCTTCAGCCACGGTAAACGTATTTGCCGGAATCCCCAGGGAACGGAATCGAGTAGAATGTCATGCGTCTTGTCGTCCACGGTAAGTAGCCATTTTTCGTCCTGTTCCTCCAAGCGACCTGTACGGGTAACAAAGCTTTGCAGAAATCCTTTCAGCGACGTTCCGTTCATCTTGGACCAATGCGCTTTTACTGCCGACAGTAAGCTATCAGCGATTTGTTTTTCCTCGGCAGTCAGTTCCAGCCGTTTTGGCAACGGGATATGCATCGGCAACCCAACAAGCAGACGATTGAACACCAATTCTGTTTCCCGGTATTCCTTTTCTTCTTGACAAGTGAGGTATTGTAACAAGAACATGGCACGAATTCTTGATTTCGTATCTTTGATATCCTTCCTTGCCTCGTTCAGATAATCGAGCATACTCAGCAATCGGAGAAACCACGCAGACAGCAGACAGAGACCTGCATTATTAACAAAGAATATTTTAGAATCAGACACCGGTTCGCCGGTTAACCAATTCTTGTCCTCTTCCGGCATTAATTTTTCACTTATCATATTCACTATGTCTTTAAGTTCATTTTCTGTTTTTTCTTGCAGGATAGGAAGTGATTTCACAAATGAGCGAATATTCTCTTCCCTGCTATTGTACGCCCATTCTTCCGAAGGATTTTCAATGATATAGGTTACCAGAGCAGTCTCTAAATGTTCCTTTTGAACCGGATAACTTATCAATATGTAATCCATAACTTGCTGCAACAGTTCTGCTTGCGAAAGAGACAGACTTGCAACCAGCCGCAGCCATTCTCCGGTATTCATCCATTCCAACCATTTATCTGTATGCAATGTATTCCGTACCACAGACTGACGAATGTAGGCCAACAGTTCTTTCGGTCGGAAGAAGATATGGTTGTAGAGCATTCTTTTTCGTACACTTTCCGGCAAAGTATCATCTGCAATCCACTCTATCGGTAATCGGGCTACGTTTTTACCGAACAGGCGGGAAATGAAATAATCTTCCATTTGTTCCGGCGTTTGTTTTTTCCAATTTGTTTCCCTTACCCATAACAGCAATATTCTGGTTATATCTGAAGCAAATACCCGATCATTAGCGAATCGGCTGAGCCAGCTTGTCAACTGCCTGAAATCATCAGGATAGTCAAATCCTGCAACGGCAGACAAAAACAGACTCAATTGTTCCAGTATGGTTATATCCGATACATCGACAATCCGTTTTATCAAAACCAGATCAGCATCCTTCTCCAGCCATGCCAAAAATTTCTCCGGATACTTTTCCAGAACGGAAACAACATGATGACTGAATATGGTATTGCTTATATTCTTTTGTAACAATACATCAGCAAACTCGGCCTCCCGTACATCTTGCCATGCCTCCATTTCCAAGTCAACAGCCAGATTGACCGATAAATTCGTCCATTCCGCATCGCTTTGGAAATCAGTCTTCCCGGTATAGACAAAATACAAATGAGCCAGGAACTTTTTTACCACCTCTTTTTCCGTTAAGGATCTTCCACCTAATGTATCTCTATCTTGCATAAAGAACAGCAATGCTTCTGAAAGAGCCGTTGAAAAAAGCCTGTCATTTCCGGTAAGGAATGGAATCCCATCAGCTTTGCATTGCAGCCATTCAATCGTTTCCGACAATACCGCTGCTTGACGGAAGTCCGCTTGTGCCACGCTTTGCAGAAGAAGAGGCGCTGACAAATAGGTTGCAACAAATATTACAGCCTTGCTTTCTTCGGGTTGCCTACGTAGTAGCCCCACCCATTCATGTACTTTTTCGACAACCATTCTCTGTAACAACTCACCCTTATCATCTGTAAAGATGGTAGCGTCTTCCAGCCAATCGGTAAAGCCATTTCCAGCGTTCCAGCGGTTTTCCAACAGTATGGGAAGGATGTCGGAGTCTTTTTTGGTTTGCCGTACCCATTCCTCAAACCTTACTTTTGCAGGATTCCCGTTACCTGCCTCGATAGTCATCAGCAGGTCCAGTACTGCTTCCATATCATCATATTCCTCATTCCTGGTTTCTGTCTCCCTAATGCTTCCTTGAAATACCAGTTTAATGACAATCGGTATATTTTCCTTGCCAAACAATGTCATAAGAAGTAAATAAAGAATTTCTCTCGCAGTGCCCTCTATCTTCATTGACGATTGGGAAGCTTTTGCCAGCCATAAAATCATCTGTACCTTCAGTCCGAATGTCCTATCCTTCAAATATGCTGAGAGGGCCTGTTCGTTAGTTACCAGCCAATCAAACAGGGATAACAATTCCGCAATATGAGATATACCGTTCATCCGCACAACCGACCGCCTGATAATTTCTTCTAAAACCGGCTGACTTATTAAAGTAAGTGTATACTCCAATACTTCATGCTCGTGTAACAGCCATATGGCATTCTCTTCATTTTCTATGGATTGTTCCAAGAACAATGCCGTCATTCTACGTTTTACAAGTTCCGGTATACTCTTGTCTGCTAATATCTGTCGAAGTTTCAGAATGTCGACACGTATTTTACCATTTCCTGCATCTTGCTTCCAAACATCTTCCGACAAGTACAATTTTTCAGATAATATTTTGATAGAAGACTCATTACTACCACTTGAAAACTCCTGATAGAACTGATGTAGAAGTTGTTCGATACGTTCCGACTCCGAAAGACCGCAATGTTCCTTTTCTATCCAAAGCAACACTGCTTTGCAAAAAATAAAGTTAAACTGAGTTTCAGAAATCCCTTTTAGACATTCTGTTTTCGATATATGGTTCAGTAGATAGGTTCTTACCTGGTCAACCACTTCCATCGCCATGAAAGAAACGGAAGAAAGCAGACGGTTGAGAAGATCAGTATCAACCATATTAGCTATAACACTAAGTAGAGCGTTGTCTTTGGCAGCCTCCGATTGTAACCAATCCGTCAGTATTTCCGGCTTTTCCTTTATCAGTAGCCTAAATAAGCTTCGTTTGTCCGCCATATTTTTCTGCGTATCATTTAGATATTCTGCCACCATTTCCATATCTGTAGGATATGCCGTTTGCTTCCACCCAGAATCCAGATTCTCTTTCGGACTTTCTCCCGCCATCGGCAGACGAAGTAGAGAAAGTTGTAAAAAGATACGATACAATTCCCGGTTTAAATATCCGTCATACACAGGTGAACCGTCTGCATAGTGCGGTTGGAGGTCATAGATAGCATTTAATACATCCCTATAATAATCAGGTCCGAAAACTTCAAGCAGGAAGTTGACTGTCAGTTCCATTTTGGAGAGGTAGAAAGAGTAGTTTCGCTTACGGATGAATGTGAGCAACCGATGGTGCAGATGGCGGATAAAATCTCCTTTACCCCCAAAGATAGCAATCCCGTTAAAGGGGTAATAATTGATAAGCCATTCATACAAATAATGCCAGTATGGGGGCAGATCGACTTCGGCATGTTCTTCCGTTTCTGTTTCCATTATCCGACGGACAGACAGCGTATCGAGTAGTTCCGCCATATTTTGCAGCCTGTTGTCATCATTATCCTCGTGAATAAAACGCACGGGTATACCGGGTTTCATCTCCAGAAGTATTGCAAGGAAACAACGTTTCTCGTACAAGCCAAACGATGACATGGAAAGTAAGTCGGTATAGAGTCGGATAAGAGTATTGTCATCATTTGTCTGCCATAGCAAACGACACAAAGCGTGAGCTTTTCTCATACAGAGAGATACTACACCCTCTGCATGAAGCGCCTGTTGCAAAACAGCCCAATCCAATTCTTCCGTCAAGTTAAAAGCACTATTGTCCCATTCCACCTTCTGATAACCATGTTCCAGATAGAACAGTAGATTTTCCAGGCGTGAAGCATCCGTCTTTTTCCGTTCGCTCTCCGTCAGTATGCCCCATGAAGGCAACACTTTCAGCAGTTCCGCTTTGAGGCGCCGGGGAAACTCACGGTAGAAGTTTTCCTCGGGGATACTCCCCAAATCCAATTCCAACAGTTCTATTTCATGCAACACCTTGTCTTTATCCAAAGGAGAAAGGCATTCATCCACCGTTTTTTCAAAATAGTTACGGCAAAAGCCATCCCAGTCCGCATACAAGTCGTGTACGAACCGTTCGTCCGCAGCAGCGAACTCAAACGATATATGTTCAATTCGTATCATCTAATATCTGTATTTCCACGGCTTTGCCCAGCAACTCGTATATGACTTCCAGCAATTGGGCGCTGTAATCCGCCAAGTCATTGTTGGTCTAAGCCCTCATTAATAATTTGTAACAATGTTCAAAACCTTGCATACTTACCTCATCCATCCAGTATATCCGGCCTGCCAGGTGGGCGGGAATAATAGAGCGCAATAATTCCCTGCACATCTCCCTGAAGCGCGGCGAGTGGAAACGAAGCGTCCACATAGGAAGCACAATCAGTAGCCGGAAAGGTTCCGTTTTTCTCACCAATACCGGTTCCAATACGTAAACCGTTTCACACTCCCGGTTCAATTCCAGTAAATATCTCCGCAGGATGTTCGCCAGCGTATTCAACCTCTTTTTGTTATCGGTACGTCCAAGATTGGTCCATCCGCCTTTCTCCTTATTGTGGACCACCAACAGATACTCACCCTTTTTAGCTTCTACAATCCGGTAGTTACCAAGAGAAATGCCGTGGCGGAATAAGTCGCCGCTTATCCTGTTCCGGTTGAATATCGGCAGTTCCGCTCTTAACTGACTATATTCTTTACGCTTTCCTTCCTCATCCGTTGCCAGTTGCTCATAAGTTACGGCCGTCACGTGCTCCGGTTCCAGCATACGTTCATCAATAAGCAGAGCATCCAGTCGGTCCGCCAGGGGACGGTCGGGTTTCTTCTCTATCAATTGTAGATTATGCCCGGGAAGAACATTGCCCACGGTATGTTCCTCGTTCCCGTTAATGCCCAACAACCTGCAAAACCACTCCTTCACTATGGGAGCGTTATGCTCTCCCTCCGACATCGTAATATCCCGCGCCTTTGCTCTATTTTTTATCAGATAGGCAACATGACGCAAGAATGACATTCGCCGCCCAATCGTCTCACTCTCCATTTCACCATAACAGTTTGACTCTTCCAACCATTCGGGCTGGCTCTCTACTCCGTACAGGTGATCAAGAAAATCCAGATAACGACTTTTCAGTGCATAGATATTCCGAAAGGAAGAATGACGCCCCATGTCTTTCTCTTCAATGGAAAGCACGTTCGGAAGTTCTTTCACTTCCTCCAATCCTTGTTGTATTGTCCGATCATACAGTTTCAAGTATGCCTCAAAGGAAGCATGAGTTTCCTGTCCGAGTGAGAGACGGTAACATGCGGGGAACTCTCCGGCTATGGGGGAATAGGTGAAAATGTTGCGGTACGTTCCTACCATATTTCCCCAACCAATTCCTTTTACGTCGCTTTCATTCGTGCTGATACGCTTCTGAGCATAATAAAAGGTTTTCAGATATCTTGTGAACTTTTCCATATCGACTCCCATAACAGAGCGCCCCTGACGGATACGTACTTTCAGTTCTTTCTCCATACATGGAATTTTCAAGCTGAACCCTTCGGAGAAATCGGTCTGTGGCTTTCCATCCTTCATCAGGTAGCAAGTGCTGAACGACCGGATGCCTTCCACCTGACAAAGTTTCTTATATAACTCATATTCGGTGTTCTTTTGCATAGGAATTACCACACGCACAATGCCTTCCGCCCCCTCCAACCACTCTTCGGGTGACAAGCCGGAGGTTTCCAGCTCTTCCGGCGCACAGATATACACTCCGCCGGAAAGATAATGCAAGATGGTTCCGTAGAGCCTAGCCAACACAATAGACGCATCTTTACCCGGCTCTATCTCAAATTCTGCATGAAATTCCAGTTCTGCAGACCTCACGATGATTACCTTGTCGAGGTATTCGCACAAGTTACGGTGGCTGTTGTAAATCTTCGCAACCTGCTTTACCACCGTTTTTCCGTTATCCTCTTCTTCAAAGGGAGGAAGAGCAATCTTGACAGTGTAGCCGCCGGTTGCCGCATTACATTCCACCCATACATTTTCCAGTTCCGGAATGCGGGCGAAGAACAGTCTTCGATAATCCTCCAGTGTAACAGGGGCAGTGGTATACACCTTTTCGGGTGGAAAGAGTCCGAAACGTTCAGGTTCGAAGATTCCATCTTCCCCGGTCAGGTAATCCATCGTACCGAAACCGAGCTTGTAGTCCATTTCTGTCAACGCATAGTTGGCGATATCCGCCAGGGTCACCCCGGGATCATGAGCGTTGAAATCCGTCCATACCTTTCCTGAGAGGCGGTGCACTTCTTCAAGTGTCTGCCTTTGCAGGTATGAGTACAGATTTTCGTTTTCCGCCAACTGTCTGATATAGTGCTCATTATTGCCTTTTCTCATCAGCTTATCCTTTATACATTTCCACCACTCGGCAATGTATCTCACCGGATGGGAGTTGCTTTTTGGTACGTATTTGCAGGTATATATTCTTTTCCCGCATCTGCCAACGGAAGCGGACACTGCCCGCCCATCCCCACCAGTGCTTCTGGGGTGATTCAATTCGCTGTTGCATAAAGTTAAGCCAAAGCGCGGTAGCACGTGTCAATTGGCAAAGCCCCGTACCCTGTTCACGAAAAGAGGCATATACAGAGTATACACGGCAACCGAAACCTTCGCGCGACACATCGATTGGCAAATCATGCCACTGTTTGTCGGCAGGGACAGTCAGATAGCCTTCACCGCTGGGTGTGATTCCCCCTCCGCCTGCCGTCTGGTAAGCCATTGCGGTAATTTCGTCTTCCACCTTCAGACTACCATACAATACTATCGATTTGTCTTGCAACGCTTCCATCACCGCTTCTCCCTTCGCATTCCTTACAGTCAGCTTCTTTTCGGGTGTGATAGCGAGAGTCCATGCGGGTATATCCACTTCTGTGAGAGGTTCTTCCGTGTAAAGCCCGATATCCAAGTGACCGGCTTGTCCAGGGAAAAACGCCCATCCACTGGGGGTTCTCATCACCTGCCCATCCTCCACAATGTTCGACACGGAATCTATCAGTTCAGCAAACTGTTGTTCTGTGGGTACATCACCTTTCTGAAAATAGCTTTTCAGCACACTTCGGTTCCGCCTGTTATTATTCTTTTCCATAAACCACTATCCTATTATGAAGTTACTCCCGATTTCGGCTTTCTCTATGCCGTCGTGGGGAGAAAGAAGTTCTATTTTTATTACCGGAAGCAATACACTCCAAGGGTGCTTGCCTTCGAAAGTGAAGTCCACGGTATCGACATCTATACGCGACAAACTCTTACCGTTCACTTCCAACGTGACCAGCCGCATCAGATCCTCATGATTCACCATTCGGGCATGAAGTTCCTTGTAGGAGTAACGTTGCCTAAGCATTGGAATTTCTTCTTTCCGATACCACGGTGCGATATAGTTCTGTGCCAAAACAACAAGTTGCCGGACTGCCTTGCCTTTATCCGGCACGCTGTCCCACAGGATTGCTTTGCAGTGAACATTCACACGTTCGTAAACGGGATTAATTACACGCAAAGAAGCAAACGGAGATGCATATTGCCGGACAAGCTGCTGTATTTCCGCCAGTTTCCATGCCGGAGAGAGGAAATAACGGCTGTCTTCCGCACGGCTGAATACCACTAGGCATATTTTCGATGCTCCTTTATTCTGCGGGATGGGAATGCACTGTATCTTATCCACTTCGGGAAAAAATTCCAGTACAAGATGCTCGTAGTCCTTTATCATGAGGGCACGGTGACGGTTACTGATGCGTGAAGTTTGTCGCACAGCCACCCTAGTTGCTGTTTCGGCAGGCTTGCCTCCGAAGCCACTCAAGGGCTGGGTGACACTTTCAATCCGTTCATCCGGTTCCTTTATACCTTGTATTGTTCCGGCAGGCAACGGAGTACCATCTCCATTTTGGGAAATGAGACGAATACAATTTGTCCGGATACCTCGTACAGCAAGGCAGGAAGACAAATCGCCTGTCACGGCGGCACGTATCCATGCCCTACCTTGTTTATCCATATGGCTACTGCTTATTTTCTCCGGCAGCTTGATTTCTATAAATCCGCTTTGCGTCAGTCCTAACGTTTCTTCGGCAAAGACGGATTCTATGGTAATGGGATGCCATTCGTTTCCGCTCCAATATTCCCATGCCAAAGTTACCTGCCTACCCGGTTGCGGGTCATAGAATGGGATCTTTTCCTGAGGCAATACCATATCGAAGTACAACCGCAGGTTCTGCTCTCCTAGTGCATGAAGTAAACCGAAATACAACAGATTTTCAGCCGGGACAGAAGGCAGAAACGGTTGCTTCTCTCCTTTAGTAATGGGGAATGGTTCCTGCCGGGATAGTGCCGTAATACGACTTAATCGAATGAACGAACGTTCCATATCACTTAAAGTCGTCTCTTCCGTAGCGATATAAGAAAGTTCTACATCCGCCATCACAGGGATAACCGGTTCGGAAGGTAAGTCTTTACGTTTCTTTTCCTTACAACCACTGTTGTGTACCATCGTTTCAGAAAACAAGGTGCGGTAGGCTTTTGTGCCAAAGCCGATGGAAGGGGACTCCAAGGTGATACGGAAGAAACCGTCTTTGTCACGACTGTATTCGTAAGGAACGGCAGTTTCATCGTTGGAAATGGATTGTGGCTGCACCGTAAAGCTAAATACTATCTCGACAGAATTCAGATCTCCGTTTTCATTAAAGCTAAATAGCTTTTGCTCATCACCGCATTTTTTCCACCTGCCACCTTTCTGATATTCGGTGGAAACTTTGAATGCGTTCGCATCTGTTCCGTATTCCTTATACATCTTGTTGAATCCTTCTTCAGTTTCGGGCAATTTCTTCCATATGCCTTTCAAACGGACTTCCTGCAAGTTTTTCAGACTCATTTCTTCGTTACCGAAGAGAAAACAGACGCCACACTCTGCCTGTATACCGAAGGGATGGAAGGGCTGCGTAGTGTCTACTTCACCCTGATCATTATAGAAGCTGAAGTTGCGAATACCGTTCACTTCCGTCTTTATTTCCACGCTATCGAAAATGAGTTGTTGTGCCCACTTGTAAGGACAGTTCGCATTATCTGTCAAGATACGGATGACAGGATATTCTGTTGTTGTGCCATGTACTTCTTCCATACAGGATGCAGGAGCAACTACATTGTATGGCAAGCTGAAGCTGAAACATAACTGGCCGGATTCGATATAGCACTCGCTAGTTTGCTCCATCCAGCCTTCCGCTCCGCTCAGTTGTAGGACAAAACCTTTTGTATTGTTGGGTATAGAACTATCGGCTGTAAGATGGAAATAGATACTGATATTCCGTTCGCCTTCGTTCAACACAAACATAGGGGACTCCACTTGCCAGCCTATGCGTAATTCTTCACCATGTGCGAACAAGGTTTGAGCATCGATTGTATCTTGGAGTTGTATAGTTTGTTTATAGAGTTCCAAAGCTCCTCCACAAGAAGGATTGGAAAAACCGTACAGTGCATCCGCTTCCACACACTGCATGGGGCTGATATATTCTTTTTTTTCAGTCCGATAAATAAGTTCTTCTCCTGTGGTATTTTGCCCGGCAGGGAATGGCTCATCCTTAGGCAAGGTAAAACCTCCGATACCTTCTGTGGGTGTGATAATGACATAGACGTTGTCTTGTACCGCATCCTGTGGTACGGCATGCAGGATGTCCTTACGATAGAGTTCAGGCAACGTAGCAAGGCGGCGGTTGAAAGCCTCAGCAATGCTGCCATAGTTTTTCAGATAGACAACGAGCAGGGACAGTGCCGGGTCTATATCGCCACTGTCCTTTATTTGATTCAGATAGTAATCGACATTCTCCTGAATAGCGGTCACGGTGCGAAGCATCCGGTAATAGTTATTGTTTCCATCTAGTTCATCGGCAGACAATGACTGTTCCAGACGATCCTTCAACCAGCGGGCGGTTTCAGCGGCAGGGCTGCTGTTATTTCCTGCTTGCCAAGTGTTATGCAGATAGCTGTCCAACCGAGCTATCCACCGATTGATGTCCTGTCGTAGTTTTTGGGTATAGGCAGCCCGTATTGCTGTACCTTGTACATTGGCAAAGCTGTTACCATAGTTCGACAGCTTCTTGTGGGCAATATCGGTGAATACGGTCAGCACGTGATTCTCCAACATGGGGTGCAATGCGTCTTCCTCTCCGTCACCATAGCGGTGAGAAGCTCCTACCTTGATCAAACTGTGTAATAGTCTATTCCAGTCATTTTCCAATGCAGGAAACTCGTCCAGCCGTGTACATTCTATTTCAAAGTACGTACGGAACATACCGCTATGTCTGCAGTTTATTATCATTTTTCATTGTACTGTTTTTATACATAAATATTTTCAACATTTTGGCTACAAATTCTATGGAGAAAACAAATATCCAAACTATTGCATAATAGTACTATTATATATATTCAACAGTT
>OOCZ01001853.1_pt1 | contig 12418 bp, 8 predicted proteins | sample 1671631 | NCBI WGS metagenome assembly OOCZ01 (sample SAMN06348176, study PRJEB24527) | human gut metagenome | reverse complement strand
TCAACGGCCATGTTTCTGCCAGCTTGCCGCAGGGGTTGACCTTGCCGGTCAGTGCATCCGCAACAGCGCCCGCCCCCGCCTGACCGCCTAAGGCGGCGTACAACAGGGCTTGGCAGTTGTCCAGCCACGGCGTTTCGACTACGCTGCCGCTGTACAATACCACGACAATTTTCGGGTTGACAGCCGCCACAGCCTGCAGCAGATCCACCTGATTTTGCGCAAGGCGCAGATTGCTGCGGTCAAGCCCCTCACTCTCAGCGATTTCATCCAGACCCATGCACAAAATAACTGTATCTGCCTGTGTCGCCAGTTCGCAGGCGGATTTCTGCAAAGCAGCATCCGGCTTACCGTGGCGGTCAAAGCCCTGCTGATACCCGATGACGTTCAACTCGGAGTCAATCAGCTTATCCAGCAGCACATCCACCTGTGTCGAGTTCACCATGCTGGAGCCTGCGCCCTGGTAGCGCGGATTTTTGGCAAAGTCGCCGATGACAGCCACCTTGCTGCCCGCCGCCAACGGCAGCAAAGAGCCCTCGTTTTTCAGCAGCACAAGGCTTTCCTCGGCGGCGCGGCGGGCAAGCGCATGATGGGCTGCCGCATCAAACTCACGCGGGGCAGCGTCCAGCGCAGCCTTGGTATCAAACACAAGCGGCAGCAGCTCTGACAAGCGGGCGTCGATGTCAGATTCGGTGATTTTCCCGCTTTCCACCGCCGCCAGCAGTTCGCGCACACTGTCCCCGCCGGGCGCAGGCATTTCCAGCGTGGAGCCGTTTTTCACACCCAGCGCGTGGTCGTTGCTTCCGCCCCAGTCGGTGATGACCGCGCCATCAAAGCCCCACTCACCGCGCAAGATCTCCATGAGCAGGTGCTTATTCTCGTTGGCATAGGTACCGTTCACAAGATTGTAGGACGACATAATGCTGCGGGGATGCCCCTCTTTGACGGCAATTTCAAACCCGGTCAGGTAAATTTCCCGCAGGGTGCGCTCGTCCACGATGGAATCCGAAGCCATACGCCGCGTTTCCTGACTGTTGACGGCAAAGTGCTTCGGGCAGGCAGCTACGCCCTTGGACTGGATGCCGCGAATATATCCCGCCGCCAGCTTGCCCGCGAGATACGGGTCCTCGGAGAAATACTCAAAGCTGCGCCCACACAGCGGGTTGCGCTTCATATTAAGCCCCGGTCCCAACACCACCGACACTTCCTGCGCGGCGGCTTCCTCGCCCAAGGCTGCGCCGATTTCCTCGCCCAGTGCGGCATCCCAGCTGTTCGCAACAGCCGACGCCGTGGGGAAACAGGTAGCAGGCACGCTGGGATTCAGCCCCAAGTGGTCGCTCTCCCCCGCCTGCTTGCGCAAGCCGTGGGGACCGTCCGACAGCCAGATCTGCGGGATGCCGTGTTTGGGCATACCCCGCGTTTTGAAGGTTTCCGCGCCGGAAAGCAGCGCGCATTTTTCTTCCAAGGTCAATTCTTTCAGCAAAAGTTCTGTATTTTGCATATATTTTCCCTTCTCATAAGAAAAGCCGCATCCAACGCCTGCAAGCAGACATCAGACGCGGCTTTCATTCAGCAAGTACCGTTAGGTTTTATCAGGGACAATGGACGCTTACTCTGCCGCCAGCGTGACCACAGCCTCGTTGATGGAGTAGGTGGTGCTGGAGCCCCAGCCGGAGACGATTTCGTCGTGGGCGGGGATGGTCAGCTGCTTGCTGCCGTCCTCACCCTCGGTGATGGGCACCGTCAGGGCATCGCTGCCGTTCAGGGTCATGGTAAGGGCATTGTCCTGCACATCCACCAGCGTGCCGGTGATGGATGCAGAGCCGTCGGCGGCAGTCAGCGTGCAGACCTTGTGGGAGTAATCCACCAGCAGCACGGCATCCGTTGCGGTGGGCGTCTCACCCTGCACCAGTTCATAGCTGCCCGTGTACTGCTCGGTGACCAGATCCTCGACCTGCACTTCAAACGTAGCGGTTGCACCCAGGAAGGAGGCCGTCACGGTCTTGGTGCCTACGGTGTCGCTGTCGTAACCGGTGAAGGTCAAGCGACCGCCCCAGATGGACTCTTCCGCACCGTTGGCGCGGGTAGCCGTCACAACCAGCTCGCCCGGGTTGAAGATGTCGCCCGTGTAGAAGGTGCGCAGGTTGGAGGCATCGATCGTCAGGCTCTTGGCAGGGGCATAGGGCTGACCGTAGATGTTGATGTTGCGGGTGAACGCACCGCCCATAACGCCATAGCTCAGGCTGGCTTCCATGCTGTATGCGCCGTGATCGGTGTCAAAGACGAAGATATCCGCATCTGCGCCGCCATCCACATCGGTGGGGCGCACAGTGCCGTCGGCGTCCTGATTGCCCAGCAGATGAATGACGAAGTTCTTCTCGCCGTTTTCATCGTAGTTGTACCAGTAGCCGTAAACATGGGAGATAGAGTCGCCGCCCACGGAGGTGCTGGGACCGCTGAAGGAACCCCACATCGAACCGTCGGTGTAGCAGTACATATCAAGACACGCCGGATCCACGATGGTGCTGAAGCCCTCGGTGTACTGACCCTCGAAGAAGTAGGCGACTTCCCCGTTCGGCTCCTTGGCTTCCCAGGTTTCCTGCGGGATGGCAACAAGGTCATCCAGCGTCTTGGAGACATACTCGTTGTCGTTGTAGTTCATAACGGGACCATCGGCAGAAGTCTGCGCCGCATCGGGGGCAACCTCCGCATCGTCGGCCGAGGGCAGGCTGCTGCTCTGCAGGGAGAAACCGCCCACGCAGACCGCAGCGACCACGACCACCGCACCGGCGGCAGCAAACTGTTTTCCGGTGGCTTTTGCCTCGCCGGTTTTCGTCTGCTTGCAGAAGCAGGCGATCACGCTGAGCAGGCAGGCAACGAAGGTGCCGACCATATAAAACACGCACAGACCGGCGTTGCCGCCTGCAAAGGTGACATGGTTGATGACGTCGGCAAAGACGAAATACAACTGCACAACGACAAGATACAGGGCAATGTTATAAATGACCGCCTGAATCAGCGCGCTGAACGGAACGGAAACAAAGAAGAAAACGAGCGAAGCGGCAGCGCCGACCAGCAGCACCACGCCGGGCATCGTGCCGGAGTGACCCAGAGGGGCGGCCGTGGCCTGTGTGAACAGGAATACAATGCCGGTGATCAGCGCGACCAGCGCTGCGGCAAGGCAGAACCAGCTGCCCAGCCCTTTATTTTTCAAGCCTTTATTCATCGGGTTCCACCTCCATCAATTCTTTTTGGCGGCACGATTTTTCCGCTTTTCCTCGGAGAAAACGTCCGTGTAGGTGTGCAGCACATACATCACGACAGCGGCAACGGCCAGTGCGCAGAACACAACATCGAGGGCGCGCAAGGTCGTCTGCCACCACGGGGCTGCGTCGGAAACGACAACGTCCTCCGCGCCGGAGCCGCCCATAGAGGACTGCAGCATGATGTAGTACAGATAATGGTTGGAGTCAATGACCTTCTGCAGCAGGTCGCCGTCATCGGTGCTGGTGATCAGCTTCTCGATTTCGTTCGGGCGGGCGGTATCCAGGCAGAAGATGTTGTTGCCTGCCATCAGCATTTCGGGGGCAGAGGAATACTCGGACGCGGTCAGAGCATCGTCGATGATGTAGCCGCCGTAGTTCCACTCGTCACGCAGGATGTGCTGAATGCCCTGGTTGGCGGCAGCGTACATAACGCCGATACGGTTGTAAGCGGTCATAACGCCGAGAGAATCGCCCTCAGCCAGAGAACCCTCAAAGGCGCGCATATAGATCTCGCGGATGGACTGCTCGTTCGCAAAGGTGGAGATGCCCTGACGACCGGCTTCCTGCTCGTTCAGGAAGAAGTGCTTGACCGTGCCGATCAGACCCTTGTTGCGCATACCGCGGGAAACGGCCTTGGCAGCATAGTAGCTGAGAACGCCGTCCTCGGAGAAATACTCCGAGGTACGACCGGAGTAGGGAGAGCGCAGGGTGTCCGCGCCGGGCGCGTAGGCGATGGGGATGGACGCATACAGCGCATCCTCGCCGTACATCTCGCCAAAGCGGGTCTGCACATCGTGGTTCCAGGTTGCGCCGACGATAGGCAGCGTAGCCCAGCCGGTGCAGTTGCGGCGGTCGCCGTACTTAAACTGACCGTTCATGCCCTCGGGACCATCGACGATGGTGCAGCCGGGCTTGTTGACAGCCTTGACAGCCTTGATGCCCTTGGAGTCGCCCATGTTGATGAGCAGATCGCTCAGCGTCAGCTGAGAAAGGAAGTCGTTCCACTTCGGGTCGTCGAAGGCGACGCCGATCATATCGCTGAAGTTGATCTTCTCATCCAGCTCCACGCCGAGGTTGAAGTCGGAAACGCTCTTGGCATCGGCTGCCTTGACGTAGGTCTGCATATTCAGACCGTTGTACAGCTTATCGTTGACCGTCAGGGTCTCCAGCGTGGTGGGGTAGGTCGTATCCCACGCGCTGCGGGACAGGTAGGTGATTTTTTCGTCGTCGTTCGCCCAGTAGTTCACATCAGCGTCGTCGAAGGTATTCGTGACTTCCACATCGCTGTTGTAACGGGAGTTGCGGTACTTTTGGGTATCGACCTCGGTGTTGGGGGCGGTCCAGGTGGCCACGGCGGCGGTGTTGCCGGTGACGACATTGCCGTCCTGATCGATCAGCTTGCCCGCAACGGCGTCACCGCACTTGGCGGCCAGCACATTGTTCAGTGCCTCGTGTGCGCCGTTGCCGACGGCGAAGTAGTAATCGCCCGCATCGAGGATGTAGCCCTTTGCGCCGTTGGCGTCATAGGACGCGAGGAAGTAGCCGGGCACATCGACCGTGACAGTCTCGGATGCACCTGCGGCCACGTCGATTTTGTCATAGCCCAGCAGCTGGATCGAGGACTTTTCGACGTTGTTCTGCTTGTCGTAGTCGGTGTAGGGGGTCTGTGCGTACAACTCCACCGTAGCCTTGCCGTCCCTGTCGCCGGTATTGCTCACCGTGACGGTCGCCGTAAAGGTGTCGGTGTCGCTGTTGTAGTCCAGTTTGTCAAGGTTGTACTCATAGGTCGTGTAGGACAGACCGTAGCCGAAGGGGAAGCAGACCTCCTCGGCGTAGTTCCAGCCGTCGGTCGAGGCTTTGGTGCCAACCGTGGAATCGGCGTTGCCCTGACCGAGGATGGTGTCCTCGTAGCGGGTCTCGTAGTAGCGGTAGCCGACGTAGATGCCTTCGTTATAGCTGACAAAGCTGTCGCCTGCCGCGCGGGGCGTTTTGCTGCCGTAGTTGTAGGCGTGCAGACCGAAGTTCTCGGCGCTGGGCGCGGACAGGGAGTTGGCGGCAAAGGTGGCGGTGGTGTGACCGGAGGGGTTGACCTCACCGGTCACAACGCGGATGGCGCCGGGCATACCGTAGAAGCCGGGGTTGCCGACCCACAGCACGGCGTCAACATTGTACTCGTCCAGCCAGTCCATCTCCATCGCAAAGACGGAGTTCAGCAGGACGACGGTTTTCTTGAATTTGCCGGAGTCCTTGATTTTCTGGAAGATCGCCTTCTCGTTGTCGTCCAGCTCCAGCATACGCTTGCCCTCGTCGTTGACCATCGCAAGGTCGTTGCCTTCGGTGGCAAAGCGGGACAGCGTCACAAACGCAACATCGCCGTAGGACGCAAACGAGTCGGTGACGCTGCCGGTGAACAGCGCCGGGTCATATTCGCCCACGCTGGAAACGCTTCTTTCTTTCGGCGCGGCGGCGGAAGCGTAGGCGTCCAGCACGGTTTGGTTCACGTTGAAGCCGGCATCCTGCAGGGCGTCAACGGGGGTTTTCTGGTAATCCGGGTTCGTGGAGGAACCGCCTGCGGTGCTGCGGAACACCGGGTCGATGCTGCCGCGGCCAAAGACCGTGACGTTGCGCTCAGACTCGGAAAGCGGCAGGGCGTTGTTGCGGTTGTAGAGCAGCACGCTGCCCTCTTCCTCCTCCTGCTCACAGAACTGATAAGCGGCTTCGATGTACTTTTCGTAGCTTGCGTCAGACAGGGTGCCGTCAGCGGAGAACTCCGTGCCGCCGTAAGATGCGTCAGAGCCTTCGATGCCGAGTGCATGGTTGACTTCGCCTTCCTGCTGGAACGCAATAGTCGTTCCGGTCAGGACAAGGTTGGCCACCAGCACAGCCGCGCCGGACAAGCCCAGCCAACGGCGGGACTTGCTTGAGGTTTCCTTTTGTGCCATAGGTTTTTCTCCTTCCTAAACTGTCACAGATGAATGATCCGATGCGCTTGCTGCCAAGGGCTGCGCATTTCCCTCTTGCAGAAGCCTTTCGTATCTTTTTCACAAAGCTATCATAAAGGGAAGTGTTGACCGGGTCAATGCAGTTGGCGTAAACGTCAAAAAACACGGCACAAATGACAAAGAAGAAAAGTGACCGCCTTTCGGCAGTCGCTTTTGGGTTATGCAGTTTCTTTTTGGCTTTTCCCGCAGGGGAAGGTGACCACCAGGTAAAAAATCGAGTCCTCCACAAAGCAGTCTGCCGTGCCGCCGTACAGCTCGGCAATGCTTTTGATGCTTTTTATGCCGTAGCCATGCTCCTCGGTATCCTGCTTGGTTGTGACGATAGCGCCGTCCCGCAGCGTCGGCGGTGCGGGGGTGTAGTTCTGCACGCGGATGACCGCCATGTCACGGCAGCGGCTGATGTCCAGTGTGATGACCCGCTTAGACGCATCGCTTACCTGCGTCAGACACTCAATGGCATTGTCCAGCGCATTGCCCAGCAGGGAGTAAATGTGGTAGTGCTTCATATTCTCCAGACAGCTGCCGTCTGCCGAGCAGACCAGTTGAATACCTGCCTGCCCGCAGAGTGCCGACTTTTGGGTCAGTGTGATGTCCAGCGCCTTATTCCCGGTGAAATAGCGCAGGTTCAGGTTGTTCATCTCTTCTTCCAGACGGGCGCGTTCCTCATCCGTGGCGCGGGAATACTGCTGTTTCAGGTCATGGTAGCGGATGTTGATTTTTTCCATGTCTTTTTTTGCCTGCTCATACTGCTGCTTGTCACATTCCAGCAGCTGCGCCAGCATTTCATTTTCGTGTTCCAGACTCTTGATGCTGCAATTTGAAAATTCCAGCGCCAGAATCGTGATGGCAAACAGGATGCAGAACGCATTCAGCGCCAGATAGGCGGTCGGGTAGGACTCTGCGCTGCTGTCCAGGACATCCTCCAGCACAACACTCAGGTAGACCGCGGCAATCAGGAAAAAGCCGGAGTAAAGCACAGTCTTGACATTGTCAAACAGCAGGCACCCGCGCCGGATGCGCAGGGTGAACAGCAGGTAGATGACCAGGCAGACCACAAGGTTGCTGAAAAGCAGAATGACAAAGTCAACGCGCCTGTCCGTGCGCCCATGCTGAATCAGCCAAAAAATGGGCATATAGGCCAGCTTACTGGCAATGTGCTGCACCGCGTAGGCACAGGTTGTATAAAACAGGGCGTGCAGCGGGCTGCAGTCAAAGCTGAACCATATCAGGTCAAACAGCAGCGTCGTATACAGCAGCAATTTTGCCCAAAGCGGCAGGAATGCCAGGGTGTCCGTCAGCGCAAGAAAGGCCCATACACCCGCCGCCAGCCGCGGAACGAAGCAGCTGCGGCGCTGCCCCCACGGGACAAACAGGCAGGCGCATAAAATCATACCCAGCTGGATTTGCTGGTTCAGTATCCAATTTATGACCGGCACGGGTCTTCCCACTCCTTTTTTGCCATATATCGGGAGAATGCTTCGGTGAAGGCGTCCTTGTAGGTGCGCCCGATGGGCAGTGCCGCCCCGCCGATATAGACATTCATACGGCTTACCGCCGTGATACAGCGCAGGTTCACAAGATAACTGGCACTGCATCGTACAAAGCCGTAGGGCGTCAGCTGCGCCGCGATTTCCTGCATCGAACCGCGGTTTTTGATGATCTCGGTCTTACCGTCCCCGCCGCACAGGTTGTACAGCAGGTCGTGCTGGCGCACCTCCACATAGGCGATTTCCGCTGCATCCAGCAGCCGCGTCACGGTGCCGTCCTTGACGACAATGTGCGGCGGCGCAGTCTTTTGACCGGCGCGCTTTTGCAGCACCTTCAGCGCCCGCGTCAGATACATATGGAAGGAGTACCACTGTATCGGCTTTACAATAAAGCCCAGCGCCCCGACGCTGTACCCGTTCAGCGCGAATTGCTGCAAATTCGTGCAAAAAATGAGGATGACGTCTTGATCTGTCTCCCGGATTTTTTCGGCCAGTTCCATGCCGGACATCTGCGGCATGTCAATGTCCAGATATAAAATGTCAAAATCACGGTCTTGCGCCGCCAGATAGACTGCCGCACAGTCGAACTCCTGTACGTTCAGTTCTGTGCCGTTCTCCGCGCCAAACCGCGCCAGTGCCTGTTTCAGTTGGTCTCTTTCTTGTTTTTCATCGTCCACAATGCCGATTCGGATCATCGTGCGTTCCTCCCTCCGCGCAAGGATCTATACAAATATGATATACCCCCGAACGCAGCCGCGTCAACCTTTTACGAGCGAATCGTCCAATTTTTCCAAGATATTTCAGGTGGCAGTTGCCGCAGTTGCAGCCGCCGTAGATGGGATCATTACCCGTACCGTCTATCCCGAAGTACCGCCGAGGGTGGAATACGCCCTCTCCGACTTAGGCGAATCCATGCGTCCCATTATGGATGCAATGGAGATTTGGGGGACGGAATATAAAAAATCGAAGGAATAAAAAACATCAAGCCTGTCGGAGCAATTCGACAGGCTTGATGTTTTCATGCTTTTTATATCATTCCCAAAAAAGCGGAAGCGGACGATGGGCTGATGCGAATCAGAAGCCAAGATATAGCACCGGAGCTGCCAGAGGGAACAACTTCCCAGCAAGGGGTGCTGCCGTGCCTTTTCACAGATCCTTTCCGTTCGTTTCAGCTACCTTGGCATACCAGGCAGCACTGTCCTTGGGGGTTCGTTTGCCGGTTGCATAATCGAGATAGATCAGGCCAAAGCGCTCGTTATAGCCCTCGCTCCATTCAAAATTATCCAGCAGCGACCAGTGGAAATAGCCGCGCACATCCACGCCGCTGTCAATCGCGCGGCGCAGCGACAAAAGATAGCGGTGGATGAAGTCGATGCGCGCAGGGTCATGCACCTTGCCGTCCAGATGGATGCTGTCGGTGCAGGAAAGGCCGTTCTCGGTAATGTAGATGGGCAGACCGTACCGCTCCCAGACAAAGCGTGTCCCCCACTCCATCGACTCCGGGGTGACGGGCCAGCCGATGGCTGTGCGCGGGTGCCCTGCGGCTCGGGGGCAGAATTCCGGCTTTCCGTTTTTGCCGGCGCGCACCATGACGGAGTTGTAGATGTTCATCCCGATGAAATCCAGCCTGCCCAGCGGCAGAGCGTCCAGCTGCTCCTGCGGGATGGCATCTACCACACGCTGGGTCTGACCGCCCGCGATCTCAGGCCAGCCGCGCCCGCACAGCGGGTCAAGTGCCGGGGTATAGGTGAAGGTCCAGTCTCCGTCCGCCAGCGCAAAGGTTGCCTCGCGGGCCGCCGCAATATCGGCAGGGTCATCTGTTGCCGGGGTGCAGATGCGCCCTGTTGGGGCCATGCCGACCTTGGCATCGGGGTCAGCCCTGCGGATCGCATCGGCCGCAAGGCAGTGGGCGTAGATCGTATTGTGCCAGGCCGTAAACACCGAGCCGTCATCCAGACGGAAGCCTGGTGCGTGTACACCGCTGCTGTAGCCCAGCCCCACGCTGCACTGCGGCTCATTGAGGGTAAAATAGTACCGCACCCGCCCCTTAAAGTGTGCGGCAACCGCGGCGGCGTACCCGGCGAAGGCTTTTGCCGTATCAACATTCAGCCAGCCGCCCTTGTCCTGCAGGGCCTGCGGCAGATCCCAATGGTAGAGCGTGACATAAGGCTCGATCCCTGCCGCAAGCAGCGCATCGACCAGCCGGTCATACCAGGCAAGACCTGCCGGGTTGACTGGTCCCGTGCCCTGCGGGAAGATGCGCGGCCAGGCAATCGAGAACCGGTACGCCTTCAGGTGCATCTCTTTCAGCAGTGCAATATCCTCTGCCCAGCGGTGGTAGCTGTCGCAGGCGATGTCCCCGGTATCACCGTTCCTGGTTTTTCCTGGCGTATGGCTGAAGGTATCCCAGATGGACAGTCCCCTGCCATCCTCCTGCACTGCGCCCTCGACCTGATAGGCTGCGGTTGCCGCGCCCCAGACGAAATTTTCCGGAAATGACATCGTGTATTCCTCCGCTCTTTCTGTCGTTTTCTTTTTTCGCATAAACACCAAAAGAGGTGCAGCGCAAGCGCACTGCACCGTAAGTGTTATTTTACCCTTTCACACTGCCCAATGCAACGCCCCGCACAATATATTTTGAGAGGAGCAGATAGACGATCATAACGGGCAGAATCGCAATGGTAATCATCATATACACCTTACCCATATCGAACTTCAAAAAGTCCGCGCTGCGCAGCTGTGCAACCAGAATGGGCACCGTTTTCCACTTGGCATCGTTGATGATCAGCGCCGGGATAAAGTAGTTGTTCCACGCGCCCACAAAGCTGAATATCGCCTGCACCGCCATGGCGGGCTTCAGGATAGGCAGTATGACCGTGTTAAAGGTGTGGAACTCCCCCGAGCCGTCAATGCGCGCCGCGTCAATAATGTCGCGCGGCAGGCTCGAATCCATATACTGCTTCATGAAGAAGAACACCGTCGGCGCGGCGATGCTCGGCAAAATCAGCGGCCAAAGGGTATTGGTCAGCTTCATCTTGTCCATCAGGTTCAAAAAGCCCAGCGCCGAAACCTGTGTGGGCATCGTCATGATGAGCAGAATGACGGTGAATGCCAGCTTGCGCAGCTTGAAGTCATACGCATAGATGGCGTAGGCCGTCAGTGCGCTGAAATAGACCGACAGCGCCGCGCAGGCAGCCGACACGATCAGGCTGTTGCGCAGACCGGTCAGGATCGGTACATTGGCATCATGGGTGGTGTTGAAGAAGTTGACGCCAAAGCTGCCGCGGGGCAGCGGGTCAAACCCCTGCTGGATGGTAAAGTTGTTGTGCGTGGCGTTGACGATCAGCACATAGAAGAAGAACAGGCAGATAAAGCAGAGGACAAACAGCACGATATAGGCCACTGCACGCTGCAGGGTCAGCATAGGGTCGTGAATTTTGCTTGCCTTTGCGGTAGTGGTGGCTGCAGTTTTGGTTTCGTTCGGCATACCGTTCACGCTCCTTCCTTAGTGATGCTTAGCGGCCGCTTTGGCTGCCTTGATGCGGGCTTTCTCAGCCTTGCGCTGCTCACGGGTCAGGCCGTCATCCTCCTGCGTGAGGGTAAAGTAGATGATGACGCAAAGCACCGCGCAGAGCAGGAACATCAGCACCGAAATAGCGCCGGCTGTGCCGTAGTTTTTGCTGTACAGGTGCTGGTTCAAGTACATGATAATGGTGTTGGTCGAGCCGTTCGGGTCGCCCTTGCCGTTGGTCAGGACCTGCGGCACATCAAACATCTGCAGGCCGCCGATGAGACTGGTGATCAGCGTGTAGACAAGCAGCGGGCGGATCAGCGGGATCGTGATGCGCCAGAACATTGTGGTCGAGGATGCACCGTCCAGCTGGGCGGCCTCATACAGGCCGGGGTCCACACCCATGATGGCAGCCATCAGAATGATGGTCGTATTGCCGAACCACATCAGGAAGTTCATCAGCCCAACCAGACCGCGCGCTGTCCAGACATTGGAAAGCCAGCGCACCGGCTCGGCCACGATGCCGAGCTTGAGCAGGATCGAGTTGATCGGCCCTGTCTCCGCGTTTGAAAACAGGGTAAAGAACAGCATGGCGAACGCCGATGCCATGATAAGGTTGGGCATATAGATGACCGTCTTGAAGAAGCCCTGAAACCGCAGCTTCAACCGCAGATCGGTAAACCACGCTGCCAGCACCAACGATACAATGATCTGCGGGATAAAGCCCATCAGCCACATGATCATGGTATTGCTGAAGTATTTCGGCACCTCCCGGATCATAGCGGCATAGTTTTTCAGCCCTACAAAGTTGGGGCCGATGATCTTTAAGCCACTGCGGAAATATTCAAAGAAGGAATAGTAGATGGTCGTTGCCAGCGGCCAGAACTGGAAGATGAAAAAGGTGATAAAGAACGGTGCCAGAAATATGTAGCCCCATTTGGCGTAGCTCATGCCTTTACTCTTTGTTTTCATAGGTCTCGCCCTCCTTAGCTGTGTGGGCATTGCCCTGCTGGGGGCAGAGCCTTTCAAAATCTGATAAAAACAAAACCAGAGGCGGGCGTCTCTCCCCGCCCCTGGCATGGCGTTTGCGGTTCAGTTCGTTTTGTTCAAGGTAATACCGCATAATTCTAAGTGCCGATACGGCGAGCGAGGTGC
>OOCZ01001841.1_pt1 | contig 12466 bp, 7 predicted proteins | sample 1671631 | NCBI WGS metagenome assembly OOCZ01 (sample SAMN06348176, study PRJEB24527) | human gut metagenome | reverse complement strand
CAAGGCAAATAATAGATTTCAGGCTTGCCTCCACGATGAGAGAGTCCGACTGTGCCAAATAAGGCATACGTATATAACTCACTTGGGGCAGACCACCGGTAAGCTCAAACTTATCAGGTTGGTCCTCACATGAAGTAAACATTCCCGCAATCAGCAGCAGACTTACTACCAACCCTTTGAAATATATATTCATTTTCATATTCATTACTGTTTAACTGATTAATAAACGAACTCTGCTCTTACATCCAAGTGCTGAGCATCTTCCAATAAATGAGGGTTATACACCACATCTTCGTCAGGAAGAGGAAGTTTAAAAATAGATGCGGTTACATTCGGTTTCGGAGTATTGGTTTCGTAGTACATGGAAGATTCATCCACATTCCATACATTATTCATCTTATACTCCTTGTAGAGGTCGGGCAATCCATAATAACCATTACGACGCTGCGCTTTAATGATATCCATAGCCTTATTAACATCGTAATAGGACATACGAACAAGATCAAACCAATAGTCACCTTCGAAAGCCAGTTCCAAACGGCGTTCTTTCAATACCTGATCAAGTGTAATACTGGCGGGTCTTTCATAAGCGGAAACAGCACGTTGACGAACCTTATAAAAAGCATCAATAGCACTTGCGTCTGTAGTAGAATTGTTATTACCAATTACAGCTTCGGCATAAACCAGATATATATCGGCCAAACGGAGTACATGAGTATTTAGTGAACTGCACTGCTGCCCCGGACTGATACCAAAAGTTTTAATATGATCGTTTGTATTTCCATAAAGATGTTTGGCGATATTGGCACCGGTACCCGATTGCAGACCATCATTAGAGCCTGGTGCATATTCCTTATCATACAGGAAATCCAAATAATTAAATCCTCCCTTGTCCTGCCACCAGTAACTGTACTTATCACCAGCCATCATCATTGTGGCCTTGCGACGAGCATCACTCTGATTTCGCTGAGTAGGATTATCGAGCGGAGAAACACCAAACGCATCTTGTAAGTCAACAGAAGGTGCAGTCCAGTCACCCCAACATTGGTATGTTTCAAAGCCCTTCATGGCAAGTTCCGAGGTCAGACAGTTTCCACAAGTATAATTATTTTGTTCGGCAGTCCAACGCCAGCCGAATAAACTCTCTTCACAAAGATCATTCTCCCCTTTGAAAATATCCTCATAATTGGCCATCAGTTGTTTGCCTGAATTATTGATGACGTCTTTTGCATAACTGGCAGCCTTAGCCAAATCGTCAGCATCTCGTTGTCCGTTACCATTAGCATTGATTCCGGATTTTGTCAGATAGACTTTAGCCAGCAGTCCCTTAGCAGCCCATTTGTCTATACGTCCGGCCTGATTCTCCTCTGGTAGTAATTCAATAGCCTTTTCCAAAGTCATAATGATATATTCATAAATGTCGGCAGCTTTCACCTTATACTTTTCATTGTAGTTGCCTGCTGCTATTTCCGAACTATTATCATGTACAATTGGAACTTCCCCAAAAATACGTACCAGATAGAAATAAGCCATCGCCTTCCAGGCCAAGCATTCACCCATAGCAGTATTCTTCACACTTTCTGAGGCATTGGCTGTCTTTAATCGGTTATAAATGGTATTGGCCTGTGCATTGACAGCCCACAATGAGTTAGAAGTACTCTTCATATCTTCGTCACTACCATTTACCGTAAAATTGGCATAGGGACTTCCACCCAAGAGCAAGTTACCCGACAAAGCTTCAGGAATCTTGTAATACCCACGACTCAAAAAGTCGTACCACGGTGAATTGTAAAGTGTATTGACACTTACTTTGGTCTGGGCATCATTTTGGAAATAGTTGCCATCGTTGTAACTATCTTCATTGGGTCTGTCCAAAAAATCCTCGCACGATACAAAAGATAATCCCAGTATCGCTCCCATTGCTATATATTTAAGTCTTGATACTTTCATGTGTATTCTATTTAAACGGTTAAAAAGAGAGATTCAAACCAAAGGAGTAAGTAGTGGGTGAAGGGTAACGTCCAAAATCCACGCCATATACATTCGGTGACATTGTGCTGACACCAATCTCGGGATCGTAACCATCATAGCCTGTAATGGTTAACAGATTCTGAATATTACAGTAAACACGCAGATTCTCCACACCGCACTTGCTCATCCACTTTTTAGGGAAAGTATAACCCAACGAAAGATTCTTCAGACGAATATAAGAACCGTCTTCTACGTAGCGGTCACTGATACGGTCATTATCGTTAGGGTCACCAATAATAGCACGCGGTAAAGAAGCATTCGGATTGGCAACACGTACATTCTCCACATGATTGTACCACTTCGTACCGTCGGTATATACAATAGAAGGATCAATCGGTTCCAATTGGGCACGGTTCAAAACATCAGCATGTTGATTGGCCCAAGGAGAACTCATAGTAGTCAGATTGCGTTTAGTAAGATTCATCACTTTATTACCATAACTTCCGTTGATAAAGATACTCAGGTCGAAGCCTTTATAGCGGAACGTATTGTTCCATCCAAATGTGAATTTAGGCATGGGTGAACCGATATTGGTACGGTCATTCTCGTTTATCACACCATCACCATTCAGGTCTTTGTATTTAATATCACCCACATATACAGTATTAGCACCATCAAACACTCCATTCGCCGGATATTTCACAGGTTTGGGTGAAGTTTGCAAATCGGCAAGGTCCTGATAAATACCATCTGTCACATATCCATAAAAAGAGTAGAGACTTTCGCCTGTATCAGAAAGGCTTACTAATGTACTTCCCCATTGCGCATAACCCATAATAGCCGAACTGGCTGTACCGTTCAAGGCTATCAACTTATTCTTATTCCAAGAGATCTGGAATTCTGAGTCCCACTGGAAATTGCCAACCAACGGGTGAGTATTCAGCGTCAACTCTAATCCGGTATTACGGATGTGCCCGTAGTTACCCATCGGTGCCCGCAGTTTAGAGTTATCATTGCCCGAGGTACCCATGTAAGTAGGCATCTGCAAATCCATCAGCATATCCTTGGATTCCTTTTGATACCAATCGAGAGTTACATTAATTCTATCATTGAGGAAACCGAGGTCAAGTCCCAGATTGATCTGTTCTTGTTTCTCCCATTTCACATCCAGATTAGGAATATTCTGCGGACGGTAACCGGCTCCAAGCGAGGTATACACCTGTTGCATATTCACACCCCACACATAAGAATTAATACTGGAATTACCAGTCTGCCCCCAACCAGCACGGAATTTACCATTGCTAATCCATTTAATATTCTTCATGAACTTCTCATTAGTAAAGCGCCAAGACAGAGCGAAAGAGTGAAATCCTGCCCAACGATTGTTTGGGCCGAAGTTTGAGGAACCGTCGTAACGATAAGTATAGGTAGCATTGTAACGGTTGTCATAGCTATAGGTCCAGCGGGTAAAGAACGAAGCCATGGAACTGCTGCCAAAACCAGCACCGATGGTCGGAGTATTGGTACCCAGCATCGGGTTATGTACAGCATCGGAAGGCAGATTGGAGTTAGCGACTTTAGTATAGTCATATTTACTTTCCCAGCATTCCTGACCTACCATTGCACTTACAGAATGCTTCTCGGCAAACGTGTTATTATAAGTCACGTAGTTCTTCAACTGCCAGAAAGTATTGTTATTTTTCTGAATACTACTTTCATTAGCTTCTTTCCAGTTAGGCAAGTCTATAGCGTTATTATACACTTCTGCCTTACTGTAACCAATATCATAACCTAGTTCCGCATGCCATGTAATATTCTTGATAGGTGTCAATTCAGCGTAAATATTGCCTGAAAGTTTCTTGCGATTCAACATATTATTGTGCTCCATAGCCTTGGCAATAGGATTATGAATGCTGTAGTTCTCACGGGCAAAAGAGGCATAGTTGCCATCAATATCATAAATAGGAGCCTCAGGCAAAGAAGTCAAAGCGAAACCGACAATACCTTCGGCACCATCAGCCAGCTTTATGTCATCATTAGAATCAGCAAATGTAGCACTCAAGCCCAACTTCAGCCATTTCTTCAACTGCGCATCTAAATTTACGCGCAACGACAAACGATTGAAATCAGAACCGATGATAGTACCTTCCTGATCCATATAACCGGCCGATACATAGTACTGGATTTTCTCCGTACCACCTTGTGCCGACACTTGATGTTGTTGTTGGAAAGCTGTTTGAAAAATGGCATCCTGCCAGTTAGTACCTACTCCCAACAGAGAAACATCACTATAATAAGGATCTTCTTTCACACCACCGAAGCCTGAAGCCACAAAATCATTATAATAACCTCCAAAGCCCCGGAGATTGAGCATATCCAAACGTTTGGTCTGACGACTTACAGCCATCATACCATCGTAAGAAAACTTAGCTTCACCGGCTCTACCTCTCTTAGTAGTTATCAGAACCACACCGTTCGCCCCTTGTGCACCGTAGATAGCTGTAGCAGAAGCGTCTTTCAGAATCTCCATACTTAAGATATCAGCGGGATTAATGGTTGACAATGGGGAAATAGTGGACGTAGTACCATTGTCCAGAGCATCACCAAAGCCTAAAGAAGAGCCACTGGTACTTCCACCTTGCACGATCACACCGTCTATCACATAAAGTGGTTCGGCATTGGAATTAATGGTAGCCTGCCCACGTACACGGATAGAGGAAGCTGACCCCGGGGCACCTGAAGTCTGTACCGCCGTCACACCAGCGGCACGTCCCTGCAAAGATTGATCGAGGTTGGTAATAATCGAGCCTTTAATTTTATCTTCGCCCATAGAGACCGAGGCGCCTGAAAGGTCACTCTTTTTCATTGTACCATAGCCTACAACGACCACTTCATCCAGAAGTTCAGAGTCCTCCTTCATTACCACATTCACAACTTTTTGTCCCGCCTTCAAGGTAATTTCCTGCTGCTTATATCCGATACAGGAAATTACCAGAACATCTTTACCGGTCGGAACACTCACACTAAATTTCCCATTTACGTCCGCTATAGAACCGGTACCGGTTCCTTTTACCAGGACATTGGCGCCAATCAGAGGGGAACCATCCGTACCGTCAGTAATTGTACCGGTAACTGTGGTCTGTTGGGCCATCACATGACAGCTCAGGAAGAGCGTCATCAGAAACAACATAAAGTTCTTCATACTATAATTATTAGATTTAATATGTCACAAATCTTTCACGACAAAGGTAGATGATATCAGTGGCGCAAACAAGTACAATTTTATCTGGAACTAATACTATATTTACAAAATAACAGTATCAGTCCCATACCCTTGCTTTAATGTCTGAATTGATTATATGATTCTATTTTTTTGCAGTTCATCTCGTACTATCCGCCCCCATTCCTTCATATCTTGATCAGCCCAATTGCCGTCAGAAGAAGCTGAGGGGAGAAGCATTGAGCAAGTCTCATTCTTATCCGAAACAGACCACGCTACCCAACTTATGGAACGTTGCTGCATCCAGTCCAGCCAGTTTTGCCACTCTTCTTTATTTACCGCACCGTCGCCACTGGCCTCCATACGGGCACATTCGGATATAAATACCGGAAGCCCTTTGCCCAAAGCATAGTCTGTACGGTCACGCAACCATTGTCCGTGAGTATTAGCATAAAAGTGAACAGTATACATTATATTATTATAACCGGTAATAGGATCATCTGCCGCCAAGTGAATATCCTGATCCCAATGCGGACAACCTACCAGAATAACAGCCTCCGGTTCTATAGCACGGATGGTTGATAATTTCGACAGAATAAGCCTTCACTTGTTCCCAGCTATCTTCCACCGGTTCATTAAACACTTCATAAATCACATTAGGGACACCCTTATAACGGGTTGCCATTTGTGCAAAGAATTCCTTGGCTTCTTCCTGACGCAGATTATGGCTATGCCAGTCAATTATTGCATAAACATTATTTTCAATAGCCGCATCCACTACTGTCGTAACACAGTTAATGCCAAACTCCGGCTTGTATACATAGCAGGCACTATCCAAGTCCACTCCCATAGAAGCTCGAAGCACCTCCGCACCCCAATCTCCAGAAAGATAAGCTACGGTAGAAGCATTATAGAAACGAGGCCAAAACTGATGCCACCCATAACTGACACCTTTCAGAACAACCGTATCGCCCTGTTCATTCATCAATTGCGTACCAGTCACACACAGACGGGGCAACTGCTTTGCAGCACCTTCCTGATTTGCTTTTTTAGACGCACTTGCCCCACATCCAAACATTGCGATCAGCAGACAAACGGCCAACAAACTTTTCCAGATATTCATCATATTATTTCAATTTTGCATTTTCAGTTTTTATAATCTCAACAGTAGTATCCGTTGCAAAAACAGAATTCAATCCCTGCTCTTCCTGAGCCGGATCTCCGGTGTAATCATCTCCCTTTTCCCAATAGATATGGTCGGAATTCTGTTCAGCAAAACCACCCCATGCCCAAAAGTTACATCCGGCAAAAAGTCCACCGTTCTCCCGGTCCTGACGAATCAAATCAAATACATATTGATAATATTCATCACGAACTTCTGTCGAAGTACTTTTAGAAAAACGAAAACCGTCACGAGGGAAACCAAATTCTTCAAGTACCACAGGCTTCTTATATTTCTGCGCAACCACCATGTGATCATTAATATATTTCTTCGTATTCTCCTTAGCTCGCGGAAGAAGTTCTTTCAAACTATCAGCTTTTACCCATCCCCAATTATAAGGCCAAATATGGATATTCAGATAGTCAATATTCGGATCTGCATGCACTCTTTCATATAATGCAATATCCCCCTCACATCCCGCAGCACCTTCACTTCCCGAAGAAACCATATGATTGGAATCAAGTGACTTAATAAGAGCGGCAACATCTGCCATCCATTGAGCGAAAGGCTCCTTGTTTTCATCGGAAAAAGCGCGAGGCTCATTGCCTATCTGCCAGGACATAAGCGTTGGATCATCCACATATTTTATCTGATTATACCTATTTGTTCTTGTGACGATGTCTTTGACATAATTGGCAAACAACACCTTCGCGCTATCCGATTGCTGAAATTGTTTCACGTACTCCATATAGGCAGGCCAACCGTCTATTGCAGGCACTACAGCCTTACCGTGTCCCGACCATTGCAGATATACAGAATAACCACCACTCCACTCCCAAGAGTTATTCAAATAAAGTACGGCAGTCATATCCCGTTTGCGCAACTCATTCATGAAGTAATCCAATCCGGCTAAAATAGTATCATTATACACACCGGGAGCTACTTGCAGAGAAGGTTGTACACGGGTTTTCACACCATTTTCACCGTCCGCACCTACCAATACACGCAAATTATTAATACCGATACTTTTCAGAAAATCCAATTCTTTATGCAGGCGTTCACGATTGCCTCCTTCACCTTCAGAACCAAGAATGGCACCGTACCAGAAATTGGTACCTACATAATAATAGGGTTTTCCATTACGGATGAACTGTCCGTTCGCATTCACATGAACGAATGAGTTTTCAACAGGTTTAGGAGTACATGCACCCAAAAAGGATAAAAGAAGAGTCAATAAGAATAAGTGTCTCATATTATCAGGTTTTAGTAACAATTTTATCATTTCCCTATTCCCATCTGTTTCCACAGCCATGCCAGCCATTCGTCCCATTGTTCCTGATACCAATAATGGCCAGTTTCAAGATATGGATGGAGTTCTTTGGGAGAAGTTACCGCATTATAAGCGGCATACATGGAAGTCGGCGGACAAACATCATCATTATATCCCCAACTGAACCAACCGGGTACTGTAAGACAACGGGCAAAGCTCGCCGTATCATAATAACGCACCACTTCCAGTTCTTTAGCATCGGGAGCACCATAATAATAGAAATAATGCGGCCAGCCACAAGCGCGTTTCTTCATAAAAGCTTCATGATCGCACAGTGCCGGATGAACGGCAGCAAAGAAAGTGACGCGCGGATCAAGGGCCGCCGTCATCACAGAAAGTGCCCCACCCTGGCTGGAACCTGTCACACCAAGTGCCTGCCCGTTATATTGCGGCAATTCACAGATGAAATCAACTGCACGCAAAGCACCGATAATCACCCGGTGATAATAGAAATTCCTCAAATCATTCCGACAGAAAGTCCAATAACCATTCAATGCACCATTCATCAGGTTATCATAAAAAGATTGCTCCATAGTAACGGGAATACCATGGATGCCAACCTCCAATGTGATTGCACCTTGTTCCGCTGTATAAACATCGCCGGCATACGGACGAATACCTGCACCGGGCACACGCAACAGAGCCGGATACTTACCTTCTTTTTTCGGCACACAAAGGACACCATAGAAACGGGAACCCCAACGATCTGTTTGAAAGCTTACATGATAAACATTGACTGTTGCAGTGCATCGTTCGGGAAGCAGAGTCATCAAGGGTTGAAGCGATGTCCGGCGGGCGCCTTCCAGCTCTTTCACCCAAAATTCACGAAAATCCGCGGGAAACTCCGTAATAGGCTGCAATTGTTCGGGAGCATAAGCAGCGGTCGCCAATCCTTCGTATTTACGGTCACCTACATGTGCCGTCACTTTGCAACGCAGGAATCCGGGTGTCTTCATCGTCCCTTGCAACTTTAATTCACCATTCTTCAGTAATACGCCTTTCTTGACTTCGGTAGGATACATCTCCGGCCCCAGCTCATAATCCACCGTCACGTTCTGCAAAAGATTCTGAGCCTTCAGCACCCTCACGGTAAATGTACATTTGTCATTCAAACGATAATTCCAATCGGTATGATCAGGAGAAACCATTACACGGATTTCATTACCGCGTATCTGCGCTGTTGCAGCAAGCATACACAACAGACATCCAAAAAGAAGTGATATTTTTCTCATGGTAGAAAACTAAGATTTGTTCGTTGTTGCAAATGTACGTGGTTTCGAAGAAGAATAATGATACAATATTATCATATCACAATCTTCTTCTTTCTATAGTTTTCCCTGAATTCCTTTGGTGAACAATCTTTTTTACGTTTAAACATTCGGTTGAAGTTGGACAGATTATTAAAGCCGCAATCATAGCAGATTTCGGCAATGGTATGCGCCGAGTCCACCAGCAAGCGTGTAGCAAACCCCAGACGAATATCTATAATATAGTCGGAAAGAGTCTTCCCTGTACGCAAACGGAAGAAACGGCTGAACGAAACCGGTGTCATACCCACCATATCCGCCAGAGTATTCAAACGAATATCTTCCTGATAATGATCAGCAATATATTTCTGTACCTTCTGCACCCGGCGGCTGTCAGAGAATGTCTCGATCTTAGCAAAGGAAGAACTGGACAGCACCTTTGCATCATCATACAAAGACAACTCATAAAGGATGCGCAGAAAATGCATCACAGCATAGAATCCCTGTTCTTCGGAAGCCAGTTTATCCAGCCAATTATACACCTTCATGATGGCTTGCATGGGGAAACTAATGCCGCATTGCGCCTTTTCCAACATACGCCGGATGCTGTCGAACTGGTTTTTATTCATGAAGTTCTTGAAAAACAGGTCGGATGAGAACTGAATCGTGATTTCCCGTATCTCCTTCGAAGTACATTCGTGTTGCTCCCACACATGCTCCAGCTCTTTGCCGGTAATCAGTACCAGATCATAGTCACTGATCACCTCGGCGGAGTCTCCCACTACCCGGCGGACACCGGCTGCGTGTTCCGTAAAGTTTAGTTCGAATTCGGCATGACAGTGGATAGGATAAGTAAACTCCGTCTTGCGACGGTCGGCGATATAAAAACAATCGCGGTCGGACAAGGGAGTAATCTCCCTCATAATGTAGTTTGAGTTTTCCATATTGATTGGTTAAAATAGTATCATGTCACAAAAATAACCATTCTTTTTAATCCCGAATGGTAGAATTTGTTTTATTATGGGGTAAGATTTGTTATAAAAGAAAGAAAGGTTATACCTAACCATCGGAAAGGTATAACCTTAAAAGAAAAAAGCAATAACTGTATTTTATTTCTCCTATTTTATTTCACAAAGAAAGAATCTTTCAGCAGATCTTTATCATCAGAAGATGCACCCACCATCACAATGAACTCACCCGGTTCTACAATCTTCTTCATCTTTTTATCATAGAAAGCCAGTTTATCGGGAGTAATCTTAAAGTTCACGACCTGACTTTCGCCGGCTTTCAACAGTACGCGGGTAAAGTCTTTCAGTTCCTTCACCGGACGGGTGACGCTACTGAATTTATCGCGGATATACAGTTGCACGATTTCCACTCCATCACGGTCGCCCGTATTCGTAACTTTTACACTCACATCCACCGTACCGTCCTTAGTGATTTCTTTCTGTGCCAATTTTAGGTCATCATATTTATAAGTAGTATAAGAAAGGCCGTGACCGAACGGATAGAGCGGAGTGCTTGGCTTACCTGCCGCATAAGGATGGAAGTATTGTGACGGCTTATGGTTGTATATCATCTGCAACTGACCTACACTATGAGGAATCGTAATAGCCAATTTGGCGGACGGATTCACCTGACCATACAGAATTTCGGCTACTGCCTGACCACCGTACATCCCCGGTGCCCATGCTTCTACGATAGCGGGAAGATTTTCGGCCGCCCACTGCACACCGAGAGGACGTCCATTCACCAAAATAAGAATAGTCGGTTTACCGGATGCAGCCACTTTCTCTATCAACTCGTTCTGCAAACCTACGAGGTCGATATCCGAACGGTCGGTATCTTCACCGTCCGTACGGTCGTTCCAACGGAAGCGCATCATATATTCGCCTGCCACTACAATATTGAGATCAGCACTCTTGGCACGCGCGGCAGCTTCAGCCACTTTCTTCGGATCCATGTTGCGTGGGTCCCAACCCTGGTCTACAAAATCAAACTGAGTATCGGGAGCAATCATTTTCAGACCTTCCAGGATGGTAGTTACGTTTTCATCTTTCTCAGGAGCACTCCAGTCACCCAGGATATTTTGGTCGTCGGCATTGATACCGGTCACCATGATCTTCTTATATCTGGAAGCGTCCAGAGGGAGCACACCGTCATTCTTCAACAATACAATGCCATTGCGGGCAGACTCAAGAGCCGTTGCACGATGCTCATCGCAAAGGCGCACTTTCATGGTTTCGGCCTCATCGGCATAAGGTTGTTCGAAAAGGCCGAGACGGAATTTGATATCCAGTATGCGGCGTACAGACTCGTCAATACGAGATTCTGGGATACGCCCCTCCCTCACTAATTCCACTACCATTTCGTTCCAGTGGATACCATGCATGTGCATGTCCATACCTCCCATAATAGACTGATAAAAAGCTTCCTTCAGATTTTCGGCAGTAGCATGCAGGTCATGGATATGTTCAATGTCCATCCAGTCGCTGACTACGAATCCGGGGAAGTTCCATTCGCCACGCAGAATGTCTTGCATCAACCACTCATTGCTATGACAAGGAATACCGTTCAGCTCATTGTGGGCAGTCATCAGAGACATGGCTCCCGCCTTCACTCCTGCCTCAAAGGGAGGGAAGAAAACTTCACGAAGTGTACGCTCTGACAAATCAGTGGGAGAACCGTTCGTCCCGTTGATGGGTTCACTGCCACCGACGAAATGCTTGATACAAGCCAATACATCTTCGTTGCCATTCAAATCGCCTTGATAACCTTTCACTGACTGTACGCCCAGTAAAGTGACCAGATAAGGATCTTCACCATACGTTTCGCCAACACGTCCCCAACGGGCATCGCGGGCAACTTCCACATTCGGATTAAACGTCCAGTGCATGTTCATGGCACGCATTTCCTTCGCTGTCTGCCGGGCTATCTTATAGGCCATCAGCGTATCAAAGGAACAGGCAAGATTGATGTTGGTGGGATATACCGTATTATCCGGCGCATTGGCATTGCCATGGATGGCATCGATACCGAATATAATAGGTATCTGCAAGCGGCTCTTCATAGCGAGAGATTGCAGATAGTTGGCTTCTTCAATGGTCAACACATGCAGAAAAGAACCGATCAAGCCTTCTTCCGTCCACTTTTCTATATCTTTCTCCGTAAAGCCGGGATAGAAAGCATTTGCCGTATTATTCTTCAATTCTTCTTCGGTCATCACGGCACTGTTTGCCTTGATATGTTCCACACCGACGAACTGGTTCATCTGACCTACTTTCTCCTCCAGAGTCATTCTTTTCAAGAGATCTTCTACTCTGTCCTTTACGGGTGCGGTAGAGTCTTTATACACTTCCTTCTGGCTTCCGCCGCAGGAACACAAACAAGCTCCGATTGCCATAGTTGCGATTATTTTCTTCATTATTATTAGGTTTTTGAGGGAAAGTTGACAAGGGGACAAGTTGACAAGGGGACAAGATTCCATGCGGCATAGGAGCATTGCGCAGCCCCTTGTTCCCTTGTCAACTCGTCAA
>OOCZ01001839.1_pt1 | contig 12467 bp, 9 predicted proteins | sample 1671631 | NCBI WGS metagenome assembly OOCZ01 (sample SAMN06348176, study PRJEB24527) | human gut metagenome | reverse complement strand
GAGCACCTGACTGTTAATCAGGGTGTCGCCTGTTCGAGTCAGGCAAGAGGCGCCACGAAGGCAATGTTCTTTGGAACATTGCCTTTTTTGTTTGCCGTGCCGCATGTTTCAGAAGTGTTAATTTTTCACACTTTTTTCATTTCTCACGATTTCTTAAAAAAGAAGTTCTTGAAGATGCTGTCATATTGTGGTATACTGCACATAAGCTGTAACGCCTGCGCATACAAACTTTGCAGGCATTGCAAGCCGGAAATCTGAGCATTCTGCCCCATTCCCGGGCGTTCAGAGGCGGTAAATCCTTCCGGTTTTGGCGGTTTTGTCAAATTCACTGCATGTTTTCCGGTCCGTGTGTCTGGCAGATGTGTATGGTGTTTGAATAAATTTGTATAGTTTCAAAGGAAGCATCTATGCGTTATACCTATGTCCGGCAGCATGACACTACCGACTGTGCGGCTGCCTGCCTCGCAATGGTGTGCCTCCATTACAAAAAGGAGATCACCATCACGCGCCTGCGCGATATGATGGGTACGGACCTGAAAGGCACAAATCTCGTTGGTCTGCAGAAGGCCGCCAACGAGCTGGGTTTCACCACCGCCGCGGTGCGTGTGGACCGTGAAAACTTCCTCAGCGACTTCTCGCTGCCCTGCATTGCGCAGGTCATCACCGACCAGGGCCTGGCCCACTTTGTGGTGGTGTTCAAAAAGACCACCCTCCGCGATGACGGCGAGCGTCGCAAGCACATGCTGGACGAAGCCGAGCGGGTCAAGGAAGCCGAGGAAAAAGGCAAAAAGCACAAGTGCAAGGATTACGTCATCATCGGCGACCCTGCTACCGAGCTGAAAAAGATCAGCCTGGATGAGTTCTACAAGAACTTTACCGGCGTGCTGCTGCTGCTGAACCCCACCTCGGAGTTCAACGTGAACCAGCGCAAAAAGCTGGCACCCGGCGCTCCCGGCTATGAAGCCCAGCAGGCCAACGAAAAAGACGACGGCAAGCCCAACCGCTGGGGCATGATGAAGCGGTACATCGACCTGCTGCTGCCCCAGAAGAAGCTGTTCTTCTACGCCATTTTAAGTTCCGTCATCACCACCATCCTGGGCATCGCGTCCTCGATGTTCAATAAGATCCTGATGGATGAGGTGCTGCCCTACGGGCTGGACAACCTGCTGGTCACCCTGATCATCGTGTTCAGCATGGTGAGCCTGACCAGTTCCCTCATCGGCTTCGTGCGGCAGTGGGTGCTGATCCATCTGTCCATCAAGATCGACATCCCGCTGATGCTGGGCTACTTCGGGCACATCTTCCATCTGCCCATGAAGTTCTTTGCCACCCGCAAAACGGGCGATATCACCACCCGTTACTCGGATGCAAACACCATCAAGTCCATCTTCACCAGCATTGCGCTGAGCCTTGTGATGGACATCTCCATGGCCATCATCACCGGCATCATCCTGTTCCGGATGAACGCCATGCTGTTCTCCATCTCGCTGTTCATGGCACTGGTCAGCATCCTGCTGGTGCTGGTGTTCAAGCAGCCCTATAAGCGCATCAACGAAGAGACCATGATCCAGTCGGCTGCCCTCAACAGCCAAATGATCGAGAGCCTGCGCGGCATCGAGACCATCAAGTGCAATGCCAACGAGGACACCCAGCTGGAGAACCTGGAAAAAGAGTACATCAAGAGCCTGAAGATCAGCCTGCGGTCCAGCCGCATCAGCACGGGCCAGGGCCTGATCTCCACCTTCATCTCCACCGGTTTCAGCATGCTGACCACCTATGTGGGCATCAGCCAGGTGCTGCACGGTGAGATGACGCTGGGCGGCTTCATGGCGTTCAGCACCCTGTCCAGCTACTTTACCTCCCCGCTGAGCAACCTGATCGGTCTGCAGATGAGCATTCAGGAAGCCGGCATTTCTATGAAGCGTCTGACCGAGATCATGGACTACCCCGCCGAGGACGAGGCCAACGAAGGCAGCGAGCTGATCCCGCTGGAAAAGGTGGAGGGCGACATCGAGTTCAAGGATGTCACCTTCCGCTACGGCAACCGTGCCCCGGCGCTGGATCACATCAGCTTTACCATCCCTGCCGGTAAGAAAGTTGCCCTGGTGGGCAGCAGCGGCAGCGGCAAATCCACCATTACCAAGCTGCTGCTGAAGTACTACGACCCCGAAGAGGGCGAGATCGACTTCAACGGCGTGAATCTGGCCGAGTACACCCATGATTCGGTGCGCCGCGCCATTGCCTATGTGCCGCAGAACATTGAGCTGTTCAGCAAGACCATCTACGACAACATCCGCATCTCCCGCATGGACGCTACCATGGAAGAGGTGAAGGAAGCCGCCAAGAAGGCCGATGCCCACGAGTTCATCCGCCATCTGCCGCTGCAGTACAACACCTACCTGGAGGAAGCCGGCAACGGCCTGTCCGGTGGTGAGAAGCAGCGCATTGCATTGGCGCGTGCCTTCCTGAAGGATTCCGGCCTGTACATCCTGGACGAATCCACCAGCAATCTGGACTTTGCCACCGAGAATCTGATCTTCAACATGATCTACGAGCAGCTGGCCGACCGGTCCATGCTGATCGTTGCTCACCGTCTGTCCACCGTCCGCGACTGCGACCTGATCCTTGTGATGGATCACGGCAAGATCGTGGAGCGCGGCACGCACGACGAGCTGATGGCCAAGGATGGCAAGTATGCTGAGCTGTGGAACATGCAGCAGGGCATCTACCGCCGCCGTGAGCCGGTGGCCAAGCAGCCTGTGGCTGCCGCCGTGGTAGAGGATGACGATGACGGCGAAGCCTTTACCTACTGATTCGTTGCAGTCGGGTGCGCACCCGATTACATAAAACCGGTTCCCTCCCGGCAGCGCAGCCGGGGAGGAACCGACAAAAGTTCATTATTTGAAGGGAGTAATTCATCATGATGATGCCTGCAAATTTTTCCGCAATCTCTGAGAACGAGATGACCTACGTCAACGGCGGCGCAAGCCTGTCCGAAATCCTGGCCCCCGAGCTGAAGCTCGAGAACTGGCAGAACTTCAACAAGAACATGGTCACCATTATCGGCAACTCTTTCCTGGGCGACTATGTCAGCAACACCGTTGGCACTCTGTTTGGTGGCGCTTACAAGCCCGGCAACCTGGGCAAGGCCTGGTTCAGCTCTGTCAGCAAGTACTACAATAGCGGCTACGATGCCGTTGTCGGTAACGGCACCGACGCCGGGATGACTTATGGCAATACTGCTCTGGGCGCTCTGAACGGCGCTCTGAACGCTGGCCTGCGTATCGTCGGCTCTGCTGCTGCCATCTACAACCTGGCTACCGGCAACGCCAAGAACGCTCTGCCCAGCCTCTTTGACTTCGAGAAGAATAAGACCGTCTTCCCTGACTAAGACTGTTTAATTCTGGCTTCCGGGGTTAAGTAATTGCACTGGTTTCCCTGCCGCGCAGGACTTTTCGGCAAACAGGTGCGCACCTGTTTGCCGAAAAAAGTACCTTGCGGTTGCGCAGCCGCAAGGTACCCGGCAGTACGGCAGCTGGCAGAACGCCGTGCGGTATCTTACCCCACAAAAAACGATATGCAGTGTGTTTCCGGCCCCGCTGCAAAGCGCCGGACCGGTGACAATGCCTCGTTATGGTGTGCCCGGAGGCGTCCTGCCTCCGGGCACATTCTATTTTTCGCATCACCCATTACTGCTACAGTAATAGGTGATCAGAAGCAGAGAAGGTGTGCTCTGCCCTTTCTCTGCCTGTGATTGCCTATTACGGCCTCCCCTTTGCGGAGGAAATTCAACGATAGGACAAAGAGGTATTTCAACATGAACGAGATCAAAGTTGCTGAAAACAAGACCCTCAAACTGACCAATGTCGTGGCACGCCGCATCGCCCCCGAAGAACTGGGCAACATGATGGTGGCGCTGACCCAGCTGCAGAACTTTATCAAGAGCCACAACGCACAGCCCATCGGCCCTCTGGTGCAGGCCCTCAAGATCGGCCCGGCCCCGGAGCATGCCCCGGAGCTGTACCTGATGCAGCAGGCCACCCAGCTGATCACCCAGACCGAGCCCGGCTACGAAGTGGACGCCGTGCTGCGGGTGAAGAACTGCCTGTACGCTCATTATACCGGCCCCATGGCCTACAGCCAGCTGGCAAGCTCCAAGCTGCAGATCCTCGCCTTTGAAAAGGACCTCAAGCTCACCGGTGACAACTACACCATTTTTGTCAGCCAGGACGACGATGACGCCGTGGTTGACGTGTTTATGGAGACCAAGTAACTATGACAACGACCATCCAGAACCTCGATGATCTGCAGGACCGCCGCATTATGATGGACCGGGACGTACCTCCCTACGGATACGCCTTTGTCATTCTGGTGGGCTTGTTCATGATCTTTCTGCTGGTGTGGAGCACCCGCACCAACCGCATCTACGTCAGCCAGAACTCCGGCACGGTGCAGGCCAGCAACAAGACCTACATCATGTCCAGCTATTCCGGCACCCTCACCGAGCTGTACATCTCCGAGGGCAGCTATGTGAACGAGGGCGACCTCGTGGCCCACATCAAGAGCACCGACCTGGACATGCAGCAGGACAACCTGGAAAGCCAGCTCAAGATCTACCAGACCCAGGTGGACCAGTACAATAAGCTGCTGCAGTGCATCCAGGACGACACGAACTACTTCAGTGAGACCAGTGTCGAGGATCAGCCCTACTACTACCAGTACGAGACCTACAAGAGCCAGGTGGAGCAAAAGACCTTTGACGCTTCGGCCTATCAGGCTGCCGGTTATTCCGATGCCCAGATCAAGACCCTGATGGAGCAGAACCAGAGCGAGATCCAGGCCCTGTACTACTCCACCATGCAGTCCATCTCCCAGAGCATCACCAGCGCCCAGAGCAACGTGGACAACGTGCAGGCGCAGATCGACGCCCTGAACACCGGTGCCAACGACTACTATCTGTATGCCCCCACCTCCGGCGTGATCCACATGGACACCCCCTACAAGGAGGGCATGGTGCTGAGCGCAGGCTCCCCGCTGGCCACCGTTGCCAGCGAGAACGATGACCTGGAGATCGTGGCCATGGTCACCGTGAACGACCGCCCGTTGCTGCATGTGGGCGACCCGTGCAAGATCGCCATCACCGGCTTGTCGGAGTATTCCTACGGCACCCTGACCGGTACCGTGACCGCCATCGACAGCGACGTAACCACCAGCACCAGCGCTTCGTACTACAAGATGACCATCAAGCCGGACAGTACCTATGTGGTGAGCCGCAGCGGCGACAAGGTCGATCTTTCCAACGGCATGAGCGTGACCGCCCGCGTGGAATACGATCAGGTCACCTACTTTGAATATGCAATGGAGGCTCTGGGTGTGCTGTTCCGCTGATGCGGGCACCGTTTCCGGCGCTGAATCCTTCGCTCCATTTTTAACACCCAGAGAGGTACACGAACCATGAAATCAACCGCAAAGACCCTGGCCCTTGGCGCGGCACTGCTCTGCCTGCTGGCCGGCGGCATGGCCCTGCCGGCATCGGCTGCCGTGCCCCTGACCGGCACCGCCGTGTCGCTGCCCTGGAACAGCGACAACAGCGTGCCTGCCGAGAGCATTGAGGCCGGCACCTATTCTTCCAACATGCTGTTGGGCGAGACCCAGCAGCTGTCGCCCACGGTGCGCCCCCGCAACAGCACCGACTCCGTCATCTACCTCACCGATGACAGCAGCGTGCTTACTGTGAGCAACAGCGGCGTGGTGCAGGCTGTGGGCGTGGGCACCGCCACCGTGACGGCCGCCGCAGGCAACCAGATCTGTGCTTACACCATTTCGGTTTCCATGGACTCCACCATGATCGTCACCGAGATGGATCTGGCGCTGTCCTCCAACACCATCTATGTGGGCAACTCGGTGTCGGCATCGCTGCAGGTGCGGCCCTCGTCCGCCTCGCAGTACGCCACCATCTCCCTGACTTCTTCCAATGAGAAGGTGGCCACCGTCAACAGCTTCGGCCGCGTGACCGGCGTGAGCCCCGGCACCGCCACCATCACCGCCGCCTGCGGCTCGGTCACCGCCAGCACCACCGTTACCGTGCTGGCCATCCCCACCGAGGCGACCACCGGCGGCACGGTCAGTTCCGGCACCACCTCCGCCAACAGCGGTCAGGTCATTACGGTAACCCCCTCCTATGTGGTGCTCAAGCCGGGTGCCACCCGCACCCTGTCGGCCAAGGCCACCCCGGCTTCGGCCTCCCAGAGCTTCACCTACAAGTCCGGCAACAGCAGTGTGGCCACCGTGAGCCCCAGCGGCGTGATCACCGCCGTGGGCACCGGCTCCACCTCCATTACGGTTTCCAACGGCAAAGCCACGGCGCTGGTCACCGTCATCGTGAACCGCTCTGCTTCCGCTTCCTCGGGCAGCGACAGCAGCAACGGCGATGACGCTTCCAACGGCGACGATGACAAGATCACGCTGGACCCCACCGTGCAGACCATTCAGGACAGCACCGACCATGAGGTCGTTTTTGCTCAGTCGGAAGTCCCGGTGATCACCGGCGACATCCTCAACTCTTTGCGCACCACCGGCAAGACCCTGTGCGTGGTGGGCGACGGCTACACCCTGCAGGTGTCCGGCAAGGACGTGCGCAACACCACCGGCGAGCTGAACACCTCGCTGGAACTGCAACAGGTGGAGCAGGGCCTGGAGTTTGTGGTGAACGACGGCAAGACGGTCCCCTGCTCGGCCCGCATTGATCTGGACAAGTGTGATTACTCCCGTCTGTACCTCTACAACGAGACCACCGGAAAGTGGCAGTACCTGAACAGCTACAAAGACGGCGTGATCATGCTGGACACCGCCGGTCGTTATCTGCTGACCAACGAAAATCTCCGCTTCGCCAACATCAACTGGACCTTCTTCATCGCTGGCGGCGCGGTGCTGGTGGTCATTGCGGTGGCCTACATCGCGTTCAAGAAGCGTTACTGGTTCTGGTAAGCCGCTCTTCCTCATCTGAAACAAAGATACAGCGAGGCCCCTCTGAAACGCTCAGAGGGGCCTCGCTTTTGTTGTAATTATATTCTGGTTGCCGTACTGTCAAAAGGCTCCATCCCTGAGGGCGCTGGCTTTGCGCAGCAAGGACTGAGGGAGTTCCCGTAATTCCTGTAAGCAGCAGTTTATTCCACGGTCACGCTCTTGGCGAGGTTGCGGGGTTTATCCACATCGCAGCCACGCAGCACCGCCATGTAGTAGGCGAAGAGCTGCAGCGGCACGATCAGCTGCAGGGGCATCAGCAGGTCCTCATATTCGTCCAACCGGATCACGGCATCGGCCACGCCCTCCGGCACCACGGCATCCTTTGTGGTGAACAGCAGCACCCGTGCACCGCGGCTGCGGGTCTCTTTGGCGTTGGAGATGGTCTTTTCGTACACCTGTTTCTGGGTGGCCAGCGCGATCACCGGCACACCGTCGGTGATCAGGCTGATGGTTCCATGCTTCAGCTCACCGGCGGCATAGGCATCCGAGTGCACATAGCTGATCTCCTTCAGCTTCAGGCTGCCCTCCAGTGAGAGGGAGTAGTCGAACCCGCGTCCGATGAAGAAGCAGCTCTGGGTGTTCATATAGCGGCTGGCAAGGTATTTGATCTGCTCGCAGTCCGCCAGACGGGCCTTGATGATCTCCGGTGCCCGCAGCAGCTGGGCCGTATAGCGGCGGGTCTCTGCCTCGCTCAGGCGGCCCCGGGCGTAGGCCAGACGCAGCGCGAACAGATACAGCACGCACAGCTGCACCATATAGGCCTTGGTGGAGGCCACGGCGATCTCCGGCCCGGCGTAGGTGTACAGCACATAGTCTGCCGCGCGGGCGATGGAGCTGCCCACCACGTTCACGATGGCCAGCACCGGCACGCCCCGGCTCTTTGCCAGCTTGAGGGCGGCCAGCGTATCACTGGTCTCCCCGGACTGGCTGATGATGATCACCAGATCGTTGGGGTTCAGGATGGGGTCCCGGTAGCGGAACTCGCTGGCGATGTCCACCTCGGCGGGCACCCGGGCCAGTGTCTCAATGGCGGCCTTGCCCACCATACCGGCATGCATGGCCGTGCCGCAGCCCACCAGATGCACCGTACCGATGCTGCGCAGCACCTCATCGGTGAGCTGCGGGATGCGCAGGTCCGGCATGCCGTCCTCCACGCGGGGACTGACCGTAGCCGTGATGGCCGTCGGCTGCTCGTTGATCTCCTTGAGCATGAAGTGCGGGTAGCCGCCCTTTTCGGCTGCCTCCATATCCCAGTCCGCCGTCAGCACCGGGCGCTGCACCGGCTCGGCAAATTCATTGTAGAAGCGGATGCCCTCGGCCGTGCACACGGCCATGTCGCCCTCTTCCAGCACGCTGTAGCGACGGGTATACTTGAGCAGGGCCGGGATATCCGACGCTACGAAGTTCTCGCCCTCGCCCCAGCCCACGATGAGCGGGCTTTCGCGCTTGACCGCAAAGATGGTGTCCGGGCGGTCCCGGAACAGCACAGCCAGCGCATAGCTGCCCCGCACCTTGGCCAGTGCTTCCTGCAGCGCCCGCAGCGGGTCGCCGGTGTAGCAGCTGTCGATGAGCTTGACCAGCACCTCGGTGTCCGTTTCGCTCTCAAAGGTATAGCCTTTGGCCATCAGACGCTCCTTGAGGATGCCGTAATTTTCAATGATGCCGTTGTGCACGATGCTCACCCGCGGGGTGGAATGCGGGTGGCTGTTCACGTCGCTGGGCTCACCGTGGGTAGCCCACCGGGTGTGCCCGATGCCGCAGAAGCTCTGTGCCAGAGCCTGTGCGGCCAGTTTCTGGCGCAGCTGTGTCAGCCGCCCCTTGCTCTTTACCACGCGGATGCCGCCGTCCAGAGCCAGCGCAACCCCCGCCGAATCGTACCCGCGGTACTCCAGTTTTTCCAGACCGTCCAGCAGCACATCCTGTGCGCTGCGCTTGCCGACATAACCAACAATGCCACACATACAAAACACCTCCATGCCGGCGTCCCCCGCGCAGAAAAAACGCACAGCCGGGGCCGTCAGCTTCCCTATCAGTTTATGTTCTTGTATGGCTTTCTTTGAAGGGATCTGTTGCGGTATCACTGCCGTTTTTTGCCCTTCTCTGCGGCTGGTCTAGCCTTCAACCGGAGAAACATCCGCCGAAATTTTCGATGATTCCTCTCCTCGTCACCCTCGCGGCTGTCACCCGCGTGGCCCGGCGCTTTGCGTCAACTGGTGGTTTTGCATTCCCTCTTTCTGCGGCCCCTGTGGGCTGCTGGTGGCTCAGTATACCACACTTTCCCATTTTGTGCAACTGCTGTGCAACAATCGTTCTCAGTGCATGCCCAGCATCCGGTGCAGCTTGGGCTGCCACACCAACCGGTACAGCATGAGCAGGTTGTGCAGGGCCCGGTCGTACAGCAAAAAGGCCACGTTGCCCATGGCCAGCGTGGACAGGGTAACTATCCACGCCGTGGTGCGCAGCTCCTGTGAGATGCTGCCCGCCGGGATGAGCACCAGCAGCAGGCCGTACATCGCCAGCACGGCGGCGTTGCACAGCAGCAGCTTGCACACGCACCGCAGCACGGCCGGGCGGATGCGGTCGAACCGGGGTTTTGCCAGCGGGTAATACCCCAGCAGGAACACGAAGATCAGGGCCACTTCTTTGTCCGGCACAAACAAAAGCGCCAGCAGGCTGACCGCCGCGTAGGCTGTGAGCGCCATGGTGCGCCCGCACTCCACACACACTGTCGCGATCAGAAACCCTGCCAGCGCAGGCGCAATGAACATGGCAATGGGGATCACGGCCCCCAGCAGCATCAGCGCGACGCACAGCGCCGCCGCCATGCCGCAATAGGCCATGGCCCAGCTTTTTCGGTTTTGTTTTTTCATGGGATCTCCCAGTTTTCCTGCTCTGCGCCCACTTCCAGCGGTTCCACCGCGTGGTGCAGGCCCAGCAGCATGATATTATCCAGCAGGCTGCGGTTGAGTTTGACATCCAGCATGCTGTACACCCGCATCAGGTCGTTGGCGGCGGCCAGCGCCTGCCGACGGGCATTTTCCACGGCCGAGGCCTGCCCCATCAGGTCATTGACCACAAACACGTTGTACCGGCCGCTGCACTTGTCGGCTTCAAAGCGCTCGGCCTTGTCCATCAGGTAAAAGATGCGCCCAATGCTGCTGCCGATGTAGCGCATGCTCTTGCGCTGGTTGGGGTCATCGGTGGCAAGAGTGGAATACAGCGCGCCGTAAACGTTGCTCATGGGCTCTGCAGCCAGGTTGTAGTTCTTGGCATTCAGGTTCATCTGCACCACGGCCTGGTCCCGCTCCTGCCCGAACAGGCGTTCCAGGGCCGGGTTCTGCTGCACGGCCCGCTCGTAGGCACGGCGCAGCAGAACCCGGTCCAGCGCGCGGCGCAGCCGCTTGGCAGGCCGCAATTCATCCGGCCGTCGGTCCTGCAGGTTGTGCCAGCCCAGCAGCACTTCCACCTGTGCCGCCTGCCGGATGCCCTGCGTCTGGCACATCATCCTGCGCCAGCACAGGGTGCCCGGCACCCGCTGACGCTGGCAGGTGGCTGTGCGCCCGGCAAGGCTGTCGGACAAAATGGCAAACACCACGCCATTGTGCCGCAGCAGATGGCAGGAATACCAGCCAAACTCGGTGTACAGCTGCCGCCGCACGCCTCGGAGATACTGGAGGTAGATATTATAATCACGGATGGTCAACTCCGGAAGATAGGGTTTCATTCGACCCTTCATAGGGGGCACCGTTCCTTTCCGCCACAGGCTGCACAGGTCATGGTAATAAGGTAAGTATAATCTATTTTGTTCCGCTGTGCAACGGTAGGAGTGTAAATTCTCCATGAATTTGTCTCATCTTGTTTTAGCCTTGTTCATAATACTTCATAAAACTTTGTTTGCATTCGTCCTTTTCTCCGGCAGGCATTGTGGGGTCATTCGTTCCGGAATTTCCCGGATTTTTCCGGCAGCCATGCAAAAAGCCGCACCGGGCAATTCCGGTGCGGCTTGCAGGGCTTATTTTTCAGGCTCAGTCCTTCTTGTCAAAACGGCGCTTGCCGTCAAAGCCGGACTTGGGCATGGGCTTTGCGGTGTGCTCGAACTTGGGGGCGTTGTAGTACATATACAGCTGGCAGGGGATCATGCCGTTGTACATCTTGCGGCGCTTGTTGGCGCGCTTGCCGTAGTGGGCCTCGAAATCCATATCGGCGGTAATGGCGTACACACCGGCGCAGGGGTTCGCCTCCATCTGACGGCCCAGGGTGCGGGCCAGCTTGGCCGCGCCCTCAATGGTGCTCATGCGCTCACCGTAAGGGGGGTTCGTCAGCACGATGGCCTCCTGCTTTGCGGCAAAATCCGCCACATCGGCCACCTCAAAGTGGCAGCGCTTTTCCACACCGGCCAGCTTGGCATTGGCGTTGGCCAGCGCCACGGCGGCGGGGTCGATATCATATCCAAAGGCCTCGAAGCCCACATCCAGCTTGGATTCAGCCAAGGCCTTCTGGCGCTGCTCGGCCCACACAGCGGCCGGCACAAAGCTGTAGCGTTCGGCAGCAAAGCGGCGCTTGAGGCCCGGTGCGATGTTCATGGCCTTCTGGGCGGCCTCAATGAGCAGGGTGCCGCTGCCGCAGAAGGGGTCCTCCACCAGGCTGTCCCGGCGCACGCGGCCCAGGTCGGCGATGGTGGCGGCCAGCGTCTCGCGGATGGGGGCCTCCATGGCGTTGCGGCGGTAGCCGCGCTTGTGCAGGCCCTCGCCGGTGGTGTCCAGCATGATCTCGCACACGTTCTTGCGCAGCATAAAGCGGATCTTGTACTCGGTGCCGCTCTCCGGCAGCACGGAGGTGTGGTGCTTGGCCATCAGGCGCTTGACCACAGCCTTTTTGATGATGCTCTGGCAGGCGGGTACGCTGGAAAGCTGGCTGTCCAGCGAGGAGCCGGTGACCGGGAACGCCGCATCCGCCGGCAGCAGATCCTCCCAGGGGACGCTGTACACGCCGTCGAACAGCTCATCAAAGGTGGACGCCTTGTAGCGGGCCAGCAGCAGCAGCACGCGCTCCACGGTGCGCAGGTGCAGGTTGGCTGCCGCGATCATCTCCGCACCGCCGGAGAAGGTCAGGCGGCCGTCATCCACCCGGATGTTCTCCGCGCCGATGCGGTTCAGTTCAAATTTTGCGGTGGACTCGCACCCGAAGAAACAGGGGGCGATCAGTTCAAATTTTGCAGGCATGGTGGTTCCTTTCTTTTCCTCTTGGCGAAAAAACAGACCCGCCCGACCAGGGGACAGGTCTGTTCTGTGCATTCTGATCGGCTGCTCAGCGGCCGCGACGGCTGCGCGGGGCATAACCGCCGCCGCGGCGGTTGTTGGTCTCGTGGTCCAGATCCGCCATCTTTTCCTCGCTCTGGCTCTTGAAGCGGCTCATCATGTCCTCAAAGCTCAGGTTGTCGG
>OOCZ01001838.1_pt1 | contig 12467 bp, 9 predicted proteins | sample 1671631 | NCBI WGS metagenome assembly OOCZ01 (sample SAMN06348176, study PRJEB24527) | human gut metagenome | reverse complement strand
ACCATGCAGATCCACCAATCCGCAGAAGATTATCTTGAAACGATCCTGATGCTGAGCCAGCGTATGGGCAAAGTGCGCTCCATTGACGTAGTCAATGAGCTGGGCTTTACCAAAGCCAGCGTGAGCATCGCCATGAAAAAGCTGCGGGAGAACGGCTATATCGCGGTGGACGGCGAAGGCAACCTGACCCTGCTGGAGCCCGGGCTGGAGATTGCTCAGCGCATTTACAGCCGCCACCAGCTGCTGACCCACTTCTTTGTGCAGCTGGGCGTGGACGAGCAGACCGCCGCCGAGGACGCCTGCAAGGCAGAGCACATCCTCAGCGAGCAGACGCTGGAAAAGATCCGCGAAAGCGCCCTGCGCAACGACGCCGCCCATCCGCAGGCAAAGTGATATGATTCCAAGAGACACCGGAACGCCGAAAGACGTTCCGGTGTCTTTTTTTGTATGAAATTTTCGGCTTGTGTTGCATATCTGTTACGGATTTGGTACAATAAATCTGTGCGGAAAAGGAACGTTGGAAGAGCGAAAAAGGGCCGGGACGGCGCAAAGCCGCCCTAGGGTAAAGGAGAGCGTTGCGGCATGGATGCGATTGCCCATACTCAGGTCAGTGTGGTCTGTCTGGTCACGCTGGCGGTCTTGCTGCGGGCGCAGCAGAAAATGCGGGATAAAAGTCTGCCCGGGCGGCTGTTCACGGCGCTGCTGTGGTCTGCCGGGGCGCTGACGATCGTAGATCATGGCAGTGCGCTGGCGCAGCTGGGCGCGTGGCAGGATCTGGGCATCCCCCTGACCTACCGGCTGAACGCCGGGGGCAGCATTTTGTTTTACCTGCTGGCGGCGTGTTGCTGCTTGCTGGTGTTTTTGTATGTGGAGGCAGAGCTGGGGCGTACATGGATGGAGGACGGCCGCAGGCTGGCGCTCAGCGCCGCACCGGTGGCGTTGCTTTTGCTGGCGCTGCTGACAGCGCGGGACGAAAACGGCTTCTGCTATCTGGATGCAGAGGGGCTGCGGGGCAGCACCCTGTTCTGGGGGGCGAAGCTGGTGGGGCTTGCCTATCTGGCGGCGGCCTTTCTCCGCTGCAGCTGGACGCTGAGCAACTGGAAGCAGGAAACACCCAAAGAGGAACTGAAGACCCTGCTGCTGCTCGCGCTTGCGCCGGCGGCAGGCTTTTTGCTGCAAGGCTGGCTGCCCGGGCGCGGGCTGCTGTGCTGCGGCATTACGCTGGGGCTGGTGTGCGTGTATGTGCTGGTGTTGCAGACCAAGTTCACGGTGGACACCCTGACCGGCGTCAGCAACCGCATCGTGGCGCTGCGGTATCTGGAAAGCGAACTGCCCTACTACCGCCGTCACCCCAACCGCTCGCTGCACTTCCTCATGATGGACATGGATCACTTCAAGCACATCAACGATGAATACGGCCACCTGGAGGGGGACGCTGCGCTGGTGCTGCTGGCGGGCATTTTGAAAAAGGTGTGCGCCAACTACAACGGCGTGCTGGCGCGCTACGGCGGCGATGAATTTTGCATCGCCTGCGGCTGCAACAGCGTGGAGGTGCGCACCCTGATCGTCTCCATCCAGCGGGAGCTGGATGCCGCCAACGCCGCCTCCGGCAAGCCCTACCAGATCGAGATCAGCATCGGCTGCGCCCGTCTTGAGCCGGACATTGCCACCGTGCACGACCTGATCGATAAAGCCGATCAGGAGATGTACCACCTCAAGACCCGCAAGCGCGGCACAGCCCCCGCAGAAAAACAGGGCTGAACAGTTGTGAACTTACTATAACACGATAAATGCCGTTTGCCTTTACGGCCTTTCCCGTGAAAAATGCAATACCGGAGCGTCCGCAGACGCTCCGGTATTGCTCTATATAAAAATAATTTTTCCGCTGAAGATGGCCAAAGCAAAGCGGAGGCCATTCAAAATCGTCCCGCCCGCGCTTTCTATCGCAAGTCAAGAAATTAGTGCAGCATTCAAACGGCATATTTGCGATATGCAATTCAACGTTGTTGCTGTTGCATTAAAAAGTTGAATTGCAATAAACGTTTTTTACCCTTCTGCCCTTGCATCCCGGGGTGGAACGCGGTATTCTTATAAAATAGACCGGAACCGCGACAGCACAGGGGAGGGAGACCACATGGACGCACAGGAGATCCGCACATTGCTGGGCAAAAGCATCTTTGAGCGGGCGCAGAAGTACCGCAAGCGTATCCTGCAAAGCAGCTGCACCACCAACGAGGACGGGGTGCGGCACCTGACGGCGCTGGTGCAGGGCAGCGGGCCGGACTGCTATTATACGCAGGTCTGGCTGCGGGAAAACGGCAGCTTTGTCAGCGCCTCCTGCGACTGCCCCTATAACCAGAATGGCGACGGCACCTACTGTAAGCACATTGGCGCGCTGCTGCTGCAGGACGCGGAAAAAAATCCGCCTGCCCCGGAAAAAAAGCCGGAGAGCATCCCCGGGGTGCAGCGGGGCGTTGCCGGGCTGAACCCGGAGCCCCGCAAGGACAGTTACAGCGCCGGGCTGGATATGCTGTTTGGCCGCAAGTGGCGGGGTGAGGAGCCGGAGACCGACTATGAGGCCCAGCTGCTGCTGAAGCGCTACCAGCGGGAGGATGCGCAGCCCCAGCCCCAGAACGCCGCCCAGCGCACCGGCTTTGCTCTGCTGGAACCGGAGCTTACGCCGCACAATGGCCGTATCTGGCTGCGGCTGCGGGTCTCGGACGGCATCGGCGGGCGGCAGTATCTGGTAAAAAGCATCCCGCAGTTTCTGGATGCGATCGAGCGGGGCGAAAGCGTCAGCTACGGGAAATCGCTGGCCTTTGTGCACCGGTGGGACGCCTTTGCTCCGGATGCACAGCAGCTGCTGCGGCTGCTGCGCCGTCAGGTGAGCGCCCGGCAGGCGTTTGAAGCCGAGGGCACGGTGCGCTCCGGCTGGGAGAAAGGCCCGGCGGGCGGTCTGCCGCTGACCGGCGAAGGGCTGGATGCTCTTGTGGAGCTTTACGCCGCCGAGGGCGTTGTGGGCGGCTATACCCTTAAAGAGGGTCTGCCGGTCATCAGCCTGAAGGTGGAACGCCGCAAGGGCGGCGTGCAGCTGAGCTGCACCCCGGCGCTCAGCGGAGTGCAGGGGCTGGACTATGCCTATCTGCTGGGCGAAAGTACCCTCTGGCGGATGCAGCGGGAGGAGTGCCGCCGGGTGCTGCCGGTGCTGGATACCTTTGGCGGGCGCAGTTTGTTCTTTACCAGCGCGGACGCCGCCGCCTTTTGCAGCTATGTGCTGCCGGAACTGGGCAACCGGGTCAACATCGTGGACCCCGACCGGTTGTTGCTGAACCAGATCCCGCTGGAACCGGTGGTGCAGTTTTATCTGGATGCTGACCGGGGGCTTACCGTCACGGCCTACCCGGTCTTTCTGTACGGAGAGGACCGGGTAGCCCCCGGCGAGCCGGTGCCGCCCGACCTTTTGCGGGATGCCCGCACCGAGAACCGGGCAAAGCGGCTGCTGGAAACCTATCTGGAACCCGAGACCGGCAAGCCGGGGCATTACAGCATTTCCGGGGAAGAAGCTCTTTTCCAGCTGCTGGAAGAGGGCATTCCCGCCCTGCTAGCCATGGGCGAGGTGTACCAGACCGATGCCTTCCGCAACTTACAAGCCGCCCCGCCTAAGATCTCGGTGGGGGTATCGGTGCACGGCAGTGTGCTGGACTTGGAAGTGGACACCGGCGCGTTCCCGGTGGAGGAACTGCGGGAGCTTTTGCAGTCCCTGCACCAGAAAAAGCGCTACCACCGTCTGCGGGACGGCAGTCTGCTGCGGCTGGATGACAGTCTGGAAGGGCTGGACGAGCTGAACGACACACTGGAGCTTTCCGGTGCAAAGCTGAAGGACGGCCACGCCGCCCTGCCGCTCTACCGTGCCCCTACGCTGGACTGGGCGCTTTCGGGGCAGAACGGTCTGCGGTTCGACCGGGATGATGCTTTCCGCCGCATCAGCCGCAGCTTCCACGCCGTGCGGGACAGCGAGTATACCCCGCCGCTCTCGCTGCAAAAGACCCTGCGCAAATACCAGCGTGACGGCTACCGCTGGCTGCGCACACTGGACGGCTACGGCATGGGCGGCATTCTGGCCGACGATATGGGTCTGGGCAAGACCGTGCAGGTGCTCAGCTACCTGCTGGCCATGAAGGAGGGCGGGCAGCAGCTGCCCAGCCTCATCGTCTGCCCGGCGTCGCTGGTGCTGAACTGGCAGGAGGAATGCCAGAAGTTCACCCCGCAGCTGCAAAGTGTTGCCATGGACGGCGATGCCGCCCACCGCGCCGCGCTGGTCGATGGGTGGGCACAGGCGGATATCGTCATCACCAGCTACGATCTGCTGCGCCGGGACGAAAAACTGTATGCCGGACAAAGCTTTTACGCCTGCATACTGGACGAAGCGCAGGCCATCAAGAACCACACCACCCAGAAATACAAGGCGGTGTGCCGGGTGAACAGCCGGGTGCGCTTTGCGCTGACCGGCACCCCGGTGGAGAACCGCTTGGGCGAGCTGTGGAGCATCTTCTCCTTTTTGATGCCCGGGTATCTGCCCCCTTACAAGACCTTCTGTGCCCGGTTTGAAAAGCCCATCGTGCAGGACGAGGATGCCAACGCCGTGCGGCGGCTGAACCAGTTCACCGGCCCCTTCATCCTGCGGCGCATGAAGTCCGAGGTATTGCGGGAGCTGCCGCCCAAAACGGAGAATGTGCGCCGCGTTGAGCTGGAGACCGAGCAGCGCAAGCTGTATCTGGCGGCGGTGGTGGACGCCCGGGAAAAGCTGCGGGCGGCAAAGCCGGAGGACAAGATGACCGTGTTTGCCGTGCTGATGCGGCTGCGGGAGATCTGCTGCGACCCGCGCCTTGTGGCAGACAACTGGACGGGCAGCAGCGCCAAGCTGGACGCCTGTCTGGAGCTTGTCACCGAGGCAGTGGCGGGCGGGCACCGCATTCTGCTGTTCAGCCAGTTCACCTCCATGCTGGAACTGCTGGCAAAGCGGCTGGACGAAGCCGGGGTGAGCCACTTCACCCTGCAAGGCTCTACCCCCAAGCCGGTGCGCGCCGAGCAGGTGCGCCGGTTCAATCAGGGCGAGGCGGATGTCTTTCTCATCTCGCTGCGGGCGGGCGGTACGGGCCTCAACCTGACCGCCGCCGATATTGTCATCCACTACGACCCGTGGTGGAACCTTGCCGCGCAGAATCAGGCTACTGACCGCGCCTACCGCATCGGCCAGCGCAACCCGGTACAGGTGTACCGGCTGATCGCGCAGGACACCATTGAGGAAAAGATCGTGGAACTGCAGCAGGCCAAGCAGTCGCTGGCCGACACCGTTACCGGTGGGGCAGACGGCGCGATTTTGTCCATGAACCCCGAACAGCTGCTGCAGCTGCTGGGAGAAGAAGCATAAAGGAGTGTATCCATCATGAAGGTTTGGGATCTGCATTGCGATACCCTGTACGAGCTGCGCCGCGCCGAAAAGGCGGGCGCACCCAAAAGCTTTTTGCACAACGATCTGCATATCGACCTTGAAAAATTGCAGCAGGGGGATTATCTGCTGCAATGCTTTGCGGCCTATGTGGATCTGGCCGACCCCGCTCCCGGGGCCGACCCGCTGGTAAGCGTGCTGGAGGAGATCGACATCTTCAAGCGGCTCATGGCGGCTTACTCGGAAAAGATCGCCCCGGTGTACACCGCTGCCGACCTTGAGCGCAACCGCGCCGAGGGCAAGTTCAGCGCCATGCTGACGGTGGAAGAGGGTGGCTGCTGCAAGGGCAGTCTGGGCGTGCTGCGGCGGCTGCAGGAACTGGGCGTGCGCATGATGACCCTGACATGGAACTACCCCAACGAGCTGGCAGCCCCCAACGCAAACCCCGGCGGGCCGCTGGTGGCCAATACCGAGACCGGCCTGACCGAGCGGGGCTTTGCCTTTTTGGAAGAGATGGAAAAGCTGCACATCACCGCAGACGTGAGCCACCTTTCCGATAAGGGCTTCTGGGACATCGCAAACCACAGCACCCGTCCCTTTGCGGCAAGCCATTCTAACTGCCGTGCGCTGTCGCCCCACAACCGCAACCTGACCGATGAGATGATCCGCGCACTGGCAGAAAAGGGCGGCATTGCAGGGCTGAATTACTGCGCTTCCTTTGTGGACGCAGACTCGGCACATCCGAAGCTTTGCCGCAGCACGGTGGAGCGGCTGGCAAAGCACGCGGCACACTTCAAGCAGGTGGGCGGCATTGAGGTCATCAGCCTTGGCAGCGACTTTGACGGCATCGGCGGCCAGCACGAGCTGGAAACGGCGGCAGATATGCCGCTGCTGGCCGAGGCACTGCGCCGCGAGGGCTTTACCGAGGACGAGGTGGAAGCCATCTACTGGCGCAACGCATACCGCTTCTTTAAAAACAATCTGTAATAAAACGTCTTAAAATTGCAAAATGTGCCCGGGATACCCCTGCGCTGCGCGGGTATCCCGGGCTGTGTATTGCCCTGCGAGGGGAGGTTTTATATGGTCTAAGGCGCGCGTCCCCTGAAAAAGAACAAACGACTTGGAAAGATAAGAGGAATTATAACAATGGGTATCACGATTTCGCCGTGGATGATGGCGTTTCTCATGCTGATGACCGGCTTTGCAGGCTTTGTGGATTCGGCAGCCGGCGGCGGTGGGCTGATCAGTCTGCCTGCCTATCTGTTCGCCGGGCTGCCGCCCCACTACACCTATGCCACCAACAAGTTCAGCGCCGCCTGCGGCACCACCTTTGCCACGGCAAACTTTTTCAAAAGCGGTGCCATGAACGTGAAGGTGGGCGTTCTTGCAGCCATCGGCAGCTTTGCGGGCAGTGCGCTGGGCGCGCACATCGTGCTGCTGCTCAGCGATGAGATGCTGCGCACCATGATGTTCATCATCCTGCCGGTGGCGGCGGTCATCATTCTGTGGCAGCGCAACCTGCCGGACGAGAACCGGGACGATGGTACGCTGGATCTGAAAAAGATTTTGCTGGCGCTGGCCATCGGCCTTGGCATCGGCCTGTACGACGGCGTCATGGGCCCGGGCACCGGCACCTTTGCCATCATTGCCTTTACCACCCTGATGGGCTTTGACCTGCGCACCGCCAACGGCAACGGCAAGGTGCTGAATCTTGCCAGCAACTACGCCAGCCTGTTCACCTATCTGATGAACGGTCTGGTGGTGTTCCACATCGGCATCCCCTGCGCCATCAGCAACATTCTGGGCAACCTGCTTGGCTCCCATTTTGCCCTGAAAAAGGGTGCCCGCTTCATCCGCCCCATGATGCTGGTGGTGCTGGTGCTGCTGCTGGGCAAGCTGATCTCGGACGCGGTGCTGTAAGGGCAAGGCGGGACGATTTGGAATGGTCTCCGCTTTGCTCTGGCCATAATCAGCGGAAAGAATATTTTATTTGTAGTTCCGAAACGCCTGCGGGCGTTTCGGAACTACTTTTTCACGGGTAAAAATAAAGTCGGGCAGCCCGCGGGCTGTCCGACTTGTTTTTGCGAATAGGTTTTATTCCAGCGTCAGCTCTTTATCAAAGAACGCGATGCCGAAGGCGCCGGGGCCGGTGTGGGTGCCAATGACGCAGCCGATCTGGCGCACCAGCGGTGCGTCCAGATGCAGGTTGTCCTGCAGGTAGGTCAGCAGCGGCTGCAGCTCCCGGTGGTTGACGGTGTAGCCCAGCAGCGGGGTGTAGCCCGGGTGGATGCCGCCCATCTCGTCGATCTTCTTGAACAGCGCCACATACACGCCGGGCAGACCGCGTGCCTTACCGGCCAGCGCCACCTTGCCCTCCATGACGGCGAGGATGGGCTTGATGCCCAGCATACCGCCCGCCACAGCTGCGGCGGCGGACAGTCTGCCGCCCTTGCGCAGATACTTCAGATCGTCCACGGCAGCTACCAGATGCAGGTGCTGCTTGGCCTTTTCCAGATCGGCGGCGATCTGGGTGATCGTCTTGCCGGCGTCCCGCAGCTGCACAGCCAGCCGCACCAGCAAGGACTGCCCCAGACAGACGTTCTCGGTGTTCACGAACACCACATTATCCACGTTGGCAAGGTCGGCAGCAAGTCTGGCGCACTGACCGGTGCCGGACAGCGCATCGGACAAAAAGATGCCCAGCACCTCGTCTCCGGCGGCAGCGGCGTCCAGATACAGCCGCTCGAACTGCTCCGGGCTGGGCTGGCTGGTGGTGGGCAGCTTGCGGCAGGCTGCCAGATGGGTATAGTATTCGCTGGGGGTCATGTCGATGCCGTCCCGCAGGACGGTGCCGTCCTCCAGCGTCACGTTCAGGGGGATCACGGTCACGCCCAGCTGCTGCGCCTCGGCGGGCAGGATGTCGCACGCGGAATCGGTGAGGATACGGATCATAATAATACCTCCGGTCTACCGGTAAAATACAGTATACGCAACGTTTTTGCTAAAAAGGTTGGAAATTATTATACCACCATTTAGGGCGATGTGTCAATGATTTGCATAAATTTGCCACGACAGAACGCCCAAACCTTGCGCACCCGGCGGCAGATATGGTACTATAACCGGGAACGAATCACAGCAGGAGGAGACCGACCATGCACAAGCTGAATCCCCGCACCGCCGCGCTGCTTTCGGCCTTTGGCTGGGCGGTAGGGTATCTGCTGGCGGGCAAGGCGCTGGCGGTGCTGCTGCCCGTGCCGCCCGGCGGCGCGGCGCGGTTTTTCCGGGTCTGCCTGCTGGCTCCGCTGGCGGAGGAAGGGGTGTTCCGGGGCGCGGTGCAGCGCCGGGCGCAGCCGCTGGGCAGGGGACAGGCCATTCTTTTGCAGGCGGTGCTGTTTGCCTTGCAGCACGGCAGCGTCGCTGCCATGGTCTATGCGCTGGTGTGCGGGCTGGGTCTGGGGTGGCTGGCAGACCGCACCGGACATCTCTGGCCGGGGATGCTGCTGCACAGTGCAAACAATCTGCTGGTACTGGCGATGGGATGAGAGGATGGGATACATGACCGATTTTGAACTGATGGGTCTTGCGCTGGAAGAAGCCGCCAAAGCCGCCGCCTTGGGCGAGGTGCCGGTGGGTGCGGTGGTGGCGCGGCACGGCGAGGTGGTGGCTACGGCGCACAACACCCGGGAGACCGAGAAAAACGCCTTGCACCACGCGGAGCTGCTGGCCATTGACGCTGCCTGCAAGGCGCTGGGCGGCTGGCGGCTGTGGGAGTGCGAACTGTTCGTCACCTTAGAGCCCTGCCCCATGTGCGCGGGCGGCATCATCAACAGCCGTCTGCGCCGGGTGGTGTACGGTGCTGCCGACACCAAGGCCGGGTGCTGCGGCTCGGTGACCGACCTGTTCGCGCTGCCCTTCAACCACCATCCGGTAGTGGAAAAGGGGCTGCGGGAGGCCGAGGCGCAGCAGCTTTTGCAGGCGTTTTTTGTTTCCCTGCGGGAAAAGCGGGCGGGCAGACCCCGCTGGAAGCCCCCGGTGCCCGAAAACAGGGGAAAATAAGGAAAAATAGTGGGAACTGCGTAAAAAATTGCAGTTCCCACTTTCTTTTTGGGCTGGATTGTGGTATATTATTCAATGGAATCTTGTCGAAACCCATCGCAACTGCAGGCAGGCACGCCAAAGCACCGGACCTTTGCCGGACACATAAACGGAACGCTGCACTGTCTGGGGATGGGCACAGGGTTTTTCCGGTTCGGGCACTGCGCCCGGCCGAGAATACCGAACAGGAGGGATACACTCTTGTACGAGGACGAGTTTGAACTGACCTTTCAGGTGCCGGAGGAAGAGAGCGCACCGGAGCCCCTTGCCGCACCGGCTGCAAAGCCGGCTGCGCCGATGGAGCCGGTGGCGGACGAGCCTACCCGCATCATGACGCTGGGAAAAACGGCAGCGCCTGCGGTGGACGAACCCACCCGGGTGATCACGCTGGAAAAGCCCGCAGAGCCGCCTGCGGTGGAGCTGCCCGAAGAGCCTGCGCCGGAGCCTGTAAAAGAGCGGCCTGCCCCTGCCGCACCCGCTGCGGTGCGCCGGGTGCTGATCTCCGGCGGCGACCGGGGCATCGGTGCTGCCGCTGCCCGCGCCTTTGCGGCAGCAGGGTATCAGGTGGCGGTGCTCTACCGTCAGAACGCCGCCGCTGCCGCTGCGCTGGAACAGCAGCTGCCCGGGTGCATCGCCATCCAGTGCGATGTAGCCAGCCGCGCCAGCTGTGAGCTGGCGTTCCATGCAGTGGAGCAGGCCATGGGCAGGGTGGATGTGTTGGTGTGCAACGCCGGCATCGCGCAGCAGAAGCTGTTTACCGACATCACCCCGGAGGAGTGGCAGCGGATGCTGGACGTGAACCTGAGCGGCGCGTTCCACCTGTGCCAGCTGGCACTGCCCGGCATGATCCGCCGCAAGCAGGGCCGTATTCTGACCGTGAGCAGTATGTGGGGTCAGACCGGCGGCAGCTGCGAGGTGCACTATTCCGCCGCGAAAGCCGGGCTCATCGGCCTGACCAAGGCACTGGCCAAGGAAGAGGGCCCCAGCGGCATCACGGTGAACTGCGTAGCGCCCGGGGTCATCGAGACCGACATGATGGCGGCCTTTACCGCCGAGGACAAGGCGGCGCTGGCCGAGGAGACCCCTGTGGGGCGGCTGGGCACCCCGGAAGAAGTTGCAAAGCTGCTGGTCTTTTTGGCCGGCGAGGATGCCGGATACATCACCGGACAGGTGTTCGGGGTGAACGGCGGCCTTGTGATCTGATGCACAGGGCAATATTACACGATTTTCCCCGGAGTGGGAAGGAGAGAAAAAATGGGCATGACTTTGAAGGAACTGTTGACTAAGGGCGAGGGCACCCTCTCTGCACAGGAGGCCAAGGCGTTGGCGGCACAATGCCGCATGGATGTAGACACCCTCTACACCCTGCTGGAGGAGCGCGGCATCAAGATCCTGGAGGAGGAGAACGAGCCGAGTCTGGACGTGGACAGCATCATTGCTGAGGTGGAGAACGCCGAGAACAACAACGATGACATGGGCCTTGCCGATGAAAACGAAGAGGATGCCGAGGAGAACCCGGCAGACCTGAAGGCTGCCATGGATGAGCTGCTGGACGACCCGGTGAAGAACTACCTCAAGCAGATCGGTCAGATCCCGCTGCTGAGCGCCGAGCAGGAGGTGGAGCTGAGCCGCCGCATCCATGCCGGTGCCGAGGCTGCACACATTTTGCAGGCAGACCGCCAGAAGTACGGCGCACCGGAGTACATCAAGAAGAACAGCGCCCGCTTCTCCTTTGAGGAGGACGAGAACAGCCGCAGCTACACCGAGGATCTGGACGAGGACGGCGAAAAGTCCGCCGAGGATGCCGAGGAAAAGGCAGACGAGGAAAAGGCCATGGAGGCCGTGGAGAACGGCCCCCTGAGCGAGGAACGCCGTCAGGAGCTGCTCAAGACCCGCCGCGACGGCCTGAACGCCCGCCGCAGCCTGAGCGAGGCAAACCTGCGTCTGGTGGTGTCCATCGCCAAGAAGCATGTCGGCCATAATCTGGCCTTCCTTGATCTCATTCAGGAGGGCAACATCGGCCTCATCAAGGCCGCCGAGAAATTCGACTGCGACCGCGGCTTCCGCTTCTCCACCTATGCTACCTGGTGGATCCGTCAGGCCATCACCCGCGCCATCGCGGATCAGGCCCGTACCATCCGCATCCCGGTGCACATGGTGGAGACCATCAACCGGATGCGTCAGGCCACCAACCAGCTGGTGTACCAGAACGGTCACGAGCCCACCCCGGAGGAGCTGGCAAAGGCCATGGATATGAGCGTGGAGCGCGTGCGCGAGATCCAGCGCATGGCACAGGAGCCTGCAAGTCTGGAAAGCCCCGTGGGTGAGGAAGAGGATTCCTCTCTGGGCGATTTCGTCGCAGACGAAAACGCCGAAGCCCCCGGCAAGGCCGCAGACCGCGCCATGGTGGCACAGCAGATCAATCTGGCTCTCAAGAGCCTGACCCCTCGTGAAGAGAAGGTCATCCGCCTGCGCTTTGGTCTGGACGATGGCCGTCCCCGTACGCTGGAAGAGGTTGGCCGTGACTTTGGCGTTACCCGTGAGCGTGTGCGCCAGATCGAGGCAAAGGCGATCCGCAAGCTGCACAGCCGCAAGTGCCTGTCCCTGCTGAACGGCCTGATCGAGTGATAAAGTAAGACTCCTTCAGTCATCGCTGCGCGATGCCAGCTCCCTCAGAGAGGGAGCCCTTGGCAAAACCGGAAAGTTGTCCGTACTGCCAAAGGCCCCATCTCCGAGGGGGCTGTCTGCGTAAGCAGACTGGGGGAGTTTTTTCGTAAAAAACGACTTTTTTGCAAAAATCCAGATTTTTTTGCAAAAACCTCTTGCCAAACGGTGGAAACTGTGGTATTATAACTGAGCTGTGATTGCGCTGCTATAGCTCAGTTGGTAGAGCGCATCCTTGGTAAGGATGAGGTCTCCAGTT
>OOCZ01001836.1_pt1 | contig 12487 bp, 10 predicted proteins | sample 1671631 | NCBI WGS metagenome assembly OOCZ01 (sample SAMN06348176, study PRJEB24527) | human gut metagenome | reverse complement strand
ACTGCCGGGTATACCGCCGGACATACTCCTGCAATACCCCCTGTACCTCCGCGTCGTCCTCTACGATCGCCACCCGGATCATGACCACACCTCCCTTACCACACCTTTGTGGAACTGTTACGGCTCTATTATAGCGCAATCCCGCCGGGTTTGCCAAGGGGGCACTCCGCAACAAAGGGCAGGGCGGCCCACAGGCCGCCCTGCCCTTTGTATTGAGTTCTCTTACGCTCACGCCCAGTTCTTCCGGCCGTAGCGGGTGGTCAGCTGGCAGATCTCTTTTTGGAGCTTCTTGGTCAGCTGGGTCTTTTTCAGCCGCCAGCGCCAGTTCTGGCCTACGGTGGAGGGCTTATTGATGCGGGCGGCGTTATCCAGCCCCAGCCAGTCCTGCATGGGGATGGTCAGCATGTGATGCAGACCGAAGGGCAGCAGCAGACGCTCCAGCGTACCATAGATGAACGGAGCCAGAATGGGAGAAGTCTCGGAAGAGTTGGCGATCCAGATGCCGAAGTTATTGATGCCGGTCTGCACCACAGGCCAGAACAGCGACAGCACGATGGAAATGACCACCGAGTAGACAGCGTAAAAAACGCTGCATCCTCCGGGGGTATTTTTATGCCCAAAAGGCCCAAAAGAATACCCGCCCACCTGTGGAAAACCACGGTGGGCGGGCATTTTATGGTTTATCGTTTGCGTGCTGTAAAAGCATTCAGAGGGCGGCGGTCTGGGGTACCAGCCGGAAGAGCATTACGGGCAGCGCGCTGTTTGCAAAATCCAGCGTATAGATGAGCTTTCCGCGCTCTGTTTCAAAAGGCATCTCGGCCTGTGTGCCGTCCGGGGCAATGCGCACAAGCTTTTTGCCTTCCAGCAGTCCGGCGGGCAGCGCAAGCCTTACCCGGCCGGTGGGCTGCGTCAGGCTGCCTGCGGTTTCAAAGGCCACACTCAGGTATTCCCCGTTCGTCCGTGCGGTCACATCCTCCGCAGAAAGACTGCCGCTGTTAGCCCACGCCGTTGCGGCTTCGATCTTTTCCAGCTGCGCGGCGTTTTCTGCCTGCCCGCACACGGGGCAGAAGGTCAGCGTTTCGCCTTCCGCAGTGCGGAAAGTGAACTTCCGGCAATCGGTGCTGCCGGTGTGCGCGCAGCCATCTCGCAGACAATCGGCGCTCTGAGAGCCGGTTCCGTTCGGAGACCATGCACCGAACTGGTGTCCCAGCTGATCGGTCGGGTCTGCGGTGTAGCTGTCTTTGCAGCGGGAGCAAGTAAAGATGGTATAGCCGTCTGTTTCACAGGTAGGCTCTACGGTAACAGCCTGATAATCATGGTTCAGTGCGGGCAGCTCCGCATAGGTGGTATAGTCGCAGCGGGAGCAGGTTTCGTAAGCGTCCCAGCCCTTTTCCGTACAGGTAGGGGCTTTTGCTGCGTGCTGCTTCAAATCATGGTTCAGTGCGGGCAGCTCTTTGCGGGTAGTATAGCCGCAGCGGATGCAGCGGTCGTAAGTGTCCCAGCCGATTTCCGTACAAGTGGGGGCTTTTGCTGCGTGCTGCACCAGATCATGGTTATTTGGGTCTTTTTCGCCGTATTCCCCACCACACACCTCACAGGCCGCTTTGGTGCTGCAGGTTGCTGTGCCACCGGTACAGCTTGCAGTATCAACTTCGGAGCAGTAGTTCATGCAGCTGCGGATGTGTGTGCCGTTGCCGGCGGATGACCACTTGCCCCATGCGTGACCGCCGTAGTAACTCCCTCCGCAAGTTTCGCACATTCCCAGACTGTCGCAGGCCGCGTAGCCGCCGCTGCAGGGTGCGGTCTCTTTTGCGTCGCAGTTGCTGCGCGTGCATCTGCGGGTGTGCGTGTTCGTGCCGTCGTAGTTAGGCGTCCACGCGCCCCAGTCGTGACCGAGAATGCCGTATTTCGCGCCGCATTTTTCACAGGTTTTGCCTGTGGTGCAGGTGGGAGTTTCGGTACCGCCGGTATGTACCTGTAAAAGCGTAACATTGCCATCGTTGTGGCAGGACTGGCATGCATCTACACAAACCTTATGATAGGTCGAATCATATTTTTCGTATCTGCGGACCTCACGTTCTTCCCTAATCCCACAGCGTGAGCAGTACACCGGGACTGTTTCTGCCGCCGCTTTTAACACGATCCCCGGTATCAGGCACACCATTGCCAGCACCGTCAAACACCGGATCAGCCATTTTTTCATGTTACTCCCTCCTTGTCATCAAACCTTGTTATCCTTTCAGATCAAACTGCACGGACAGCGATGCAAGCACGGCATCTACCACCTTCCGCGCCTGGGCAAGCATATCGATCTCCGCCACAAAAGCGATGACCTGCTCGCGCTCCTGCGCGGGGACCTGCAGCGCACTCAGGCTCATGCTCAGGAACCGCCGTATTTTGCGCTCCAGCGTAAAGTAGGGGTCGCACCGCCGTGCCATGTAGCCGCGCATCATGCCAGCCGTGCCCAGCTCCATCTCGTAGAAATCGCACTCGGCGCACCCGGGCAGATACGCGCTGAACGCCGCCTGCAGCTCGGCCGTGGTGCTGCGGTGGATGATCTCCGCCGTAGCGGGGAAGGTGTACGCCTCCACATAGATATCCCGCAGATTCTCGCTCAGCTCGGTCACCGCCAGCTGCAAAGCCGTCTCCACCGCGTAGAGGTACACCGGCGAGGGGGCGTTTGCCGCCAGCGGCCTTACCGCGCCGAACTGCCTGCTGAACATCATGCCGATCAGCTCGGTCAGCACACCGTCCTTGGTGCGGAAAATATTCTGGAACGACCCGGCGGAAACATCTGCTTCCTTTAAAATTTCTGCAACCTTGGTGTTCGTGTAGCCTTTTTCCAGAAAAAGCCGGACACAGGCGGTCAGGATCCGCCGTTTTGCTTCCTTGCTGTCGTATCTGCGCGCCATTGGAAATCATCCTTTTCTATGATTGGTTTCTGACCCAATTATATATTGATTTGAGAATTGCGTCAAGTAAACTTTTAAGGGCATATTTTGGGCAGTTTGACGAGGGAGAGCTTTCTGCGGGTGCGCATCCGGGCAAAACAAAGCGCAATGGACATTGCTGTTATCCGCTGCCGCAGCCAGACAGTTCGCGGCAGCAAAAAAGAGGCCACCGATCGGGGTGACCTCTTTTCAGCATATTTTCAGCGTAAATCCCGCAGCAGGCGAACCCACCATCTCCATGACGGCTCTTTTGGAGTTGCTCTTTGCGTAAGATAGCAAGATAAATCTTATTTCTGACAGAAAGGGCCGAACCCGTGCAACGAGTCCGGCCCTTTCTGTGCTTTGGTTGGATCTTAAGCAAAGTTATGGTAAATGAAGAAGTTGGCTTTGGGAGTTTACAGCAGGCTCAGTGCTTCCTCGTCTGCCACAAGGATGCAGTCCGGATGCAGCTGCAGGATGCTGCCGGGGCAGGCAGGGGTCACAGGGCCGGTCACGGCGTCCTTGACGGCCTGTGCCTTGGCTTTACCGTTGGCTACCACCAGCACCTTGCGTGCCTGCATGATGGTCTTGATGCCCATGGTGTATGCCTGTTTGGGGACAAGGGCCTCGTTGCCGTCAAAGAAGCGCTTGTTGGCTTCGATGGTAGTGGGTGCAAGGTCGATGCAGTGGGTCTCCAGCTCAAAGGCTTCGCCCGGCTCATTGAAGCCGATATGACCATTGGGGCCGATGCCCAGCAGCTGCAGGTCGATGCCGCCCAGCTTGTGGATGATACCGTTGTAACGGGCACACTCGGCGGCGGTGTCCAGATTGGTGCCGTCCGGCAGGTTGGTCTTGGCCGGGTCGATATTCACCTTGCTGAACAGGTTCTCATTCATGAAATACCAGTAGCTCTGGGGGTGCTCCTTGGGCAGGCCGCGGTACTCGTCCAGATTGACAGTAGTGACCTCGGAGAAATCCAAATCGCCTTTGTTGTACCAGTCCACCAGTTGGGCATAAGTGCCCACCGGGGTGCCGCCGGTGGCAAGACCCAGTACACAGTCCGGCTTCATGATGACCTGTGCGGAGATGATGTTGGCCGCTTTGCGGGACATATCCTGATAATCTTTTGCGCGGATGATCTTCATAATAATGCTCCTTTTATAGTACCGTTACGCCTGCGTTCCGGCAGGCCTGTAAAAATTCTACGGGCAGCTTTCCGTCCGAGATCACAATATCAATATCGGACAGCTCGCAGATGTGGAACGTGCTTTTCAGTCCGATCTTGGAGGAATCCAGCAGCACGGCTTTCTGCTCACAGCGGCGGAGCACGGTCTGCTTGAGCCGTGCTTCATCCTCCACGCCGCAGGTAAAACCGGTTTCCGGGCTGTAACTGGTCACGCCCAGCAGCAGCAGATCAAAGTTGATGCCCTCCATCGTCTGGATGCTCTGTGCACCGCAGACGCTCATGCTGAACCGGTTCAGGCTGCCGCCCGGCAGGGACACATGGGGCTTTTCCAGCTTTGCCAGCTCCATGGCGCAGCTCAGGCCGCTGGTGTAGATGAGCATGGGCTGATCCGGGATGCACCGGGCCACTGCTGTGGCGGTGCTGCCGGAATCCAGAAACAGGGTGGTGTTGGGGCGCAGCAGAGCAGCGGCTTTTTCGGCAATGATCTGCTTTGCTTCGGCATTGCGGGCGGAACGGCGGCTCAGCAGGTCGTCTGTACCTACCACCTGCTCCACCGACTTGACACCGCCATGCACCCGCACCACACGGCGGGCTTCATCCAGTGCTTTCAGGTCGGTGCGCAGGGTCATTTCCGAAACGGAAGGGAAAGCTTCCTTGAGCTGGGCAAAGCTAATGCTGCCTTTGCGGTTCACCAGCTCCACGATTTGATTGCGGCGTTGTTCCATGGGGGATTCCTCCTGTCTGCGTTTGTCCTGTCCCATGGCACGTTCTGCTTAGTCCTCCGGGTTGAAGTTTGCCAGCAGATATTCCTCTGCTTCCGGGCACCACAGGCCGTTGTGGGCATCCACGATGTCAGCCAGTGCGGTATAGCGGGGGTCGTTGTCCTGTTCGCCCTTGGCACGCAGATCGGTCAGGGCGATGAGGGGCATGGTCAGGTGGGTGTAGATCAGCTTTTTGCCGCCGGGGATCTTGGGCAGGTTGAGGGTGGTCTCGGCAGCGGCGTTCAGACCGCCGATGTGGGTGACCATCACAGCCGGATCGATGCGCTTAGCGGCGGTCAGTTCCAGCGACTCGATCATGTCGGCGGTATTACCGCCGGTGGTGCCCATGACATGGGTAGAATTGTAGTGCACATCGTAGAAGTTCATCTTGGCGCTGAACTGCTTGTCGGTGGGGCCTGCAAAGAAGTTCAGGCAGCCGTCACGACCCAGTACAGCACTGGACAGCTCCACCACCGGCGCGATGGGGGCGTAGCAGAACACATCATCAAAGCCGGTACCGCCGGTCAGCTTCCGCAGCTCGGCAGCGGGGTCTGCCATGTTGGCGGTGTTGACGAAGTACAGGTCGATGCCGTCCTTCTCCTTGACCTCCTTCGGGGGGAAGAGGGACTCCGCACGGGCCAGACGATCCTCGTTGATATCGGTGACCACCACCATGCCGGGGCGCACATCACGGTGCAGTGCGTAGGTCAGAGCACCCAGACCCATGGGGCCTGCACCGGCCAGAATCGCCAGCTTGCCACCCTTCTTGATGCCCATATCGTGATGGTACACACCCATCTTGGTGTGGTAGGCGGCGTTGAAAGCACCGATGGAGCAGCTCATAGGCTCGGCCAGAGAAGCCTCGTAGTAAGCACGGCCCTTGTACTCCAGCAGGCAGCCCAGTTCCATGACCTCGGCAGGGATGATGCAGTAGGTGGCGTCGCCGCCGAAGAACTCGTAGGAGTAGCCGGGGCTCCACATGGTGCCCTTGTAGTTCAGGGCGGGCTGCAGGGTGAACTTCATGCCGGGCTTGAACTTGTCCTGATGCGCCTTGCCCACCTTGACGATATCACCGGCGAACTCGTGACCCATGATGGCGGGGTGCTCGGCTACATCCGGATGCACACGCTTGTGAGCAGTACCGAGGATGGCGCACTTGTAAGTAGACATGCAGATGCTATCGGAAACGACCTTGACCAAGATCTCATCGTCCTTGATCTCCGGCAGTTCAAAAGTATCCAGACGCAGGTCGTTGGCGGCGTGCAGACGAACAGCTTTGACTTTCATAATGAAACTCTCCTTTTATTATAACAGTTACCGTTGTGTTTTCAAGAAGTTTTACAGATGTTGGAAGGTGACCAGCGGCAGCAGTTCTTCGATCTGGCTGCGCTCTGCAGCCTGTGTGCCGCTGCACATCACATTGGCGGCTCCTGTGGCGATGGACAAGCGAACGGTGTTTTCTTCGCTGAGCCCTTCCGCTTCAGCGTAGGCGAGAGCGGCGACCACACTGTCGCCGGCACCCACCGTGCTGCCCACTTTGACCTTCAGTGCCGGAGCGTAGATCACGCTGTCCTTGTGGAGATACAGCGCACCCCGACCGCCCATGGACACCACCACATGTTCGATGCCCCTGCGGATGAGCGTCTGACCGGCATCGGCCAGTTCATCCAGCGTTTTCAGCTCCCGGCCCATCATGCGGGAAAGCTCGTCGTTGTTGGGTTTGACCAGATAGGGAGCAGCCTTCAGCCCCTCTGCCAGCAGTTCGCCGTCTGCATCCAGAAAGACCTTTGCCCCTGCCTTTTTGCAGGATTCCACCCATGTGTAGTAGGTGTCCTTGGGGGCACCCTTCGGCAGGCTGCCTGCCAGCACCACGATATCCCCCTGTTTCAGTTCCTTCAGCAGGTCGTACAGCAGGGCGGTCAGCTCCGGGGCATCCACCTCGATACCCGGTTCGTTGATGTCGGTGTTGGTGTGGTTTTCCGGGTCGATCACCTTCAGGTTCGTGCGGGTCTCGCCGGGCACGAAACGGAAGTTGTGGGCAAGCCCTTCACTGTCCAGTGCGTCCTGAATGGCTTTGCCGCTGTTACCGGCCAGAATGCCGATAGCCTTGCTGGTCCCACCCAGCTTTGCGATCACCTTGCTGACGTTGATGCCCTTGCCACCGGGATCGGTACGCATCTTGGTGATCCGGTTTACGGTGTCCAGCGCAAGGTTCGGGATCTCAACGGTCTTGTCCAGCGCCGGATTCAATGTTACGGTGTAGATCATGGGAACAACAGCCTCCTTCATGATTGTTGTTATGAAACTCGAAACTGTTGAAACGAAAGCTCTAGCATTATAATACCAACAGTTCTCGCCCCTGTCAAGCTGTTGTTTCAACAAATTGTACTGCGCGTTTTTGGTGCTTTTCGCCAACTTTCTGGGATACATGATTTTTGATTCAAAAGTTCTCTAATAGGTATCTTGTTACAACAACAAAAAACTCCCGGCTCTGCCCAAAAAGGCAAAAGCCGGGAGTTCGTTTTCAGTTCATTTTGTGTGCGGCGGTTTGCAGTCCGCAAAAAAGCCACGGTCAAAGCCCTGTTCCAGCAGGTCTGCCGCTTCCTGCTGCTGGCCGGTGCGCAGTGCCTCCATCAGCCGGGGCGTTTCGATCAGCTGCCCGCTGACATTCTGCATGACCTCCACCGGGACACCGTTCCCGTCGTCCGGAGCCAGCAGCACCAGTGCCCCCAGCACGATGCGCCCCGGCTCATAGACCGGCGGCTGTGCCTGCAGATAGCCCAAGCGGCAGTCCTTTACCGCACTTGTCCTGCAATGGAGCAGCAGGGCATACAGGGGTTTGATGTAGGTATCGCCCAGTGTTTCACGGCGGCGAAGCTGCTGCTCCACCAGCCGGGCGTCCGCTTCCTGCGGGCAGAACAGCTGCGCCGCTGCATGGATGAGGGCAGCGCGGCTGCCGGGAACCTTGACGGGCTGGATGGTCAGATGTTCCAGCAGCCCGGTCATGGACCGGGTCAGGCGCGCATAATACTGCAGCTTGGAGCCTGCGTGCGGTGCATCCTGCACAGGCTGCACCGCCGGTTCCGGTTCTGCGCGGTTCTGGCTGTACTGCGTGATAGCGTCCTTCAGCACGGCACGATCCGGTTCCAGCAGGGAAGGGCTGATGCACACCGCCGGGTAATCCAGTTCCAGCGGCACGGTGGAGATAATGAAGTCGATTTTTCTCCGACGCAGGTCGGCAGTGTTCAGCTCCCGCACCGAGCAGCACCCCTCCACCTGCAAAGAGGGAAACTCGTTTCCCAGCCGGGAAGCCAGAAAGCGGCTGGAACCCATGCCCAGCGGACAGGCCACTACCACCCGCAGCCGCAGCCGGAACATGGCATTCTGTTCCAGCACTGCGCCAAAGTGCATGGCAAGGTAGGCCGCTTCGTCGTCCGAGATGGCGGGCAGAACGAATTGCTGCTGCACCGCATCACAGGCGGTGCGGGTGGCTTTCCACAGGCCGGGGTAGGCGGTGCGGATGGTGTCCAGCTGGGGGTTTTCGGTACGAATGTTCTGCTCCACCCGCAGCAGCATGGGGCGCAGGTGGCAGTACAGGTCATCCCGCAGAGAGGTGTAACCGGAAAGGTCTGTGTGCAGCGCCTTTTCCATTTCCCGGATAAGGGCGGCTTCCAGATTCCGCAACTCCATCTCCTGCGCACTGCCCCAAGGGTCCTCTGCACCCAGATAAGCAGCGAGATACAGTTCCAGATACTGCGCTTCCTCAGGCGGCAGGGTCAGCCCGAAGGCGCGGTTCAGCGCCGCCACCAGCCGGGCAGCATGATTGCCCGCCGGGCGCAGCCCTCTGGGGGCACTGCCCTTGTCGCCGCCCTGCCGCAGCTGCTGAATGGTCAGGGTGCAATGGATAGCCAGCGCCAGAAAGCCTGCATCCGGCAGATGGAGCTGCTCTTCCTGTTCAAACTGCTGCAAAGCCGCCCAGACCTTTTCGGCCGTTTTTGTATCCAGCAGGGTCGAGAAGATCTCGTTTTCCGGCATCCGTCCGCAGAGCACCTCTGCCAGTTCCTTTTCCGGCATACTGCTGCGCAGCAGGGCAGACACCACCCTCCGGTAGGAAGAAGCATCCCCCTGCAGCCAGACCCCCACGCCGGGGCGGCGGAACATCTCCACCCGGTAGGGGTGTAGCTTGGTCTCAAGCTCATCCAAGTCCGCAGACAGCGTGCTTTCCGAAACGCCAAGCGCCCGTGCCAGTACCGCTGTTTTGCAGGGCTCCTGCTCGCTGAGCAGCCTTGTCAAAAGCTGCTGCCGCCGCTCTGCGCGGGAAAGTTCTTTCCTGTCGCCGCTGTTCAGCTGGGTGCGCAGTGCGTCTCGCCGCTCCGGCGCTTCATCCAGCAGCAGACCCTTGCCGGGATTCCGCACAAAATGCGCCCCGGCAGCCTGCATCCACTGCTCCACAGCGGGCAGCTCCCGCAGCACGGTGCGGCGGCTGACCCCGATGCTTTCAGCCAGCGCCGCCGCCGTCACCCAGCCCTGCGGAAGGCTGAGCAGCTGCTCGATCAGCTTCCGTGCATTTGCCGACAGTTCCTCACGATACACCGCACCCATGTTGCTTCTCTCCTTTTCCCAAAAGTTACCCATTGCTTCTATTGTAACATAGTGCCACCCCGTCTGCCAGCCCCCAACGCAGAAAAGAAGTTGTGTGTTTTTTGTCACCATTGCCCGGTGACAAAAGCTTCCTTGTTCCCGTCTTGTATCCCGGCGCATCAGCAAATATGCACAAATCACCCGCGCATCCATTGGAAATGTTGCCGTATCAGCCCACTGGTGTCACCATCCTCCGGTGACAACCCCACCGCTTGTCACCATTGAAATCCGGCGCAGTATCGGCTAGAATAGTGCCAGAACGAAACGAAAGCTCCTCCGAACAACCGTCCGCAGGCCGCAGCTCCCATGCCACAGGAGCTGCGCCGCCTGCCTTTCAAGTGAAAAAGGAGAGCTACAAATGAAAAACGCTGTTTCCCGCTTTGGCAAGTTCCTCAGCGGCATGGTCATGCCGAATATCGGCGCATTCATCGCGTGGGGCTTCCTCACTGCTCTGTTCATTGAAGCGGGCTGGTTCCCCAACGAAAAGCTGGCCAGCATGGTATCCCCGATGCTGACCTACCTGCTGCCCATCCTCATTGCAGGGCAGGGCGGCAAAATGATTGCAGGCGACCGCGGCCGCGTCATCGCCGCCATCGCCGTGGTGGGCTGCATCTGCGGCTCGGACTACACCATGCTGATGGGCGCCATGGTCATGGGCCCTCTGGCCGGCTGGGTCATCAAGCAATTCGATAAGAAGGTAGAAGGCCATATCCCCGCCGGTTTCGAGATGCTGGTCAACAACTTCTCCGTCGGCATTCTGGGTATGCTGCTGGCCATCCTCGGCTACTACGTCATCGGCCCGTTCATGACCGCCATCCTCACCGTGCTGACCGCCGGTGTGGACTTCCTTGTGGCGCACAGCCTGCTGCCGCTGGTGTCCATCTTCATTGAGCCTGCCAAGGTATTGTTCCTGAACAACGCCATCAACCACGGCATCTTCAGCCCCATCGGTGCAAGTCAGGCTGCTGAGACCGGTCGTTCCATCATGTATATGCTGGAAGCCAACCCCGGTCCCGGTCTTGGTGTCCTGCTGGCCTACTGCTTCTTCTGCAAGGACGACACCACCCGCCAGTCCGCTCCCGGTGCTGTGATCATCCACCTGCTGGGCGGCATCCACGAGATCTACTTCCCCTACATCCTGATGAATCCCGTGATCATCATCGCCCCCATCGTGGGTAACTTCTGCGCCATCCTGTTCTACTCTATGACCGGTGCAGGTCTGTCCGGTCCTGCTTCTCCCGGTTCCATCATCGCCTACATGGCAATGGCTCCCCGGGATTCCATTCTCACCGTTCTGCTGGGCGTTGTCATCGCCGGTGCTGTTTCCTTTGTTCTGTCCTCGGTCATTCTGAAAGCGACCTCCGGTCACACCAAGAGCCTGACCGACGCCCAAAACGAAATGAAGGAGATGAAGGCACAGGCCAAGGGCGAGATCCCCGAGCCTACTGCCGTAAATGTCGGTCAGATCCGCAAGATCGTCTTTGCCTGCGATGCCGGTATGGGTTCCAGCGCCATGGGTGCTACCAAGTTCCACAACCGCATTAAGGCGGAGCGCCCCGACTTGACCGTGACCAACTCCAGCGTGGATACCATCCCCGCCGACGCGGACGTGGTGGTCTGCCAGCGCGTTCTGGCTGACCGCGCCGCCAAGTGCGCCCCGCAGGCACAGCTTGTTACATTGGATAACTTCCTTGCAGATCCGCATCTGGACGCATTGTACAACGCACTGACCTCCACTACCCCGGCACTGGATGCCAAGGCCGAAGCTGCCGCCAATGAGGAGATCGTATCCGACCTGCGCAATGCAGCCGTAGCCCCTCTGGCGGCTGCCGTGACCGAGGCTTCCAAAGCCAACGGTTCCGTGATGAAGATCCAGGCGGAGGACATCCAGCTGGGTCTGCCCTCCGTCACCAAGGAGGAGGCCATCCGTGCCGCCGGTGCGCTGCTGGCAAAGCGCGGCTATGTGGATGACAGTTACGCCGATGCCATGGTGGAGCGCGAAAAGCTGGTGAGCACCTACATGGGCATGGGCGTAGCCATTCCCCACGGCACCAGCCAGAAGAAGGGCACCGTTAAAAAGTCCGGCGTTGTCCTGCTGCAATATCCGCAGGGCGTGGACTTCGGCGATGAAAAAGCCTACCTCGTGTTCGGCATTGCCGGTGTCGGCAACGACCATCTCGACCTGCTGGGCAATGTCTGCGAGATTTTGGAAGACGAGGATGCGCTGGAACAGCTCAAGACCACTTCCGATATGAACTATGTGCTGGAGCACTTACAATAACGATTCCAAAAAGGAGAGATTTTTTATGAAGAGCATCGATATCACCATTCAGGACAAAGAAGGTCTGCACGCCCGTCCCGCCGGTATCCTGAGCAAAGCTGCCAAAGGCTTTGAGAGCAAAGTCACTATGACTAAGAACGGCAAAGTCGCCGACATGAAGAAGATCTTTGCCGTAATGGGTCTGGCCGTGAAGTGCGGCGAGACCGTGACCATCGCCGCCGATGGCCCGGACGAGGATGCCGCCATCGAAGAATTGACCAAGCTGTGCAAGGACGCATGACTTCTCCCTCCGTCTATGACCGTTCTGCATAAATACTGCTGACGCAAAACCGCTCCGGGCAGAACGCTCGGAGCGGTTTTACTGTCAGTATGCGTTTTTCATCACCGTGTTTTCCAGAAAGCTGAAAAACACATCGTATTCATTTGGGGTCAGCATTTTGGGAGAACGCATGATCACAAGATCATGCCCGTGGTTCCCCACATGATAGGGTGGATGAGTGTGAGAATAGGGATTTTCCAAAACCCTCTTGACGAATTTCACATACAGTGGTATTTTTCCTGTAAATCCCACCGTCTTTGTGGATTGGTTTGAAACCACCCACAAAATGTGGTCGTGTTCATTTTGAACACAGGCACAGAAAGTGGTTGGTTATCACCGTGAGACCCACCACTTCCGTGAGGAAAAGTC
>OOCZ01001833.1_pt1 | contig 12499 bp, 8 predicted proteins | sample 1671631 | NCBI WGS metagenome assembly OOCZ01 (sample SAMN06348176, study PRJEB24527) | human gut metagenome | reverse complement strand
CTTCTCAAACGGCTCCTCCATCTCCTTGAAGTTCGCCAGCAGGCGGATGTCCGTCGCCATCTTCATGGCGGACTGGCCGATGCCTGCCACGGCGGACAGCACATTGTAGTCCACCTTGCGGCTGTAGGTCTGGCCGCAGACCGGCACGACCTTGGTAAAGTCCATCTGGGCGCAGACGTCGGCCTCGACGGCCTTGATCTTGGCGGAGTCGCCGTTGAACAGCTCCACAAAGCTGGCCTGGGTGCCGGTGGTGCCCTTAACGCCGCGCAGCGCCAGCTGGGAGATTTGGTGGTCAAGCTCCTCCAGATCCATGTACAGCTCGTTCATCCAGAGCGTGGCGCGCTTGCCGACGGTGGTCAGCTGCGCGGGCTGGCAGTGGGTGTAGGCCAGGCAGGGCATGGCCTTGTACTCGTCGGCGAACTTGGCCAGATTTGCCAGCACGCCGATGACCTTCTTGCGCACGAGCTGCAGGCCCTCGCGCATGATGATGACGTCGGTGTTGTCACCGACATAGCAGCTGGTCGCGCCCAGATGGATGATGCCCTTTGCCTTGGGGCACTGCAGGCCGTAGGCGTAGACGTGGCTCATCACGTCATGGCGGACGAGCTTCTCGCGCGCAATGGCGTCCTCATAGTTGATGTCGTCCTTGTGCGCCTCCAACTCGGCAATCTGCTCATCGGTGATGGCCAAGCCCTGCTTCTGCTCGGCCTTAGCCAGCGCGATCCACAGCCGGCGCCAGGTGCGGAACTTGTTGTCGTCCGAGAAGATGTACTGCATCTCATCCGACGCATAGCGGGTAGAGAACGGCGAAATATATTTGTCGTGTTGTGCCATTGGGTCAAATCCTCACAATCTTTTAAGCTGATAGTTCCAGTATAGCAGAAACTTCCCGAAATATCAAAGCTTGAAATAATTCACGCCGCCCTCAAAGATCGGCTGGTATTTGTCACCGGTGACGTTCTTATAGAGCTGCTCGCCGCTGCGCTCGCTGTGGCCCATCTTGCCAAAGACACGGCCATCCGGGCTCGTGATGCCCTCGATTGCCAGCACGGAGCCGTTCGGATTGTAGCGCATGTCCATCGTCGGGCGGCAAAGCAGGTCAACGTACTGGGTCGCAATCTGGCCGTTGTCGATGAGCTGGTTCAGCAGCTGCTCGTTGCAGACAAAGCGGCCCTCGCCGTGGCTGATGGCGATCAGGTGCTCGTCGTTGATGTCGCATTTGCTCAGCCAGGGGCTCTTGTTGCTGGCCACGCGGGTACGCACCAGCATGGACTGGTGGCGGTGGATCGTATTAAACGTCAGCGTCGGGTCGCTTTCGGTGATGGGACGGATCTCGCCGTAGGGGACCAGGCCCAGCTTGATGAGTGCCTGGAAGCCGTTGCAGATGCCCAGAGCCAGACCGTCGCGCTGGTTCAGCAGACGGTTGACTGCGTCGGCCACCGACGGATTGCGGAAGAACGCCGCAATGAACTTGGCGCTGCCGTCCGGCTCGTCGCCGCCGGAGAAGCCGCCAGGCAGCATCAGGATCTGCGCCTCGTCCAGCTCCTTCACCAGCGCCTCGCAGCTCTCGGCCACGTTGGCGGGGGTCAGGTTTTTCAGCACCAGAACATGCGGGTCGCCGCCTGCGCGGCGGAACGCGCGGGCCGTGTCGTACTCGCAGTTCGTGCCGGGGAATACGGGGATGACGACCCGCGGCGTCGCCAGGCGCACAGAGGGAGCCACGCGCTTGTTGGCGGGGCAGTCATGCTCCAGCGCGGGAACGAACTCACCGGCCTTGCGGTAGGGGAATACCGGCTCGAGCTTTTGCTCCCACAGCTCCTGCAGACGGGCCAGGTCAATGGTCTTGCCCTCGGCCTCCAGCGTGTAGTCCACGGTGGTGAAGCCGAGGAACTCACCGGCGGAGGCATCAAGCAGCTCCAGAATGACCGCGCCGTAGGCGGGCTTGAACAGATCGTTCAGGTCGATGTCATTGGACAGCTGCAGACCCACATGGTTGCCGACGCACATCTTGAACAGTGCCTCGGCCACACCGCCGTAGCCCGGCGTGGCGGCAGCCAGCACCTTGCCCTCGTCGATCATCTGCTCGACGGTCTTGTAAATGGCGATCAGGCTGCCGATCTCGGGCAGACCGTTCTTGTAGTTGGGGCGCAGGATGACAACGGAGCTGTTGGCCTTCTTGAACTCGGGGCTCTGCACGTCGCGGGTGTTGCCGATGGCCGTCGCAAAACTGACGAGCGTCGGGGGCACGTCCAGGCCCTCAAAGCTGCCGGACATCGAGTCCTTGCCGCCGATGGACGCAATGCCCAGACCCATCTGGGCATCCAGCGCACCGAGCAGGGCGGCCAGCGGCTTGCCCCAGCGCTCGGGCTTATCGTTCATATGCTCAAAATATTCCTGGAACGTCAGGTACATATCCTCGTGGTGGAAGCCCGCGCAGACCAGCTTGGTCACGCTCTCGACCACGGCCATATACGCGCCGCGGTAGGGGTCAGCCTCGGTCAGGTAGGGGTTGAAGCCCCACGCCATGCCGGAGCAGGTCGTCGTCTCGCCGTCCACTGGCAGCTTGGCGGCCATGGCCATCGTCGGGGTCAGCTGGTACTTGCCGCCGTAGGGCATCAGCACGGTGGCTGCGCCGATGGTGGAGTCGAACCGCTCGCCCAGGCCCTTTTGGCTGCAGACGTTCAGGTCGCTGACCATGGATTCCAGCTTCTGCTCAAACGTTGCACCGGCAAACTGGGGCTGCCAGACATGGCCCGGCAGGATGTGTGCATCAGCGTGGCGCTCGGCACCGTTGGAGTTCAGGAACTCGCGGGAGAGGTCAACGATGGTCTTGCCGTTCCAGACCTCGCGCATCCGCTTTTCCTCGGTGACGGTGGCAACGATAGTCGCCTCAAGGTTTTCCTCGGCGGCGTACTTCATAAAGGTCTCGGCGTCCTCGGCGGCGACGGCCACGGCCATGCGCTCCTGGCTCTCCGAAATGGCCAGCTCGGTGCCGTCCAGACCTTCGTACTTGCGGGTGACCTTGTTCAGGTCGATGTACAGGCCGTCGGCCAGCTCACCGATGGCAACAGACACACCGCCTGCGCCGAAGTCGTTGCAGCGCTTGATAAGGCGGCAGGCGTCCTCGCGGCGGAACAGGCGCTGCAGCTTGCGCTCGATGGGGGCGTTGCCCTTCTGGACCTCGGCACCGCAGTGCTCGAGGCTGTCCAGCTTGTGGGCCTTGGAGGAACCGGTGGCACCGCCAATGCCGTCGCGGCCGGTGCGGCCGCCCAGCAGGACGATGACGTCGCCGGGAGCGGGGCATTCGCGGCGGACGTGGGAGGCGGGCGTTGCGCCCACAACAGCGCCGATCTCCATCCGCTTTGCCACATAGCCGGGGTGATAGATCTCATCCACCTGACCGGTAGCAAGGCCGATCTGGTTGCCGTAGGAAGAATAACCGGCAGCAGCGGTGGTCACCAGCTTGCGCTGGGGCAGCTTGCCGGGCAGAGTCTCACTGACGGGCTTGAGGGGATCGCCTGCGCCGGTGACGCGCATGGCCTGATAGACGTAGCTGCGGCCGGACAGCGGGTCGCGGATCGCACCGCCGATGCAGGTGGCAGCACCGCCGAAGGGCTCGATCTCCGTCGGGTGGTTGTGAGTCTCGTTCTTGAAGAGGAACAGCCAGTCCTCATCCTTGCCGTTGACGTCGCACTTGATCTTCACGGTGCAGGCGTTGATCTCCTCAGACTCGTCGAGGTTCTTCAGGATGCCCTGCTTTTTCAGTTCCTTGGCACCGATGGTGGCCAGGTCCATCATGCAGCGGGGCTTGTTCTCGCGGCCAAGGTCGGCGCGCATGGCCATGTAGCGGTCGAAGGCCTCCTGCACCACGGCATCATCGATCTGGACGTCATCCAGAATGGTTCCGAAGGTGGTGTGGCGGCAGTGGTCCGACCAATAGGTGTCGATCATCTTGATCTCGGTGATGGTCGGGTCGCGCTTCTCCGAGCGGAAATACTCCTGGCAGAACTTGATGTCGCCCAGGTCCATGGCGAGGCCCTTCTCGTCGATGAACTTTTTCAGGCCTGCCTCATCCAGCTCGTTGAAGCCGTCCAGCACCTCCACTTCGGTGGGGATGGGATACTCCATCTTCAGGGTAGCCTTGGTGTCCAGCGAAGCCTCGCGGGCCTCCACCGGGTTGATGACGTATTTCTTGATCTCCGCCACCTGCTCATCGGTCAGGGTGCCTTCCAGCAGGTAGACGCGGGCAGAGCGCACCAGCGGGCGGTCGCCCTGGCTGATGAGCTGGATGCACTCGGCGGCAGAGTCGGCGCGCTGGTCGAACTGGCCGGGCAGATACTCCACGGCGAAAGACACGCCGTCGGAGACGGGCAGCTCTGCATAGGTGTTATCCACCGGCGGCTCACTGAACACGGTGGGGACGCACTGCTCAAACAGAGCCTCGTCGATGCCCTCCACGTCGTAGCGGTTGAGCAGACGCAGGCCGTTCAGCTCCTTGATGCCCAGCAGAGAGACGAGCTCATTGCGCAGGCTCTGGGCCTCGCCGTCGAAGCCGGGTTTCTTTTCAACATAGATACGATATACCATTGGGAAATCCCCCTTGTTGTCAGCCCTCTCAGTCACCTTCGGTGACAGCTCCCCCAAAGGGGGAGCCACTGGCGTGTCGGTCAGGCCGCACAGCCTGAGAGGAGTTTTATTTTACCAGAAACAGAAGTGCTCCGCTGTCCAGATCCACGACATCTTAACAAGTATTATTGTTCAGAAGCCGCTTTTCTTGACAACAGCGCACTGTATTTTGCGGCATATATGCTTTCAGCAGTCAGCTCAGAGCTTCCCGGCCTGCCAAAGCCTCTCCCCTTGGGAGAGGTGGCATTGCGAAGCAATGACGGAGAGGGCAAGCCCGGCAGGAAAGAGCCGTGGGCGCAGCGATAGGCAGGCTCTTTGTCAGAGCGATACTATCGCAGCGCCTGTGATTCTCGGTCAGCAGCCTTGCCCTCTCAGTCGGGCTTGCGCCCGCCAGCTCCCCCAAAGGGGGAGCCTTTGACTGAGAGGCCTCCGTGAATTTGTGGAAAATGCACGACAGAAAAGAGAAGAATTTGTAAAGGTGATAAAAATGCCAAGAAGATATTGACAAAAACGATGGGTGGGGTATAATGATAGCACAGGCCGACAGCCGGAAATGGATGGCCTGCCTGTATAATTCATTTTTATTTATGGAGGCAAAAATCATGAAAATGGCAAAGAAACTTCTGGCCGTCGTCCTCACTGGTGTTATGGCTGTGTCCATGCTGACTGGCTGCGCTCTGGGCGACAAGGTCGCTGAGAAGAAGCTGCTGGACACCCTGAATGTCTACGGCAAGGCTGACAGCATCGAGTACAAGAGCAAGGATACCGTTACCATCTCTGGCACCAAGTACGAGCTGAAGGACGCAGCAAGCAAGATCAAGTCCTGCGTGTCCGATAGCACCATCAAGGATCAGGATGTTGCTGACGTTGATACCCTGAAGACCAAGCTGGCTGCTGCTTACACTACCAAGGACGCCACCAACAGCCCCAACTACGTTTTCGTTGTGTGCGAAGAGGGCAAGGGCAAGAACGCATGGTCTGCTGCTGCCAAGACTGCAAACGAGACCCTGAAGACCGCTAAGCCCATCGATGCTACTGCAACCACCAAGGTCGTTCCCGTCTACGCAGACACCATCACCGCTCACATCAAGATGACCGGCGACACCGCTGCTAAGGACCACAACTTTGTCGTTATCGTTGCTGTCAAGGCTTAATCACCCCATCTGCTCAAATCATTACAGACCCTGTCTGTGATACACATTGAGAAATGACTCCAAGGCCCGGAGCGGGAACGCTCCGGGCCTTGGTTTTTTTGGAGTTGGGGCGGGGCGGAGCGAGGGGGCGGGCCTTTACAATCCCCGCAAAACATGATAAAGTAAAGGTACTCTGCTTTCAACCGGAAAAGCAGGCCCGGCCGCGGGGAAAGCCGCCGGGACAACGACGCAACACGACACGGCAAACCAGCCGCGGACGGAAAGGATGTACTTACAATGGAACAGAGCGAAAAGACCCTTGATATGATCGTCAATCTCTGCAAGAACCGGGGCTATGTCTTCCCCGGCTCTGAGATCTACGGCGGTCTGGCCAACAGCTGGGACTACGGCCCTCTGGGCGTCGAGTTCAAGAACAACGTCAAGAAGGCATGGCTGAAAAAGTTCGTGCAGGAGAGCCCCTACAACGTGGGCCTCGATGCCGCCATCCTCATGAACCCCCAGACCTGGGTCACCACCGGCCATGTGGCCGGCTTCTCGGACCCGTTGCTGGACTGCCGCGCCTGCAAGGCCCGCCACCGCGCCGACAAGCTCATCGGCGACGAGCACCCCGAGGTCAACGTGGACGCCATGAGCTTTGACGAGATGGACGCTTTCATCGCCGAACACGAGGACGTGGTCTGCCCCGTCTGCGGCAAGCACGACTTCACCCCCATCCGTAAGTTCAACCTGATGTTCAAGACCGCCATCGGCGTCACCGAGGACAGCTCTTCCACCTGCTACCTCCGCCCCGAGACCGCGCAGGGCATCTTCGTCAACTTTGCCAACATCCAGCGCACCACCCGCCGCAAGCTGCCCTTCGGCGTCTGCCAGGTGGGCAAGGCCTTCCGCAACGAGATCACCCCGGGCAACTTCACCTTCCGCACCCGCGAGTTCGAGCAGATGGAGTGCGAGTTCTTCTGCAAGCCCGGCACCGACCTGGAGTGGTTCTCCTACTGGAAGAACTACTGCGAGAACTGGCTGCTGAGCCTCGGCATCAAAAAGGAGCATCTGCGCCTGCGCGACCACGAGCCTGCCGAGCTGGCCTTCTACAGCCGCGCCACCACCGACATCGAGTATGCCTTCCCGTTTACCGACTGGGGCGAGCTGTGGGGCATCGCCGACCGCACCAACTACGACCTGAGCCGCCATCAGGAGGCCTCCGGCAAGAGCCTCGAGTACTTTGACAGCGAGACCAACGAGCACTACATCCCCTACGTCATCGAGCCTTCGCTGGGCTGCGACCGCGTGGCGCTGGCTTTCCTGTGCGAGGCCTACGACGAGGAGCATCTGACCGACAGCAAGGGCAAGGAGGACGTCCGCACCGTCCTGCATCTGCACCCGGCTCTGGCTCCCTACAAGTGCGCTGTCCTGCCCCTGAGCAAGAAGCTGGGCGACAAGGCCATGGAGATCCGCAATGAGCTGAGCAAGTACTTCATGGTGGACTACGACGACACCGGCTCCATCGGCAAGCGCTACCGCCGTGAGGACGAGATCGGCACCCCCTACTGCATCACCGTGGACTTCGACACCGTGGGCGACGAGGCCAAGGGCATTGCCGCCGACAACTGCGTCACCGTCCGCGACCGCGACACCATGGAGCAGGTGCGTATGCCCATCTCCGAGCTGAAGGCTTATATCGAGAGCAAGATCGAGTTCTGATAAAAACGCACTTTTGCAAGTGAAAAACAGCCCCGCCGTTGCAATTTCGGCGGGGCTGTGGTATAATACAACTAAAGAAAGTGCTGTCTGGCAAACGGTCAGCACCTTTCCGGCTAGTCAATTACAAAGAATGACCGCTCAGGTTTGCGACTAAACCTGAATGACCGCTCAGGTTTGGACACTGAGGGTGATCATTTTTTGTTATTGAAGATCTTATACGCAATATCGAAATATCACAGCCCCGCCGTTGCAATTTCGGCGGGGCTGTGGTATAATACAGATAAAGAAAGTGCTGTCTGGCAAACGGTCAGCACCTTTCCGGATAGTCATAACAAAAAATGACCGTTCAGCTTAGGACACTGGGGCGGTCATTTTTTGTTATTAAAAATTTTCCAGGCGACATCGAAAACTCCGAAGCCTATAGTTGCAAGCAACGTGAGCAAAGCTAAAGTTTCCAAAAGCGTCATAGAACATCCCCCCTTTCGCTGTGGAGCGTCGGGGGCATAACAAAAATGTTCGCCTTCCCGACGTAAGGCCGGAAAGGTGTAGACCGCCTGCCGTTATGTAGACAGCACTCTCATACACTAGTATAACAGATGTTTCCCGATTTTTCAACCGGCAGAAGCATCTGTTTTGTTTTTATCGGGTGGACAATTCGCCCGGGAGCGGTTATACTGTCAGATAGAAAATGCACCGCCGTGTTCTGCACGGCAGAAAGGAAATCCTGTGGAAAACTTTACTCTTCTTCTGAAAAAATACGCCGACTTCATCGTCCGTGTGGGCGTCAACCCCCAGCCGGGCCAGACCCTTGTCATCAACTGCTGCCTCGAGGCCGCCCCGCTGGCCCGTCTGTGTGTGCGCAGTGCCTACGAGGCCGGCGCCCGTGACGTGCTGGTGAACTGGAGCGACAACGAGGTCTCCCGCAGCCGGATGGAGCTGGGCAGCGAGGAAGCCCTGACCGACTTCAAATCTTATCAGCTCCGCCGCTATCTCGACTACGCTGAGAGCGAGGGCGGCGTCTGCGTCCTCCACATCCTTGCCGACGACCCCGAGGTCTACGCCGGTCTGGACGGCGCGAAGATCAGCCGTGTGAACGCTGCGCAGCGCAAGTTCATGGCTCCGTGGCGGGAGTACACCATGAACGACCGCGTCCAGTGGTCCATCGCCGCCATGCCCAGCGCCCCGTGGGCGAAGAAGATCTTCCCGGAGCTGGACGAGGCTGCGGCCATCGAGAAGCTCTGGCAGCTCATCTTCGACGTCTGCCGGGTGACGGGCGGCGACCCCGTCAGCGAGTGGAAAGCCCACCTCGACCGTCTGACCGGCCTGAAGGACAAGATGAACGCCCTCGACCTCGAGAGCGTCCACTTCGAGAGCAGCAACGGCACCGACCTGACCGTCGGCATCGCCGACAAGGCCACCTGGGAGAGTGCCGCCAGCGTCAGCGAAAAGGGCGTGGTCTTCCTGCCCAACATCCCCACCGAAGAGGTCTTCACCGCGCCCCACAAGGACAAGGTGAACGGCATCGTCTACGGCACCAAGCCCTACGTCTTCAACGGCCAGCTCATCAAGGGCTTCCATGTCACCTTCAAGGATGGCCGGGTCGTGGAGCATGGTGCCGACGAGGGCGCGGAGCTTCTGGGCCAGCTTCTGGACACCGACGAGGGCGCACGGAGCATCGGCGAAGTGGCGCTGGTGCCGGCGTCCAGCCCCATCAACCGCAGCGGCGCGCTGTTCTACAGCACCCTCTTCGACGAGAACGCCGCCTGCCACATCGCCTTTGGTGCCAGCTATCCCGGCACCACCGAGAGCGGCACCCGCCTGACCAAGGACGAGCTGCTGGCCCGGGGCATGAACCAGTCCGCCATCCACGAGGACGTCATGGTGGGCGCCGAGGACAGCCATATCACCGGCAAGTGCCGCGACGGCCGCACCGTGGAGCTGTTCCGCGACGGCGTCTGGGTGCTGTGAGAAGAGGATTTTTCACGAAAAAGCTTGCATAATCCGCAAGAGTATGCTATATTCTAGTAGTACGCTATAGTTTTATTGGAAAGTGGGCCGCAAGGTCCGCTTTTCTTGTTTGTTTGGAGGTTTTTTATGGCGAAGCAGTCTGGCGGCAACACCGCCCAGAGAGTCGAAGCGCTTGTCCGCCCCACCGTGGAGGGCATGGGCCTGCGCCTGTGGGATGTCGTTTTTGAAAAGGAAGGGCCGGACTGGTATCTTCGCGTCCTCATCGACAAGGACGGCACCATGGACACCGATACCTGCGCAGATGTTTCCCACGCACTGGACCCCATCCTGGACGAGGCCGACCCCATCGACCAGAGCTACTATCTGGAAGTGGGCAGCCCCGGCCTGGGCCGCAAGCTGACCCGCCCGGAGCACTACGAGCAGCTCAAGGGCCAGAAGATCCGGGCAAAGCTCATCCGCCCCAACGCCGACGGCGTGCGCGAGCTGGCCGGCATCCTGACCGGCCGCGAGGGCACCACCGTGACCCTGGACACCGACAACGGCCCCGTGGCCTTTGAGGTGAACGCCGCATCCAGCGTGCAGCTGTGCGACGACGAAGATCTGTTTGACTGATCGGATTTATAATAGAGAGTAAATTACAGGAGGAACCCGAAAAATGGCAGCAGCGAACAACGAATTTTTTGAAGCTCTCTCCATGCTGGAGCACGAGCGCGGCATCACCGCGGAGTACCTGATCGAAAAGATCAAGGCTGCGATCGTCATCGCCGTGAAGAAGAACTACGAGGTCGAGGACGACCACGTCATGGTCGAGATCGACCCCAGCACCGGCAAGTTCAACGTCGCCCTCATCCAGGACGTCGTGGCCGACGAGGACTGGTACGACGAGCACAGCGAGATCGGCATCACCGAGGCTCAGCACATCCGCAAGAGCTATCAGGTGGGCGACCGCGTCGTGACCCCCCTCAAGACCAAGGACTTTGGCCGCATCGCCGCCCAGACCGCAAAGCACGTCATCCGTCAGGGCATCCGCGAGGCCGAGCGCAGCCAGCAGCTGAGCGAGATCCAGTCCCGCGCCCACGACATCGTGCAGGCCACCGTCACCCGCGTTGACCCCGAGAAGGGCATCGTTGCCCTCGACCTGGGCAAGGGCGGCGAGGCTATCCTGCCCCGCAACGAGCAGGTCCCCGGCGAGGTCTACACCGAGGGCCAGATGCTGCAGGTCTACATCGTGGATGTCGTGGCAAGCGAGCGCGGCCCCCGCGTCATGATCAGCCGCACCCACCCCGGCCTTGTCAAGCGCCTGTTCGAGCTGGAAGTGCCTGAGATCTATGACGGCACCGTCGAGGTCAAGGCCATCAGCCGCGAGGCCGGCGCCCGCACCAAGATGGCTGTCTGGTCCAAGGACGCCAACGTCAACCCCGTCTCTGCCTGCATCGGCCCCCACGGCGACCGTGTGGCCGCTGTCGTCGAGAAGCTGGGCGGCGAGAAGATCGACATCGTGAAGTGGAGCGAGGACATCTCCGAGTTCATCTCCGCAGCTCTCAGCCCCGCAAAGGTGGTCAAGGTCGAGCTGCTGCCCGGCGAGACCCGCTCCTGCCGCGTGACCGTGCCGGACCAGCAGCTGAGCCTTGCCATCGGCAACAAGGGCCAGAACGCCCGTCTGTGCGCCCGCCTGACCGGCTACAACATCGACATCCGCCCCGAGAGCGGCTACTACGGCGAGGAAGAGCCGAAGGCTGCCGAGGCTGAGAAGACCGAAGACACCGCCGCAGAATAAGCGCGGAACACCTGCCGAAGGAGGGAAAACCGGATGGCACAAAAGAAGATCCCTGCCCGCCAGTGCATCGGCTGCCTGACCAGCCGCCCCAAGAAGGAACTGGTGCGTGTGGTGCGCGCACCCAGCGGAGAGATCAGCATCGACCCCGTGGGCAAGAAGCCCGGCCGCGGTGCTTACCTCTGCCCGGATGCCGCCTGCCTTGCAAAGGCAAAAAAGAAGAAGGCGCTGGAGCGCTGCTTTGAGCAGCCGGTCCCCGCCGAGGTATACGATGCACTGGCCCAGCAGCTGGCCAGTGTGGAAGCAGAAAAGGAGGCCGACCGCGATGGCAAAGAAGCATAACGCCCCCGCAAAACCGGCCCTTGAGCCGAATGAGGCCCTGTTCCAGGCCGTGAGCCTCTGCCGCAAGGCGGGCGCTCTGACCATGGGCTTTGACGCGGTGGAAGACGCCGTCGTCAAGGGCAAGGCATGGCTCGTGATAACTGCGTCCGACGCCAGCCCCAAGACCGTGCAGCGGCTCAATTACGCTGTGGGCGATATGGTGGACGTCATCCCCATGCCGCTGACACAGGATAAGCTGGCTGACATCAGCCGCAAACCGGTGGCCATTTATGCCGTCACCGACCGCAACCTCGCCAAGCTCTGCTTTGACCGGCTGACGGCGTGCGGAGCGATTCAAACTGAGGAGGATATGAGCGAATGATCGTAAAATATAAAGTGAGCGATTTTGCAAAGGACCTGAGCATCTCTGCCAAGAAGGTCCTCGACGAGCTGAACGCCATGGGCAGCACCGGCAAGAAGAACAGCTCCACTCTGGAGGAGAACGAGCTGAACTACCTGCTGGAGAAGTTCAGCAAGGACAACAGCGTCAAGAGCCTGGACGAGTTTCTGAACAGCGCTAAGGCCCCCAAGGCTGAGCCGAAGCCCGCCGAGAAGAAGGCAGAGCCCAAGGCCGAAAAGAAGCCCGAGGCTCCCAAGGCTGAGCCCGCAATGGCCGAGGCAAAGCCCGCTGCCAAGCAAAACAACAAGAAGAACGAGCAGCACAAGAAGCGCGAGGAGAAGACCGTCTCCCTGAGCGAGCTGGCCCGTGAGACCGGCGCAAAGGCTACTGCAGCTTCCGCTCAGTCCGTCTCTGTCCGCCGCGAGGACAATCAGGTCACCGTCGATACCCGCACCGTCGATATGAACGTGGACCGCTTCGATGCCCGTTACGACGATCTGGCCTCCACCAAGAACACCGAGAACCGCCGCAAGCCCACCCCGCAGGGCAACAAGCAGA
>OOCZ01001832.1_pt1 | contig 12511 bp, 10 predicted proteins | sample 1671631 | NCBI WGS metagenome assembly OOCZ01 (sample SAMN06348176, study PRJEB24527) | human gut metagenome | reverse complement strand
GCCCCTTTAGCGGAAAATATAGTTTATATTGGGGATGCCGGAGCGTCTGCGGACGCTCCGGCATCCTGTTTCCATTTTTACAGGATCGTTCTCAGAAAGGCGGTCAGAACCTTTGCCGCCTGCCGGTGGTTCTCTGCGCCGGGGTGCTGCCGGGCACCCACGGTTTCCGGCGTGGTGTTGGGCAGCTCCAGCAGATAGACAGAGCTGTCTCCGGTAATGGTCTTGTACTGCTCCATGCCCTGCCGCAATACCGGCAGCAGCTCGCTGCCCAGCATCCCGATGCACCACACCAGCTTTGCCCCGGGGTTCTTTGCCCGGAGCATGGTCAGGAAATGCTGTACACCATTTGCCACTTTTTGGGCGTCCGCAGGGTGGAAGCCTCCATTGGAGAGCCGCCGCAGCTGGTGGGGCTTGCCAGTGGCAGGGTCTTGCCACGGCGGGTTATCAAATGCGCCCGTGTCGTTGGTGCCCAAGTTGACGATGACGGCATCCGGTTTCCATGCAGCAAAATCGTTTTCCTGCTGTGCGCCAAGGGCGGCATTGCGCTGCCCCATAGCTACACCGCACACCTGCGTATAGTAGGGCGGCATTACATGGCGCACATCGTTGTCCCAGCCGGTCACGATGCCCCAGCCACTTTGCGAGATGCAGCGGTATTCGGCGCCCAGTGCATCGGCGGTCAGGCGGCCGTAGTGGTTCTCCGCAGAGAAAAAGGCTCCCACCCAGTCCTCCTCCGGCTTGGCTCCGATGGCACCCTCACCGCTGGTGATGCTGTCGCCCACAAACTCCAGCCGATACTGCGGCTCCGGCAGGGGCAGAAAATCGCCGCCTGCATATTCCAGTCCGGTGATCTGCAACAGATGCGCCGGGTCATCGTGCATGGCCTGCACATCCTTTAGCAGCCGGAGGTGCTTTGCCTTGCCCGGTGTCATGCCCCGGAAAAGACAGACCCGGCTTTTGCCGGGGTTCACGGCAAACCGTGCCACCCATGCGCCGTTCAGCTCCACGCTGACCCACGGTTCTACCATCTCATAGTCGGCGAAAAGATCCACCCACAGCTCACTGCCGGTAAATTCCAGCTCCATGCCGCTGGCTGTCCAGAACAGGGTCAGCGGGTCAAGCCCGGTGTGCCGCCCCAGTGCCCGCACCTGCGGCAGTTGGGCCAGCGTCGCAGTTGTAAGTTGCTCCATTTTCTGTTCCTCCCCTTGGTTTTTGCCTGAAGCATAGCAGATTCTACCCAAAATCGCAAGCTAAATCTGTAAGCTAACAAAAAGCTAAAATTTAGTTTAGCCTTTGCACCTCCCGGTGCAGGGGCTTTTTTCGGGTCAGGTTGACCAGTGCTTTGCCCCTCTCCTTGTATCATACGCTGAAAATGAAGCGGCATATTGACGGAACTTCCAAAACTGTCTTATACTTATTGTGCAATCTGACGTTGATTTTTGAGAAAACGAGGAAGATGTCATGGAGCTGGAACATAACTTTTACGGGGTGAATTTTGCACCCTTTCCCCGGCGGGGCGCGTTGAATAGCGAGACTGCCCACCGCAGTATGGCAGCCATGGTGGAAGCCACCGCCGCCAACTGGGTCATCCTGTCGCCCTCTGGAATACAGTCTGGGCCTTACAGTGAAGAGATCGACTGGCGCACCGATGCCACCCCCACAGACGAGGAGCTGTGCGGTGCCATCCGCTTTGCCAAGCAGTTGGGCTTGCAGGTGGCGCTGAAGCCTACCGTCAACTGTGCCAACGGCGTGTGGCGGGCGCGCATCAGCTTTTTTGACCACGATGTGCCCTGTGAGACCCAGTGGAGCGGATGGTTTGCCAACTACACCGCCTTCCAGACCCACTACGCGGCTCTTGCCGAAGCCGAAGGCTGTGGGCTGTTCCTGACCGGCTGCGAAATGACCATGACCGAGCACCGGGAAGCAGAGTGGCGCGCCCTCATTGCCGCCGTGCGGCAGCAGTACCACGGCCCGGTGAGCTATAACTGCGATAAATACGGCGAGGACCATGTAAACTGGTGGGATGCGGTGGACTGCATCGCTTCCAGCGGCTACTACCCCCTGAAGGACTGGGAAAACCAGCTGGACCGTATCGAGGCGGTGAGCCAAAAATACAAAAAGCCCGTCCTCTTCAGCGAGGCAGGCTGTATGAATATCACCGGCTCTTCTGCCGTGCCCAACAACTGGGAGTTGAAGGGAACGCGGAACGATCTGGAGCAGGCAGATTGGTATGAGGCAATGTTTTCCGCCTGCGCCAAGCGTCCGTGGGTCATGGGCTTTGGCGTGTGGGACTGGCCTGCCGACACCAGAGCAGTCAGTGCCTACGCCGTGTCCGGCCGTCCGGCGGCAAAAATTATCCATAACGCATATCAGGGAGGAGTTTTAGAATGAATACGTCCAATTTTGCTCGCTTGAAAGAACTGTTCCGCCGTGCCGCGGCAGGGCAGGAACTGACCATCGGCTTTCTGGGAGGTTCCATCACCCAGGGCAGCCTTTCCACCCAGCCCGGCAATGCCTACGCTTTCCGGGTGTATCAGTGGTTCGTGGATACCTTTCCGCAGTCGAAGTTCCACTACGTCAACGGCGGCATCGGCGGCACCAGCTCCCACTATGGCGTTGCCCGTGCCGTGACCGATGTGCTGATGTACCAGCCGGATTTTGTGGTAGTGGATTTCAGCGTCAACGATCTGGACGTCCCCTTCCGGCAGGAGACCTACGAGGGTGTTGTCCGTAAGCTGCTCACATGGCCCTCTCACCCGGCGGTGGTGCTGCTGAACAACATTTATTACGATACCGGCGAGACGTCACAGGACGAGCACAACGCCGTGGGCGACCACTACGGTGTGCCCCACGTCAGCATCCGGGACAGCATTTACAAGGATCTGCATGCCGGTAAGTATGCCAGCCGCACCCTGCTCAGCCCTGATGGGCTGCACCCCAACGATTACGGCCACGGTCTGGTGGCAGGGGAGATCATCAAGCTGCTGGAGGCAGTCAACGCCCACCGGGAAGAACCGGAGCAGGAGCCTGCCTTCCCGGCACCGCTCACCGCCAACGCCTACGAGAACGCCCGGCGGCTGACCATCCGGGAGATCTCCCCCAAGCTGGAGGGTTTCCGGGCAGACCCGGAGGAAAAGCTGGGGCATCTGGACCACTGGAAAAACGGCTGGGTCGGTCAGAAGCCCGGGGATAAGATTACCTTTGAAGTGGATGCCTCCTGCATTGCAGTACAGTACCGCAAGACCATCCGCCGCCCGGCGCTGCGGGCACAGCTGGTGCTGGATGGCGACACCGCCCACGCCGCTGTGCTGGACGGCAACTTCGATGAGGATTGGGGCGACTGCCTGTATCTCCAGCCCATTCTCCACCATGGTGAGCAGAAGACCCATACCGTGGAGATCACCATTCTGCCCACAGAAGATGAAACTCCCACGGAGTTCTACCTCATGGCTCTGATTACGGCGTGATGCTGAATGCCCCTTCTGGATTTGATTTTGGTGTGCGGCCGCTCAAACCAATACCGTCAAGCCGGTGGGGGATAGGGTGATTTTATTTGTCGGGAAGTAAGTGCACGGTTTCTGCACGGATTTTGCACGGTTTCAAAACGTGCAGAGGGTGCTTTTCGCTGCAAAATCCGACAAAGGGTGCAGAAATTGCAACGCCAAAAATCACGTTGCTTTGCACAAAAACGACGATGACTCGAAACTTCCATAAATTGAGACGAACCGGCGGCTTGCTCTCTTAATCAGTGGGCCCAGGGTTCGAGTCCCTGGAGGTGCACCACAACAACAAAATCCGAACTTTTTTCCGATAGGAGAAGGGTTCGGATTTTTTGTATTCTTCGGAAAACAGAACGAATCCCTTGCTTCCATCGAAAAACGTCCTAGACCTTATCACAAAAAAGCACGACAGACCACGGTAAGAGTGCCGTAAGGCGGAAAGGACACAAACATGAAGTACGATGCAAGAGCTTGTCATTTCAACATGGACACCAGCTGCGTGGAGCTGTTGCTCCGGGATGGCAGAAAGGTTTCTATCGACTGCACCGGGGTCGAGGATGCGCTGGATGTGACCATGGCGCAGCAGACGGAGCTGGATTACCTTATTTACAATGACCCACTGGGCTATGCGGATTTGATTCTGAACGGCAATCTAGAAGAATACTTGAAAAACGTAACCGGGAGCCATGGGCTAGAAGATTAAGAGAAAAGCGCAGAGCACCTTATTCAGAGTGCTCTGCACTTTTCTGCATCTTGCGCCATTGTTGCGGAGTCATGCCGTACTTTTGCCGGAACAGTTCGTAGAAGTGGGTGCGGTTGGTGAATTTGAGTTGTAGGGCGATCTCACTGACGGAAAGTGTTGTTTCCCGCAGCAGCCGTTCAGCCTTCTGGAAACAGAAGGTCATGCCGTAATCGAAAAGACACAGACCGGTGCGGCGCTGGACGATGGAATTGAGGTAGCTGCCATTGTAATTCAAAAGCCGTGCCAGTTCGCTGCGAGGCAACCGACCATCTGTATCTTCCAGCAAACGGCTGATACGCAGAAAGAGCAGGCTTTCGGGGCTGCTGCTCAGGTGCACCGGGGTGACATAGAACCCGGACGACAGAAAATCGAACAGTTCGCAAAGTGCGCCCTTCAAATAATAGGTGGCGGCGGCACTGGGTTCGTGCAGGATGTGGGTCATGCGGGCGATGAGCGCTGTCAGGGCTTGAACGCTATCGGTGTTTTCCGGTGTGGGGAAAAGATCCTGATATTCCTTTCGGAGGTCCTGTCCCAGATTTGCCAGCATGAACTGCAAAACGGGATTTTCCGGCAGATGACGCTCGGCTTCAAATAATTGCAGGGATGCAGATTCCGTCAGGCTGCGGACAAAATCTACGGACAGACCAATAAAACAGAGCTTGGCAGGGCCTGTGAACCGTTCGTTATGGAGGATGCTGCGGTTCACCAGACAGCAGGTCCCGGCACGGTAGGGGTATTCTTTTTCCTCGATCTGTTGGATGACCTCCCCTTCCAACACCAGCATCAGTTCAAAATAATCGTGGCGGTGCAGCGGACGGGAGCTGAGCGCACGAAACAAAGCATCCATAGAGTTTTCATGCAGCCAGCAGCCATTCGGTGAGAACATCTGAATGCTGTATTGGTCGGTTTCCCCCAGACCGGTACAGGACTCCAGCGTGATCTGCACCGGGGACATGATCTTGTAGAAGGTAGAGAGCTGACTGCCCTGATTTTCAACCTCCAAAATATTCTCGTAGCTGGTGGAATCCGGTTTCATGAAAGCGTCTCCTTTTCTGTAATGTGCGAATATGATACAATCTGATGAATGCGGCACACGATGCTGTCATTGTGGAATGTGAACGGAATTGCTAAAATATAGGCACAATACAAAAACATTCTGTAAAAGCTGTGCGGCCGATGGCTTTATTATAGAGTGCTTTTGAAAAAATGTAAAGCGACAGATGCATTCTGTCGCTGCGAATGATACAGCACGTCTTGAAAGGAGAATTCCCATGTCTGCACCTGCAACGACAGAGAAAAAATATCTGAAATGGTATCAGAAGCTGGCCTACGGTTCCGGCGATCTGGCCTCTAACTGCTCCTATGGTCTGGTTTCCAGCTTTGTACTGCTTTATCTGACCGGAACACTGGGTCTGGACAGCGCCATCATCGGCTCTTTGATGCTGGCTTCCAAGGTTCTGGACGGCATCAGCGATGTGATCTTTGGCACCCTGATCGACCGCACCCACTCCAAGCTGGGTAAGGCACGTCCGTGGATGCTGTTTGGTCAGGTAGGTGTTTCCCTCTGCCTGTTTTTGCTGTTTGCCATCCCGGCTGGCAGCACCACCATGCAGTACATCTACTTCTTCATCGTGTACACGGCACTGAACGCAGTGTTCTATACTGCCAACGGCATTGCATATTCCTCTCTGGTGGCACTGATCACCAAGAACAACAATGAGCGTGTGCAGCTGGGGTCCTTCCGTTTTATGTTTGCGGTCGTCACCAACATCTTTATGGGCTTTGCCGTTACCGGCATGGTGGAGAAGTTCGGCAGCGGTGCCGCAGGCTGGCGTACCACGGCTCTGATCTTCGCGATCGTTGGTCTGGTGGTCAACACCATCAGCTGCCTTGCAGTTAAAGAGCTGCCGGAGGAAGAACTGAGCGGCAACACCAGCGAAGCCGCAGAGGAAGGCAAAGCAGTTGCCGAGGAGAAAAAGCATGGCTTTGCCGAGACCGCTAAGATCCTCGTCCACAACAAGTATTACCTGATGATCCTCGCCATCTACATCGTGTACTATATCATGAGCAACCTGACCACCGGTGCCGGTGTGTTCTGCGCCACCTATTACTGGGGCGATGGCAGCCTGCTGGGTCAGTTCTCCATGATGAAGATGTTCCCTGTTATCATCGCACTGGCCTTTGCGCCTGTCCTCATCAAAAAGACCGGCAGTATGCAGAAGGTCAACTTCTGGGGCTACGCCATCAGCAGCGTGCTGGGCATTCCCATGATCTACTTTGCCATGCAGAAGAATCTCTCCATGTTCCTGCTGTTCATGTTCATCAAGGGCGTCTTTGCAGGTACCCTCAGCGGCTCTTTGAACGCTCTTATTGCTGAGGCCAGCAGCTACACCACACGCACCACCGGCGTCCACATGGACGGTATGATGTACAGCTGCTCCTCTCTGGGCGTGAAGGTCGGCGGCGGCATCGGTACTGCGGCTGTGGGTTGGCTGTTGAAGCTGGGCGGCTTTGTGGGCACCGCAACGGTTCAGAGCGAAAGCGCCATTCGGATGATCTTCAACCTGTACATCACTTTCCCCTTTGTGATCGGCATCATTATTACAGTGCTGCTGGCTTTCCTGGATGTGGAAAAGGCCAATAAGAAGTGGGATGCTGAACACCAGAAAGAGGCACAGGCATGATTCGACAGAATTTCAACGCAGATTGGACAGTAGAAAAGGGAGATGGCAATTCCCGGATGAATTCCTTTCTGGGAAATACCCAGACCAAAACCGTGCATCTGCCCTACGATGCCATGATCCATGAAGCCCGCACCCCGGACACGAAAAACGGTGCACAGACCGGCTTCTACCCCGGCGGCGAGTACATTTTTCAGAAGCATTTCACCGCACCGCAGGCGTGGCAAGGCAAGCCGGTGTCCCTCGTATTTGAGGGTGTGTACCAGACGGCGCTGGTCTACCTGAACGGCTGGCTGCTGACCCGGAACGTGAACGGCTATGCGGAGTTTACCGTGGAGGCTGGTCCCTACCTGAAATATGGTGCCGACAACCTGCTGAAGGTCATTGCAGATAACAGTCTGGAACCCAACAGCCGCTGGTATACCGGCAGCGGCATCTACCGCCCGGTGCGGCTGCTGGTGGGCAACAAGGTCTATCTGCCGCAGGATACCGTGCGTATCACCACCCGGGAGGCGGACGAGGGCTTTGCCCTGCTGGATGTGACGGCACAGGTGCAGTCTGCCAGCACTGTTACAGAACGGGTGACCCTGCAGCAGACCATCTGCCGGGAGGGCACGGCAGTGCTCACTGACCGGCAAAACCTCCTGCTCCAACCCGGCGAAAGCAGAACCGTCTCCTTCCGGTACTGCGTAGACAGCCCGGCTCTGTGGAGCCCGGAGGACCCCAACCTCTACACCAGCACCATGCAGGTGCTGGAGGGTGAGGAAGAACTGGACCGGGAAGAGACCCGTTTTGGCATCCGTACCCTGAGCATCGATGCAGCGCATGGGGTACGCATCAACGGGCAGACCGTCAAGCTGCGGGGTGCCTGCATCCACCACGACAACGGCATTTTGGGTGCAGCTACCCTGCCCGATGCCGAGGAGCGCCGGATTCGTCAACTGAAGGAAGCAGGCTTCAACGCCATCCGCTCCTCCCATCACCCGGCAGGGCGGGCACTGCTGGATGCCTGCGACCGGTACGGTGTGCTGGTAATGGACGAGCTGAGCGACGTATGGAACGTGCGGAAAAATCCCTACGACTATGCCCTGTACTTTGAGCAGGACTGGAAGCCCACCATTCAAAAGATGGTGGCCAAGGATTATAACCATCCCAGTGTTATTTTGTACTGTGTGGGCAACGAGATCTCCGAGGCAGGCTCGGAAAGCGGAGCAGAGACCAACCGTCGGCTCTGCAACACCTTCCGGGAGCTGGACCCCACCCGCTACACCACCAACGCCCTTAACGGTCTGATGGCAGCCGGTTACCGTCTGCGGGAGATCATGGGGGATGTGATGCGAAAGTTCCCGGCACAGCCCGGCCCCACCGGCGGCGATGGGGGCGGCAGCAATGCCCTGAACAGCTTTATGAGCCTGATGTCCGGGGAAAAGGGGGACTACTTTGCCACCCATCCACTGCTGACCGAAGCGCTGTCCGGCTGCGAGGATTCTTGCGATGTGATCGGTCTGAACTACCTTACCGGACGCCACGTGCTGGAGCATGAGCTGCATCCCCACAAGGCAGTGCTGGGTACCGAGACCTACCCGGCAGATATCGTGCGGCTGTGGCGCATCGTGGAGGAAAACCCCCACATGATCGGCGACTTCACATGGGCCGGCTACGATTATCTGGGAGAGGCCGGCTGCGGCATCTTCCATTACGATGGCGGTGCCAACTTCAGCAGCATTTACCCGGAACGCACTGCCTACATTGGAGATCTGGATTTGCTGGGCAACCGCCGCCCCATCAGCTATCTGCGGGAGATCGTTTACGGTCTGCGGAAGACCCCCTATCTGGCAGTGCTGCGGATGGAACACAACGGTCAGACCTCCAGCAAAACGCCTTGGATGTTCAAAGATAACCTTTCCGGTTGGACATGGCCCGGTTTTGAAGGACAGACGGCTTCGGTAGATGTGTACTCCGCCTCGGAGGAGGTGGAGCTGTTCCTGAACGGTGCTTCTCTGGGTCGCCGTACCGTGGTGGATTTTACCGCCACCTACAGCGTGCCCTATACTCCCGGCGAGTTGAAGGCTGTGGGCTATACCGGCGGTGTGTGTGACGGCGTGTTCACGCTGCGCACCGCACAGGATGCACAGATGACTCTTACAGCAGACCGTAAGACCCTGCAAGCCAACGGCGAAGATGCCGCCTTTGTGATGATCCAATTTGTGGACGCAAATGATACCGCAGATCTGCACACCAAGCACACCCTGAAAGTGGAGCTGGAGGGTGCAGGCATTCTGGAAGCCGTAGGCAGCGCAAACCCCTGCTCCGAGGAGCGTTACGACACCCCGGAAAGCGAGACCTTTGACGGCTGCTGCATGGCGGTGGTCCGTGCAGGAGAAGCTGAGGGCGAAATTCATCTGACTGTCACAGCAGATGACAGCGTTCAGAAGCAGCTGACGATTCTGGTTCAGAAAGCAGAGGGCTGAGGCTCAAAAAGCCGGTGAAGGCTCAAAATAAAAACAGGGTGCGCCCCTGAATAGGACGCACCCTGCCAAAATCCACATATGATAGCGATATGTACAACAGGGCGTTCCCCGTCGGGAACGCTCTGTTTTTCTTTGCCGGAGAGATGAGCCTGTTCCGCCTGCCATGCAGCAAACTCCCGCTGGCCTTCCTCGCTGTTCCAGCAGGCAAGGATGGCCGGGTAGAATGCCCGTGCCAGACGGTCGATGACTTCATCGGGGTAAGGGGAAGTGTTTGTGGACTTTTTCTTTTTGTTCAAACGCACGCTCCTTTGGACATCTGTGAACAGCATACCATGTGCCTGTTGTTATGCTGTCTGGTCTTTAACATCTGCGAGTGCGGCTTCCAGAGAAGTAAGATAGTCCTTATGCTTGTGAATGATCTCCAGAATCACATCACGCTGCGCATTATCGGGCATCTTCTCCAACTGGTAGTTGAACGAAATGCGGAAACGAGTAGTGAGTTCTTCCAACGCCACATACTCGTACCGTACATCCTCCGGGTAAGCATCGCTGTCGTAAACCGATTCAAACTTTCGGAATGGCATGACAGGCGCTTTGCCCGGAACGCGGATCACACCGTCAGCGTCAGGCGTCGGTTCCACCTTCAGCTCCGGGTGCAGAATATCCTGCAAAGTTTGTGCCCGGTCATGGTAGGCCGTCCTGGCAAGGCGGTGCATATCAGCTTTGGACACTTTCGTCTGTCCGGACAGGATGCTCTGCTTTAAGCCTGGTATCAGTTCTTCCGCAATCTCCACGCCTTTCATATACTTCGAGGCGCGGATAACGGTGTCCTTGCTCACTCCGTTTTCTTCTGCGATTCGGTCGCAGGTTTTGCTGTTGTCGATCAAGTTCGCTTTTAGCGAACTTGATTTTGCATCGCTGCTCTTGCGATCACCGCCGTGCGCGGCTTTTTCGGCTTCATACTGTTTGCCCATCAGGTAGTACTTCTGCTCCGGGGTTAAATTGCGCCGCCCCAACTGGTTCTTACAAATCCAAGCGAGGACTTCTTCTCTGCTTTCAAACGGGAGCGGCATGGTGGAGAAAGAGATTTCGGGATGCTCCTGAACGATTTCATAACGATTGTGGCCGTCAACAAGGGTATTACCCCAGACAATCAAAGGAGAAATCAGCTTGCCTTCTTTCAAGATATTTTCTTCAAGCTGCTTAAATTCATCATCGGTCAGAGGGGGAATCTGAGACTGGAACTCTGGGTCGATTTTCAGATTGATCATACGCACACTCCTTTATCTCTCCTGCTGCGCCGGTTCTTCCTCCCGGAAAAAGGACGCAACATTCTGCTTTGCGGTTTTCAGTTTGAGCAGTTCCTCTTTGGCTTCCTTGTACTGCTCGTAGAATTTTGCCTTTTCGGATGCCAGCTGCGCATACTCGGCTTCCAGTTTCTTCGGGCTGGGCAGGCAGGTGATGTTGTTTGCCTTGAGATAGGCTGCTGCCGCCCGGTATGCTGTCAGTTCTGCACGGTACTGATCTTCAAAGGCTGCGGGGGATTTGACAGCGTTCCGTTTCTGCGTAAGCGGTCGATACTGCTTGTAGGCAGCAGCGTGGCTGCGCAGCTTCTGATTGTCTGCCATGCGGGTTTCGAGGTCGAGCACGACTTCCTTTGCACTGTCGTACTGCGTTTGCAGTTCATCAATGCGCTGGTCAAGTGCGCCCTCGTTGAGCAGACCTTTCTCCTGCAAGAGAATCAAGGTCTGGGCCATGGCTTTGAGGTTATGCTTCTTCGCCCAACGCTCGTAGCCAATGCTCTTGCCCTGCTTCAGCTTCGCCTGAATGTCCACCAGTTTCTGAATCCTGTCGGGCTTGTCTGTTGCGATAGGCTGGATGGTCGGGGCAAGCCGGATGTTCTGAGCGAGTGCGGCGAGCACCTGCTTTTTCTCAAACTTCTTGCTCAGCTTCCGGGCGGTGATGAACTTTACCCGATTGGGCGGGCAGTAGCTCAATCGCCCTCGGCTCTCTTTCACGGCAACGCCGTGTTCCTGCATGAGCAATGCAGAAAATTCCTCGAAGGTGGTAGCCTTCTTCAGAACAGAGTCGATTTGCTTTCGCAGCGTTTCCAGTTCCGTCTGGTAGACAGTCTGTTTAGGCTTCTGCCCCGCTACGATCAGTCGTGCGTTGGCTTGGTCAAGCCGTTTCTGTCCACGCCGCCGCGCCCAGTATTCCCGTTCAGAAACACGGTTGCCTTGTGCTTCCAGTAGGTTGATCTGGTGCAGGTCAGCGCATTCGCACATTTCCATGACTGCGACACGCAGGTGCCGCATGGTCTGGGCTGTGCTGGAGTGCTTCATGCCCTCACGCCAGTCACGAGGCTTCTGCATATATGGCTTGCGTTCCACTTCTCGTGTGCGGATGCTGCCGATCACGATGTGGACATGGATATTTCCCGAATGGTTATGCCCATCCGGGTGGGTGCAGACGATGGCAGGATGACCGGGAAAGTTTGCTTTACAGAAGTTCAGGCCGAGAGCCTGTGCTTTTTCCATGGTCAAGCCGTTGTCGGCTGCATCTCTGGGGTCAAAGCTGATGATATACTGGTGGCTCTTAATATCATCGGGGTGGTTGTTCTTGTTGTACTTTCGGTTTGCCAGCAGGCAGGCCGTTGCAAACGAGAAATCGCCGCATTCAAGCGTATCCAGAATGTACGAATCCCGCAGCATGGGCCTGCCTTGTTGATCAAGAAGCTGCTTCCCGGTGAACTCATCGTGCTGGTAAATCAGGTACGCTTCGATGGCGGAGTAGTCCGAATTCTTAGAGGCGATATGCTTGAGCGTTGCCATACAGTTCACCAAGAATTTTCTCGGCGTTGAGCCGGAAGGCAGTCAGGTCTGTAAGTTCGTCAAGAAGTTTCGCCCGGAGTTGTTCGGTATCTGCTCCACCGGAGTTGAAGTGTCGTGCGAGTTGGTTCAGGTTTCCGCCCACCTTGCCGCACTGGGCAAGCAGAGTGGAAACGGCGTTCAGGGTTTCTTCTCCGCCGCCGGCAACGACAACCGTGCGCTCGATCTTTGCACTGTGCAGCGCACGGCGGATGAGGGTGGACAGGGAGAGATGAAGGAGTTTTGCTGT
>OOCZ01001828.1_pt1 | contig 12544 bp, 4 predicted proteins | sample 1671631 | NCBI WGS metagenome assembly OOCZ01 (sample SAMN06348176, study PRJEB24527) | human gut metagenome | reverse complement strand
AAATTAAGAAATCCGGTCCGGAGCAAGCGGATTCGCGATTTCCTGTAAGAGTTGTATCATTTTGATAAAAAGGGGAATTTGTTTGGAATTTCCTGAAAGGTTTAATAAAAAGATAAAGCAGTTGCAGATATATTGAATAAAGTTACCACATACAGAACTGAACGATGTGTAAAGGAACATGGAACAGTAGCTGTAAAAGAAAAATGGTCTTACAGGAATCGTATCAGGATTTAAAATGCATCTTCAAGGGTAGTTGGAGGTGCATTTTTTTGACATTGGGAAGATGGTATGGTACACTAATGAAAGAGTATCGCCTTATGTTAAATTGACATGAAGAGATCTTGAGTTACCGAATAAACATTAATATAATGAGGTGAATGCGGTGGACAAATATGAATATAAGCAACTGTCAGAGCGAATGATAGAGCTTATGCAAAATGAAGAATACGGGGAAGCAAAAGAGATTGCTGACTCCATTGACTGGAGAAGGGTTCGCAATGCCATGATGCTTGCGAATGTAAGTGATATTTATGAAAAGACCGGTGAATATCAGAAAAGCTATGATATTTTGCAGATTGCTTATCATCGGGCAGAAGGAAGCCGGAAGGTATTGTATCGTCTGAGTTCTCTTGCACTGAAGACGGGGAATGTAGATGAAGCAATAGATTTTTATGATGAGTTTGTGCAGTTAGCACCAAAAGATCCGAACAGACATATTCTGAGATACCAGATCTTACGGCATCGTGGAGATCCGTTAGAGCAGCAGATTGAAGCACTGGAAGAGTTTAAGAAGGCAGAATATATTGAAGAATGGGCGTTTGAACTTGCAAAGCTTTATCAGGAAGCAGGTATGACGGCAGAATGTCTGGAAGAATGTGATGATCTGATCCTGTGGTTCAGTGAAGGCAAATATGTATATAAAGCAATGGAATTGAAGATGCAGTATAAGCCACTGACACCTTCGCAGCAGGAAAAGTATAATCGCAGATTTGAAAAAAATGGCGGTGAGACGGAAGAGATTCCGGATCTTGAGACGTATGTTGCAGAAAATAAAGAGCCGGAAGATCATTTGGATGAAGCAGCAACGGAGCATGCAGAGGCTGTTTCAGAAGAGCCGGTTGAGGATATTCCTGAGAGTATTGGACAGCAGGATACAGGAAAAGAAGAAAGTTCAGAGAAACCAGTCCGTAAGCCGGAAAAGAAAAAGATCGGTGATACAATGCGGCTGGATGAGGCATTGGAGCAGTTACTGCATCGCAAGCCGGAAGTATCTGCGGCAGAGGATGAAGAGCCGGATATTTCTGATCTTGAGAGTGCGATCGGTGATATTGAGTCGGTCGTGGATCTTGATATGGTAAATCAGATTTCACAGGAAAAGCATACAGGTGATGTGCCAATCGGAATGAAGGAACTTATTCCTGGAGAAGTATCAGAAGAAGCGGCAGATAAGACAGAGCGGATCCCTGTAGAAATCACAACAGATATTACGGAAGATGACGCAGAAGAGCTGGATCTTGAAGATCTGGTGGCAGAAGAGCTGCCGGAAGAAGTTGAAGAGGCAGAGCCGGTTGAAGAAGAGGCGGAAGAAGTCGAAGAAGCAGAGCCGGTTGAAGAAGAGGCGGAAAAAGTCAAAGAGGCAGAGCCGGTTGAAGAAGAGGCGGAAGAAGTCGAAGAGGCAGAACCGGTTGAAGAAGAGGCGGAAGAAGTCGAAGAGGCAGAGCCGATTGAAGAAACACAGACAGGGACAATAGAAGAAGAACTGCAAAAAATTGCTGATGCAGAACCGGCTGAACCGGAAGAAGAGATCTTCGATATGGAAGAAGCGGAAGACTTCCTGGAGGATTCACCTGCTGAGGATTGGGAAGATGATACAGAATCCTTTGAAGAAGCGGATGCAGAGGAGCTGAGTTTTGAAGAGATTTTATCTGACTGGGATTCGGAAGAAGCAGAGGCGTTGCTTGAGGATGCCGAGGAAGAAGTATATGATGAGTCGGTAGAAGAAACGTACGAGGAAGAACCGGACGAAGACGAAGCAGAAGATATATTAGAAGATGCCGAGGAAGAGCCGATTGAAGAATCAGCAGAAGATGTCGTTGAGGCGGATGCTGAGGAAATATACGAAGAAGAGCCGGAAGACGAGGTTACGGAAGATACTCCAATCCTGTCTCCTGATATTCAGCGGCTGATTGATGAAATTGAAGGTGCAGTTCCGGCAGAGGAGTCTTTGCCAGAAGAAAAAGAGATAGAAAAAGCACCGGAAGAACCGCATGAAAATATGGGAGAAGTGACAGAATCTCTCCGTTTAGATGATCTGCCGGAGGAAGACGAAGATTTATTTGAAGATGAAGACTTCTTAGAGTCAGAGGATGAAGAGGATGAGTACGAGTCCTATGAAGACGACGATTCAGAAGAAGATGAGTATGAATCTTACGAAGATGACGATTCAGAAGAAGATGAGTATGAATCTTACGAAGACGACGATTCAGAAGAAGATGAGTATGAATCTTACGAAGACGACGATTCAGAAGATGAATATACATCCTATGATGAAGATGAGTATGAAGATGAAATCTATGATGACGAATATGAAGATGACGATGAAGCTTATTATGAAGAATCGGATGATGATGAGTTAGCAGATGATGAGGAATTCTACTATGAAGACGAAGAAGAACCGGACGAAGAACCGGACGAGGAAGATGCACCTGATTTTGAAGATGAATTCAAGGTAGATCCGAAGCACAGTGAAGAGCCGGATGATCGGGAGATTCCGGACGAAGATGATGGAATTGATATCATGTCGGCTACGACACCGTTGAGCAGAAAGGAAACTGCAAAGCTGATCGCTACAGGTAAGACTTCTCCGTTGCCACTGGATGAAATTTCAGATGCATTATCCATGGATACAGGATTTGTAGTACATGGAAGATATGATCTGGAAACTCAGAGCGGAATCGGTACAAGAGCCGGCCTGACAGAAGAACAGAAGAAATTATTCTCTTATTTTGTTCCTGTGCGTGGCATGAGCGAACAGTTAGTAGATGTTCTGGAGCAGGATAAGAACTGTACAAACCGGAAGGGAACGTCGAAGACAGGAAATCTCCTGATTATTGGAGATAAAGGAAATGGCAAGACTGTTCTTGCAGTAGATGTAGTTAAAGCAATCCAGAAGCAGAGAGAGATCCGTCAGGGTAAGGTAGCAATCGTGACAGGAGAGTCCCTGAATAAGAAAAAGATCGGAGATATTTTCGATAAATTATACGGTGGTGCTTTGATCATTGAAAAAGCAGGAAAGATGAATGAAAAGACAGTCGCCAAGCTGAACAGGGCAATGGAGCGTGATACAGGAGAACTTCTGATCGTGCTTGAGGAACAGAGAAAGCCGTTAGATCGTCTGCTTTCCTCCAACCGTGAGTTCAGGAGAAAGTTTACTTCCCGTCTGGAAGTGCCGATCTTCATTAATGATGAGCTTGTAACATTTGGTCAGACTTATGCCCAGGAGAATGGTTACAAGATTGATGAAATGGGTATTCTTGCTCTTTACAGTTGCATTGATTCTCTTCAGAGAGAAGATCATTCAGTAACTGTTGCGGAAGTAAAAGAAGTAATGGATAAGGCAATCGCACATTCACAGAAAGCTTCAGCCAAGAAGCTGGTGAAGAGAGTATTCGGAAGAAATACAGATTCGTCGGACAGAATTATTCTTTCCGAACGAGATTTCAACATTTAACGACAAAATTTAGTCAGAATTAATAGACAGTCTTGGGAAAGGCTGTCTATTTTTGTGCAAAAATATGTTTTCTCTTTCTTTTTTCAGGTACATCAAGTATAATGATGCTATGATGTTGGGAGCAAAATCCCAAGCAATGAAAGAATTCGAGCAGTGAGGTGGATTTATGGTTACAAAGAAGAAGGCAGTGAAAAAACTGCAGCCTTATGAGATAGGAGAACTGGATCACTACCTTTTCGGGCAGGGGAATCATTATGAGATTTATAAGAAGCTTGGTGCACATGAAGTGACAGCAGGTAAAAAGGGTGTTTATTTCGCAGTATGGGCTCCACATGCAAAGAGTGTTTCAGTGATCGGAGAGTTTAATGGATGGGATGCTGCAGCGGACAGGATGGAGCGGCAGGAGCCATTAGGAATCTATACAGTTTTTGTACCGGAAGCGAAAGACGGACAGATGTACAAATACTGTATTGAGACACAGAGCGGAGAGCTGATCTATAAGGCAGATCCATTTGCCAATTATGCAGAACTTCGGCCGGGAACTGCTTCCAGGATTACGGACATTTCTCATTTAAAATGGACGGATGACCGTTGGATGGAAAGCAGAAAAAAATGGGATAATAAAGAAAATCCGTTATCCATCTATGAAGTGCATATGGGTTCCTGGATGAGGCATCCGGGAAGGGAAGATGAGGGATTTTATACTTATCGTGAATTTGCAGAAGCGATTACAAAATATGTAAAAAAGATGGGGTATACGCATGTAGAACTGATGGGAATCGCGGAGCATCCATTTGATGGCTCATGGGGATATCAGGTAACTGGTTATTTTGCACCGACTTCCAGATATGGAACACCGGAAGATTTTGCTTATATGATCAATTATCTGCACCGGAATAGGATTGGTGTGATTCTTGACTGGGTTCCGGCACATTTCCCGAAGGATGCTCACGGACTGGCTGATTTTGACGGAACACCGACTTTTGAGTATGCAGATCCGAGAAAGGGAGAGCATCCTGACTGGGGAACGAAGATCTTTGATTATGAAAAGCCGCAGGTACGGAATTTCCTGATTGCAAATGCATTGTTCTGGATCGAGCATTTCCATGTGGACGGACTGCGTGTCGATGCAGTGGCATCCATGCTTTATCTTGATTATGGAAAGCAGGACGGACAGTGGGTCCCAAACAAGTATGGTGGAAATCAGAATCTTGAGGCGATTGAGTTTTTCAAGCATCTTAATTCTGTTGTACTTGGAAGAAATCCGGGGACGATGATGATCGCAGAAGAATCCACTGCATGGCCAAAGGTTACAGGAAACCCGGAGGATGACGGACTGGGATTCAGCCTGAAGTGGAATATGGGATGGATGCATGATTTTACAGAGTATATGAAGCTGGATCCGTATTTCAGGAAAAATGCACATCATATGATGACATTTTCCATGGAGTATGCATATTCGGAGAACTATATCCTTGTTCTTTCGCATGATGAAGTCGTTCATCTGAAATGCTCCATGCTGAATAAGATGCCGGGAGAAGGCTTTGACAAATATGCCAATCTCAAGGCAGCATATGCATTTATGACAGGACATCCGGGAAAGAAGCTTCTTTTTATGGGACAGGAGTTTGCACAACTGCGTGAGTGGAGCGAGGAGAGAGAACTGGACTGGTTCCTTCTTTCAGAAGAACCACATCAGCAGATCCAGAACTGGTACAGAGATCTTCTGCATTTATATAAGAAGCATCCTGCACTGTATGAGCTGGATAATGATCCGGCCGGATTTGAATGGATCAATAAAGATGATATTTTCAGAAGTATCTTCAGTTTTGTCAGACATTCAAAGGGAAAGAAAAAGAATCTTTTATTTGTGTGCAACTTTACTCCGGTAGCAAGAGAAGATTACCGGGTTGGAGTGCCGACGAAGAGGCAGTGTAAGCTGGTACTGAACAGCGACGAGAAAGAGTATGGAGGTTCTGGAGAAAAGAGAACCGAGATCTATAAGCCGGTGAAGAAAGAGTGCGACGGTCAGAAATATTCTTTTGCATATCCGCTCCCTGCTTATGGCGTTGCTGTATTTGAATATTAAAAGAATAGTTTCAAGATGGAGAAAACCACCGGATTTTAAAGAGAAGTATCTGAAAATCCGGTGATTTTTAGTTCCATATTAGACAAAAATAAGGAAGAATAGTAACGGTAATGACAAGGAAAAAAAATCTTGTAATGTTATAATAGATTTGTATACTTGCGTGATTTTATTTGATAGTTAAATAAAATTAAATTTTGCAAGGGAGGAAAAAGCATGAAAGGAAGAAGAGTCCAAAAGGTACTTGCAGCAGTGCTGGCGGTGGCAATGGTTCTGCCGATGACTGCAATACCGGCAAAGGCTGAGGAAGCGGAAGAAGTTACATATAAGCTTTATCCGAATCCTCAGGAAATGACGTATCAGGATGGAAGCTACATCCTGAAAAAGAATGTCAATGTCATTTATGATGAGGATATTGACGATGCAACAAAAGCACGACTTGAAGAGACTGCAGAACTGAAAGGTCTGAATGTGACAGAATCAGATGCAGAAAAGAGTGGTGCAACGAACATTTATGTAGGAGTTTACGGATCGGACGGAACAGTAGATGATCAGATCGTAGATGAATATGCTGTAGATACTTCATTATTTGATCATACCGATTCCTATTTCCTGAAAAGTGACAACAATACGATTGCTGTATTGGGAAAAGATACAGATGCAAGTTTTTATGGACTGACGACACTGTATCATGTACTTGCACAGACAGAGAGCCTGTCGATCAGAAATTTTACGATTGAAGATTATGCAGATGTTGTAAGCCGTGGATTTATTGAAGGATATTATGGAAATCCATGGTCTACAGAGGATCGTGTGAATCTGATGACATGGGGGGGATACTATAAGTTAAATGCTTATTTCTATGCACCAAAGGATGATCCGAAACACAGAGCAAACTGGGATGAACTCTATACAGATGAAGAGTTAGAGAGTAAGATCAGACCACTTGCAGAAGCTGGAAATGCTTCCAAGTGCAGATTTGTGTATGCCCTGCATCCATTTCCGAGTGGAAATAACTTCCGCTTTGATACAGATGCACACTATAATGAAGATCTTGCAAAATTGAAAGCAAAGTTTAAGCAGGTAATTGATGCAGGAGTACGTCAGATTGCGATTCTTGCGGATGACTTTGTAAATCCGGGAGCAGCAAATGAAGTAAGACTTCTGAACGATATGAGTACCTGGCTGGCAGAGGTGAAGCAGGAATACCCTGATATGAAGATGACACTTCCGTTCGTTCCGTATGATTATATGGGAAATGGAAGTTCCAGTGAACTTCAGACCCTGAAGAGTGTACCGGAAAATGTACAGATCGTTATGACCGGTGGACGTGTCTGGGGTGAGGTTACAAATAATTTTACTACTACATTTACAAATAATGTAGGAAGAGGTCCTTTCATGTGGATCAACTGGCCTTGTTCAGATAACTCACATAAGCATCTGATCATGGGTGGTAACAGCACATTCCTTCATGGTGGTGTTGATGCGTCTAAGATTCAGGGAATCATGCTGAACCCGATGCAGCAGTCAGAGCCAAGTAAAGTAGCTATTTTTGCAAATGCATCCTATGCATGGAATATCTGGGATACAGATGCCGATGCAGATCAGACATGGGAAGACGCATTTTCATTTGTAGATCATAATTCGGCAGTAGAGACAGAAGCAAGTGATGCACTCAGAGAGTTGTCCAAGCATATGATCAATCAGAATATGGACAGCCGTGTAACTGAGCTTCAGGAGTCAGTAGAACTGAAGGAAAAACTCAACGCATTTAAAGATAAACTGGAAACGGAAACGGTCACAGAAGCAGATGTGGATGATCTGATCCAGGAATTCCAGACACTTCAGGATGCAGCAGCATTGTATAAAGAATCAGGTAATGAGGCAATCAGAAATCAGATTGTTTACTGGCTGGATTGTTGGAAAGATACAACAGATGCAGCGATTGCATACCTGAATGGAGTAAAGAGTTCTCTGAACGGAGATGTATCCGCAGTTGTGGAATACAATACAGAAGGAGAAACGGCATTCGCACAGTCCAAGACGCATGATTTCCTGTATGTAAATTATCAGGAAGTCGCAGAAGTCGGAGTACAGCATATTGTTCCGTTTATTAAAAAACTGGCTGAATATGTATCAGGCAAAGCAGAACTTGCCCTGAATCCGGACAAAGTGATCCGTAAATACATCACAAGCCGTACAGACACACCGACAGGCTCTGCGGATAACTTATTTGACGGAGATGACAGCACAAGTGCGATTTATAAGACACCGAATAAGATTACAACAGGTACCTATATCGGAGTAAGTTACAGTAAGGCAATCAAGATCAATGATATCCGGTTCCTTCTTGGAGCAGGAAAAGATCATATGGATCAGGCAAAGCTGCAGTACACAACCGATGGAAAGACCTGGAAAGATCTGGAGCTTACAGGCATGAACAATAGTTTTGCAGGTGTCAGAAACCAGAACCAGGAAGTAAGTGTTGCAAAAGAAAATCTTCCGAAAGATTTTGAAGCAATGGGTATCCGCCTGATCGCAACAGCAGACAATGCAGCAGATGCATGGCTGCAGGTTAATGAGATCACGATCAACAAAGATGAGAATACAGATGACGGAGACGACAGCGAACTCAGTTATACATTAATGAAGCCGGATCGCTGGAGTGTTTACCAGGGATCAGAATCACTCCTTCGTGACGGAAATGACAGTACATTTATCTGGTTTAATACAGGTACTGGTGATGCTGTAAATGTAGATGATTTCCTTGGATACAATCTTGGAAAGGTTGCAACATTGGAAAGTGTACATATCGCAGTAGGATCACCGTCCAATGGTGATAAGTTTGTAAAATATACAGTTGAGACATCTGTAGATGGAACGAGCTGGACAGCCGTTCCGGGATATGAATCCCATACAGGAACAACTTCAGGAACTGATGTACTGGATATTGAATTAAACGGAATTTCTGCACAGTATATCCGTATCCGCAATCTGGAATATCGACAGACTTGGGCGAGATTCTCAGAATTTACGGTAACAGAAAGAGTAAATAATACAGGAACAAAAGATAACGTATTTACAAATATCGAGAACTGTGAGGTCCTTGGAACAGCAGCAGAAGGAACTGTATCACTGAATGCAGCATCCTTAAGCGTAGGAGCCAGAAAGTATATCGGAATCGATCTTGGACATATCAAGGCGGTGACAGGAATTACCAGTCCGACAGGAACTTCACTGAAGTTACAGACTTCTATGAATGGGGTAGAGTGGACAGAGGTAACAGATCCGTCCCAGGCAGCCGATGCACGTTATATCAGACTTTATAATGATACAGATGCAGCAGTGGATGTAAGCTGGGATGCTTTCACAGTAACGTATGAATTTATTGGTGAAAAGACAGTAACCAGTGATTTTGCACAGAACGATGCAAGCCGTGATATGCGTGGAAGTGGAAACGTCAATAATGTTTTTGACGGAGACCTTACAACATATGGAACGATCACAGGTGTGCAGGATAGCGGAAAGAAGATCGTGTTTGACCTTGGACAGACGATCGACTTCAAGTCCATCCGTTACTATGTAAAAGAGACAAGTCTTGATTTCCTGCGTTATGCAAAATTTGAAGTAGCAAATGATCCTGATGCAGCAAACTGGACAACAGTGCTGACTGTAGGAAATAATTCTTTCGAGAATACAGCCAATACAGATACAGCAAAAGATTATGCAGCTCTGACACATGACAGTGAGAATCCTGGAAATATGTATGCAGAGCAGACAGGGCTGAATGTAAGCGGACGTTACTTAAGAGTTGTACCGCTTAAGACATACAGTTACAGATGGGTTGATTTCTATGAGATCCAGATCAATGGTGGAGCCTATATCTCTACAGAGTCAAATCGAGATATCGTATCGACCGTGATCGAAGAAAAAGGAAAAGTACCTTCCAATGTATTTGAAGAAGATTACCGTACGGTATACAAGCCGTCAGAAGCAAATGGATCATTTACTTATCGCATTTCTGATCTGGAGGCAAAGAGAACGATCCGTATGATCCAGAATGGAGCAGCATCTGATGCAGTTATAACTGCAAGAATTGCAAATGAAGATGGAAGTAATATCCAGAGAGTTACACTTGGTAAACTGAGCCAGGCAATCAATGAATTTGCTGTAGCTTCAGGTAAAAGAATTTTGGATGTAACAGTAACCTGGGGTGAAAATATTCCGGAAATTTCAATGATCAAGACAAGCAGTAAGGCAGCAGCTACAGTTGACAAGACAAAGCTGAATGAGGCGATTGCGGCAACAGGAAGCAGTGATGCAGCAAACTGGACAACAGATTCTAAAGCAGCAGTAGATAAAGCGAAAGCAGTTGCTGAAGAACTGAAAACGAATGAGTATGCTACACAGGATACAGTTGATACAGCAGCAGGTGCATTGAAGACTGCATGCAGTAAGGCAAAAGTAAAAGCAAATGCTACAGTTCTTGAGGCACTTCGCAGGGCAGTTGCAGAGAAGAAGAGCCAGAAAGACGGAGAGGTTGAAGTTTATACAGCCAAGACATTTACAGCATATGAAACTGTACTCAATAAGATTGTGGCAGCACTGGAAGATACAGATAATCTTTCCCAGGATACAGCAGAAAAGCTGAAGACTCAGATTGAAGAAAAAGAAGCAGCTCTTGAGTATTCAAAAGTAGAAAGAGAACTTGCTGAACTGGAGCTTCAGGCAGGAGTTGAGTATAATGCAGATGATTATACGACAGCATCTGCCAAAGCATATACCGATGCAAAGAAAGCTCTGAGTGATCTGATCGAAGCAGATAATACTACAAGAGTTAATCCGACAGAGATCGCAGCAAAGAAAGCAGCTTATACAGACAGTATTACAGCATTAGTTGATGTGAGAAGTCTGAAGAGCGTGATCGCAGAATGCAATGAACGGCATGAGGGAAATGAAAAGAAGTATACAGCAGCAAGCTGGAAGAATTACAGTGATGCACTGGATGCAGCAAATGCTGTTCTTGCAAATGGAACAACAGAAAGTGTACAGGAAGCAGAGACAGCTCTGCGGGCAGCAGAAGGAGCACTTGTACTGAAAGATACATCCGCAGTACAGACAGTCATTGATGAGATGAAGAAAGTCAATGCGGAAAATTACACAAGCGACAGCTATGCAGTCCTGAAAGCAGCTATCGCACAGGCTGAAAGCCAGATTGATGATGAGACAAAGGCAGATGCCAATATCCGTGCTATGCAGGATGCGAAAGCAAATCTTATCAGCATCGTGGAACTGAATGCAGCATTAAGTGATGCAGCAAAATATGAAGCAGCTAATTATACAACAGATTCCTATACAGTTCTGGCAGCAACTGTAAATGCGGATAACATGAATGCATTGAAGACATCCGGTACAGCAGAACAGATTGCAGAAGCAGTACAGTCTATCCGCAATGCAATCGATGGTCTTGTATTAAGAGCAACAGATATGGATGCTTACAGAGATAAGATTCAGTTCAAGTCTGAAGCAGGAGATTACACAGAAGAGACTTATACAGAGTATAAGGAAGCTTACGATGCACTGATGGCACTGGACAGCAGTACAGGAAATGTATCAGCAGATGAGTTCCAGGCAGCAAAAGCAAGATTTGAAAATGCACAGGCAGCACTGAAAATGATCAAGGCAGATTACACGAAAGTGGATGAAGCACTTGCAAAAGTACCGGCTGATCTGAGTATTTATACAGACGCAACTGTGAAGACACTGAAAGATGCGATCGCCAAGGTCGACAGAAATCAGCCATTGTCCAAGCAGGCAGAAGTAGATGCTTATGCAGATGCGATTCATGATGCAATCAACAACCTGGTTGTAAAATCCAAGTCTGATGATGGAAAGGATAACCAGAACGGTAATTCCAACAATGGTCAGAATAATGGAAATACAGCAGGTAAAGGAAATGGATCGGGCAAAGGAAATGGCACATCCGCTAACAGAGCAGCCAAGACCGGAGATACTGCACCGATCGCAGGAGCATTTGCACTGATGATACTGGCAGCAGGGGCGGTTGTAACCGTGCTGAAAAGAAAAAGATACTAAGATGCAGTGTTAAAAATGCAAAGAAGGGTGTCCGTACAAAAGGATACCTGAAATGAGATAATAAGAATCAGATGAGGAACTCTTATCTGGTTCTTATTTTTTGTTACACAAATTTGAAAGCTTATTTAAAAAAATAAGTTGTAAATGCAGTTCTCAAATGAATACAGACTGAATCAATACGGCAGCAATGAAGCAGCAGAAAGGAATATGACTTATGAGAAGAATAACTTATACGAACTGGATGTCCAAAATTTTTAAAGAAATCGCCAACGGAAGAGGAGAGCGGATGTTCGAGAATCCTGCAGTTCAGGTCCTTGGAGCTATTTTCAGAAAGATGAATCTAGATCAGAATACCATCGGAGCTGTGTCAGAACGTCTGCAGAATGAGAAAGAGAAAAAAGATAATATTGTGAAAATAATTGTTGCAGTAGTTATTATATATCTGATCTGTTATATCATTGGCGGCGAAGTTGAGTGGCTGGCAAGAACAGCGATTATGTGGACGGGAATCGTGCTGGCGATCCGGGGGATAAGGAAGAAAAACTAAGTGTCCCCTGTATATGAATTGCCATATGTCGCGGATGATCAGGAGATATTGTCTGAATATGCAATTCAGACATACATCCTCAGAC
>OOCZ01001826.1_pt1 | contig 12546 bp, 20 predicted proteins | sample 1671631 | NCBI WGS metagenome assembly OOCZ01 (sample SAMN06348176, study PRJEB24527) | human gut metagenome | reverse complement strand
ATTTCAATGAATCATATTGTATATATGAGCCTTTAAGTGTACTGAAATATTAATGTAATATTCATGCAACAAAATCATAATACATTAGTCATTCCTTTGCAACGAAATTCAATTTGCAACCTCAAGAATCATGGATGAACTGACCGATATTTACAAAAGAATAGAATACCTGCGCAACAATGGCGTAAAGATGAAAGAAATTGCCGACCGTGTATTTTTATCCAGCCCTGCGGTGTCGGCCCGCATGGCCCGGCTGGAAAGCTCCGGCACCATCACCGGCTACCAGGCACAGGTCGACGCGCCGAAGCTGGGCTACATGGTCAAGGCGTTCATCAATCTGGACATGGACCCCCAGCGTAAGCCGGAGTTTTACCCCTATATCCAGAGCTGCCCCCATGTGGTGGAATGCAACTGCGTCACCGGCGATTACAGTATGCTGATCGAGGTGCTGTTCGGTACGACGCAGGAGCTGGATCAGTTCATCAACCACCTGCAGCAGTTTGGCCGCACCCGGACGCAGATCGTCTTTTCGACGCCCGTGGAGCACCGCGGCGTGCCCGTAGCCGAGCCGGAGGAGAAGCAATAAAAAACAAAAAGACGTGCCGTCCCGGCACGTCTTTTTTGCCTTTATTCCCCGCAGCCCTGGATGTTCAGGGAGTCGAGCGCCTCCTGCCCGGCGGCGGTCAGGGCCATGCTGCCGCGGATGGGCCAGGCTTCGTAGCCTGTGTAGTCAAAGCCTTTCAGGGGCAGGGCGAAATCCACGGAAACGAGCCGCTTGATCTGTAAGGCGAGGATCGCCGCGCTGGTCTGCGCGCGGTTTTCGGAGCCATCCAGATACACGGGCGTTTCGTCCGTTCTCGTGCAGGCGGCAGGCAGGAACGCCAGCTCGGCAAACTGCCGCAGCAGCCGAAGCTCCGGCTCCGTCAGCAGCAGCACGTGGCTCCTGCACCCGCAGCCTCCGCAGGACGTACAGTCGGTCATATTCATCCCTCCTGCCGCTAGGATACCCGAATTGCGCGGAAACGTCAATGCTTTTCGGATAAAAACGCCGTCAGCCTGTCCGTCAGCGTCCACACGCCCGCGATCAGTCCCAGCAGGACTGCCGCCGGGATGGCCAGCACGCCGATCACGGCCAGCCCCAGATAAAACACGCCGCCTGAGACGCCGTCCTTTGCTTTTTTTATCGAATCACTGCGCATAGATCTAATTTCTCCCGTGCAAGCGTCCATACGTCGCGCAGCCAGAGGAAGAAGTCCTCCAGATTGCGGACGGTCTGCTGCACGCCGACCTCCGCGCAGCTGCCGAACACGGCCTTTGCCGCGCAGCAGGTCATGCCGATGAGCAGCGCCGCGATCAGAACAAGCACCAAAACGAGCCGGAGCAAAAACCGGATCATGCTGCATCCTCCTTTGCGCCTGTGACGATGGCGCCGCCAACCAGCAGCCCCTTGAGGTTGCCGAGCGCAGAAGTTACGCCGCCAAGGTTAAAGCTGCCGTCCTCGTTGCGCAGGCCCTTGAGTGCGCCACCGATGCCGCCGAGGCCATCGTCGAGATCATCGGTTTTGCCTGCGGCATCCTTGACCGCCTTGCCGTAGCCGTCGATGCTTTTCGCGCAGCCGTCGGCGCTGTCCTCGGCCTCTTTAAGCAGTTTGTCGTTCTCGCTCAGCTCGTCGTTGAGCTTCGCGAGCGCGGTCTCCGCGCTGAGCAGCTGCCTGCGATAGCTGTCGGTGCGGCTGTCCGCCTCGCCGAAGGCCGCCGTTGCCTCCTCGACCGCGCCCTGCAGGGAGACGATCTTGCCGACCTGCTGCTCAATAGACTGCTTGAGCAGGTTGTGCTTGGCGCGCAGCGCCTCGGAGCTGTTCGCCTGCCCCTTAAACTGCGCGTCGACGAGCTTCATCTCCGCGCCGAGGTTGCCGAGCTCGCGGTTGACCGCCGCGAGCTGCTTTTTGTATTCCTGCTCGCCATCGATGGCAAGCCGTGTGGTGATCTGGCGTACTGCCATCACGCACCCTCCTCTCTTTTCAGTCCGCGCCGCCGCTCCTCAAGCGTTTGCAGGTCCATGACCTGCCCGGGCGTGAGCAGCAGCCCCTCGCGCAGATCCAGCCGCAGGAACTGCGTGAGCAGCTGCAGCCAGTGCGCGCGCGTCACGGAGATCCCGTTTTTTTTTGAAGCTCCACAAGACCGAGGTCAAGGTCGCCCGTCTCTTTCTCCTCGCGCTGGAAGCCGAGGACGATGGCGGTGCGGATGGCGTCTTTCGCCGCGGCGACATCATGCGGAGCGAGGTTGACGCGGAAAAACTGCTCGGTGAGGACGGGGCCGTGCGTCTGGCCCTGCCAGCGCCGGTAGAGCTCGCCCTGCTCGGAGAGCTTGAATAGGTAATAGCACACCGCCTCAAAGCTCTTCTTGCCGCTGCCCTTGAGGGGGTCGGTGATAAAGCCCTTGGTGCCGAATTTATCGTAAATGTCGAACAGCGCCTGCCCGTTGAGGAGCAGATAGAGGTGCTGCCCGCAGAGATCAACTTCGTGTACTTTCATATTTGCCTCCAATTTGAGAAAAGGCGCAGCGGGGTGCTGCGCCTTTTCGGATTCCTTAGCCGCCTGCCGCGGCCTTGACCTTGCCGTTCACCCACGCCTTCGCGGCGGTTTCGGTCGTGAGCTCGTCGCTCTCGATGCGGTAGTCGCCGGTGTTGCAGGCGTCCACCGCGAAGGTCAGCTTGGGGCTGTCGAGCACGATGGTCTTCTGCTTTGTGTTATAGGTGCGCCCGTCGAGGCTCGCCTTGACCTTGGGGTAGAAGAGGCCCTTGTAATACTTCGAGCCGTCGGCCTTGATGTTGGTCGTGTAAAAGCCGAGGCAGCCGTAGGGCGCGGTGTCGTTGCTGGAGAAATGGATGTCCTTCGCGCCCTCGGTGCTGTCGATCTGCGCGCCGGTGACGGCCGAGGCGGTCTCGTTGGGCAGCTCCAGCACGCCGACGGCAAGCGAGCCGTCAACAAACTCGCGCAGGTAGATCTTGCGCACATCGTCCGCGCGCGATTCGACCTCGGAGAAGTTGAGCGCTTCGCCGACGCTCATGAGGTCGCCGAGCTTTATCGGCGTGCCGTAGTTGGGCAGCGCGTCCTCCGGCTCGGGGTTTGACGCCGCGAACGGCGCCCACTGGAGATTTTTCGCTCCGTACTGAGGCATAGTTGTGCCCTCCTTTACAGGTTTTTGGATTCGAGAAATTTGTTGTAAACAGCGGCCTGCGCCGCCGTGGTCGCCGCGGCGCTCTTCTCGTTGGCGTTCTGCATCCAGCGCTTTGCCGGAATGTTGCGCCGCGGCGCGCCGTATTCATGGATAAAACCGACCTCGCTGCTGGAGGTGGCCTTCTGGTCGCCGCCGACGGTGTAGGTCCGACCGTGCTTGGAGTTCTTGTACGCCTTGGTTCTGAGCCTGCGGTTATATTGGCCGTGCTTGCCGGTGGGATAGATCAGGACATAGCGGCTCGGGCCACCGGCGGACGCTGCGTGGAGTTTTTTATGGAGCTTGATGCTGTCCACCAGATGCGGGCCGCTGCTCTCGTTGTCATACAAACCGAGCGTAAGCAGCTCATCCTTCTGCGCCTTGATCACGACCTCGCTGCCGGCCTCGAGGATCTCGCCGATGACCTCGCCGGGCAGCTCGGCAACCTGCTGCATGGAAAGCATAAAATCGCCAAGGCCGTCCACGGAGAATGTCGCCATCACAACACCTCCAGCTGCACGATCGCGCGCATGGCGGCGTAGTCCGGGTCGTAGCTGACGTCCTCCACGCTGTACGGCGTGTCGCCTGCCGTAAGCGCCGCCTTGACGTCCGCGAGCAGCGTGTCACCGTCGGTCTGCCAGCAGATGTCCATCTGCACGCGCTGCACTTCCAGCTGCACGGCGTTGTCCGCGATCACGCCGACCGTGCCGTAGGGACTGAGCACGACGAAGCGCTTCGCGCCCGCCGGTGCCTCCCACTCATAGACGGCATCGCAGGCCACCTCAAGTGCTGTCTTCAGCTCGGAGTATGTCATAGCTGCCCTCCATTCTCCGCAGGCTCAGCGTCGTCACGGCGAGACCATCCTCGTCCAGCCCGTGCTGCGCCTGCTCGATGCGGTAGACGTGCCCGTCCTCCGGGATGGCATACTGCGTCGCCGTGAGCGCCTCGCCGAACGGCACGCGCACCATGCGGTCGATGCGGCTGCCGGCCTGCACGCTCTCCCAGTAACGCCTGTGGTAGACCTCCAGCTCCGCGTAGAGGTGTCCGGAGTTCTCGGTCAGCTTTCCGCCGCGCTGTGTGCCGTCCTTGAGGTCGTAGACAGTCAGGAAATGGTCGTAGGTCATGCGTCCACCGCTTTCGGCGTCACCTTGTGGTCATTGATCGCCTGACGGAGCATCGGCGGCATGGGATCGCTGCCGGCGCGCTTGCGGTAGAGCCACGCGGCGTGCATCACGAGCAGGTTAAGATCGTCCCCGTCTTCCATGTCGATCGTGATGCCCATTTTCGCGATAGCTTTCTCCGCAGCCTTGAGCTTGCTTTCCAGCAGGTCCGATACCGGGCCGGAGACCGTGTACAAGCCGAGATCCGCTTTCAGCAGCGCGAGAGCGTATTCATGGGTCATACGTTGCTCCTTTCCGCGCACATTTCCGTGCCCGAATCGGGCACGGAAAGCGCGTGTGTTATGCTCAGGCGGCGGCCTTCTTCGCGGTCACGACCACGAAGCCGTTCTTTACGGTCACGTCCACGTCGGCCGTGACCTCACCGCGGACGGTGAGCAGGCCCTCGGCGAACTTGTAGCCCTCGTTGACCTCGACCTCGAAGCCGCCCCACAGCGCCAGCTCGGCACACTGGGGATTGCCGTAGAACATGTGCTTGGTGGCGGTGGTGGTGAGCGTCGCGGTAGACAGCGCGGTCAGATCCTTGCTCAGACAGTAGCGGCAGGAGAGGCCGTTATTGTCCTTGATGATGCCGGTCGAAGGATTCGCCGCATCGGGAGTGATGGAGTAGACCGGCAGATACTCGTTTTTGCCGCGGATGGCAGCGAAGGCGAGCAGGTCGGCCTTGTTGAGGTACAGGCAGGCGGAGCCTTCCACACCCTCATCGCCGCCGTAGGCAAGGATGATGTTGCTCAGCAGCTTCTCGTCAAAGAGCACGCTGCCCTTGGTCGCGCTCTTGTCTGCCTCCAGCGCGTGCGCGGTGTTGAGGGTGCTCGCGAGGATGGCGTTAGCGGCGACTGCATTCAGCTTGCGGCGCAGGGCGCGGCGAGCGCTCTCGCGGACCTTCTCCTCGTAGTTGAGGGGACTCTGCTTGCGGATCTCCTTGGAGACGTAGCCGACCGTGCCGTAGTTGGTCGGCGTGAGGGTGACGGAGTCGAAGGTCGGCTCGCTCTCGGTGGGGGCGCTGCCCTCGGTGATGGCGGCAGCGTCCGCTGCGTCGCCGGTCATCAGCGCGACCTTGTAGCCGGTCATGCCGGTGCAGTCGGTGACCTTGAGCATATCGACCAGCGCGGACACGCCGCCGATGGCGTCGTTGATACCGCCGACGCCGGTGGGGCCGACCACGCCGTCGGAGCCGGTCGTCACGGCGGCGCGCAGCAGGCTGCGGATGTCGGTGTAGGTGTGGCGGCCGGACTTCTGGAAGGCCTCGGCGTCACGCAGTTCCATGTTGTTCATACGGTTCTCTCCTCTCTGGCGGCTCGCGCCTGCGGGAGCGGCGCTGCGCTCCTCACGGTTGTTATTGTTCATCGCCTCGGCCTGCGCGGCCTCGGCCTCGGTGAGCTGGGTGCGCAGCTCGGCGAGCTCGCCCTCCAGGCGGCCGCGCTGCTCGCTCGCCTCGTTCTGCTCGGTCTCGAGTGCAGTCACGGATTCCTCCACGGCGCTGCGCTCCTCGTCGGTCTCGGCGGACTCAATGGCCTCGGCAAGATCGGCTTCGCGCGTCTGAAACTCCGCATCTCGCGCACGCAGAGCTTCCAGCTCTGCCTCCTTGTCGCGGATCTGCTTAGCCAGCAGGATGGTTCTCAGCTTCGACATTTGTTGATCCTCTCTTTCATTTTCGTTTTCCACAGCTCGCCCTCGCGCCTGCGGATAGTGTCAAGGTCGTTCTTCCGGGCTTCTACGGACGTCTCCGCATAAGCGGGGAAGGTGCATACGCTGACCTCGTAGAGAACGACGTCCTTGATGATCCACCGGACGCTGCCGTCCGGGTTTTCAACAAATTCCTCGCTCTTGATATCAAAACCGAACGAGCACTGGCTGACGTCACCCCGCTGGACGCGGGCGTAGAGGTTCATGGCGTCGGTGTCCTGCTCGTTGATTTGGATCGTTCCGTAAAGGCCGTGCGCGTCCTCGCGCAGCGTGAGCGTGCCGGCCGTGGTGCGTCCGAGCACCAGCGTGGTGTCGTGGTTGGCGAGCGCGCGCACGTCGCACTCCCCGTAGTCGCCTGCGAGAGACTTCGCGAACGCGCCGGGGGCGACCTGTTCCGTCGCGCCGGGCCATAGGGGATAGTCCGAGTTGAATACGGAGAAGTAGCCCTCGATCACGGGCCCCTCGCCGTCCTTTGCCGCGCGTGTCTGGAACTGCGCGCCGATGCTGCGCACCTGCCGCAGCGAGCGCGCGGTGCTGTCGATATCATTCTTCGGCATTCTTCTTGCCCTCCTTCAGTTTTTTCTGGTCGCCGATGCGGTCGGCAGGAATAAAGTTTTCGAGGATCACCAGCACGTCAAGCCCGTCCTTCGGCGGCAGCGACATCCAGTTGCGCACCTCGTTGCCGGTCATCAGCCCGCGGATATAGAGATCGCTGCCGATCTCGCTGAGTTCCTTGAGGTCGTAGGCGTAGAGCGAGCGGGCGTTGAACTTGAAATAGCGCTTGCTGCTCACCAGCAGCTTCTTCGTCAGTTCCTGCTCAATGACCTGCGCCAGCGGCAGCAGGACGGAGGAGACGAAGGTGTTGTACTCGTCCTTGTCGTAACCGCCCACGCCCACCATGAAGCCAGGCACGCCGAAGATGGCGGCGACGTTCCGCTTGTCCAGCTCCACGCCGTCGCGGACGGCAAGGTCGGTCAGGCTCAGCGGCTTTGCCTGTACCACGTTCATCAGATCCGCAGGGATGATGAGCGGAGCGCTCGGGTCCTTCCGCGTGAGGAAGCTCTGCGTGAACGCATCGCGCTTATCCGGATCGCTCAAATCGCTGTCCGAATTAACGGCGATCACCAACGGCGGCTTGTACTCGCTGCGCATGTACGTCTTCTTCGTCGCCGCCGTCTGGGCAATGCTGTCCACGATGTCGCCGAGCTGCACACGCGTCCCCACGCCCTGCCAGGGATAGCGCGCATCGGGGCGCAGGCGGAAGTGAAGCACCTCGTCCGGCTCGAAGGCCATGCCCTGCCACACAATCTCGTAGGGGCTGCCGTCCGGGCGGCGCTGGGCGTAAGCCGTCGGCATCGGCCACAGATCGGTGAGCAGGCCGTCCTGCGTTACCGGCAGCACGAAGGCATTGCCCTCGGTGAGCAGCGTGCTCACGATCCAGCCGACGAGTGTCTGGCGAGTACCGAGGCTCCACGGCGCGACGTCCACCTTCCGCGCCAGCTCGTCCTTTACGCGCACGTCGCCGTTCTTCGCGTTCTCCATCAGGTGGATGGTCATGGAGGCGATCATGTCGCTGATGCGCCAGACCGCTGCGGCGACCTCCGGCGCGTCCGAAAGGCGGGTATAGCCGCTGGGACAGATCACACCGGGCGAGGAGAGCATCAGGCCGACCATCGAGGCCGACCGTTTCTTGAAGCGCTTCGTCAAATTCTCAAAAATCATCATCAGCTCCTTTGCGGGAAAATAGAAAAGCCCCGTGTCCTTACAGTGAAGGACACGGGGCATCATGGCCACAGGTCAGGTATTCGGTTTGCCGCTCTCAAACCAGCGCGACGCATTCGCGCGCTTTTCGGTGTCGATGAGCATCCGGATCGTCCCAAACACCGCCGCGTCGAACACGTCGATGCGGGAGGTGTCGTTGATCTTCTCATATTGTACCGCATCATCGACTTTTTCGCAAGCCCTAATATTTCCGACGCAGTATTCAAACGGCTCCGCGCCGCAGTAGTACAGGCAGCCGATTTTCATCTTGTGCTCGATGTAGCGGAAGCCCTCGCTTTTCGCGAGATAGAGCTGCGGCTGGTCCACCACCGTGAAGCCCGCCTTTTTCATCGCCGTGTAGTAGGGCCGCGCAAATTTCCGGTCATGGCCGACCTTCCGAATACGGAAGCCCTCGCTCTGCCATTTCTTGAATTGCTTCACCGGCTCGGTCGGGTCCATGCTGCTCTCGTTCGGCATATCAAGCCAGCCGTCGTCCTGCCAGCCGAAGAGCGGGATGTTATCCACATCTGCCTTTTCCGCCGCCGCCGTGCGCGGGAACCAGGCGTGCGGCACGATGACCAGCACATCCTCGCTCGGCGTCCAGTCCTCGTTTGCCGCCTTCGCCGCGGGGATCTCGCCCACAATGGCGGCAGCCGTCAGATCGTGCAGCTTGGAGAGGTCCGCGCCGCCGTACCACGCTGTTACAAGCCGCGCAAGTTCTTGCTGCGTCCAGTGATAGTGTGCGTCCGAGCGCCGGAAATCCGCTACGTCGAAGCACGCCTTGAAGCTCGACACAAACACGTTGAGCGAGCGCGTAAGAAATTCCTTTCGCATCTGCGGGTCGTTCTGTGCCTGCAGGGCGCTTGCCATCATATCGCTCGGTCGGATGGTCACGCCCCAGCTCGGGTTTGCCTGCTCCTGCGCGAGTGGGCTGAGATAGTCGACCTCGCCCGTGTCCTTGTCCGGATCGGCGCGAGCAATGAGCACGAAGATGCGGTCGGCGTCCTCGCCGGTGATCTGTCCGCGCACGATCTTGGAGCAGTATTCCAGCCGCTGTGCGCAGAAGCCGGTGCCGTCGTCGCCTGCGGTCGTGGTCGCGGCGATGAGCTTATTCGAATACGCCTTCGTCGCGTCCTTCAAGCGGCCATAGGGCACAGCGTTCCGGTAGAGCTCCAGCTCGTCGAGATGGACGAGGTTTGCGTTGAAGGCATCAAAGATATCTGGCTTATAGGCAAGCGCGTCAAAGCTGATCTGCCCGTCCCAGATTGCGCCGGAGTAGCTGTGCCCGAGCGAGCTGTCCAGGACGCGCAGCCCGTGCACCGCGTCCTCGCGCACGGTAAGGCCGAGCCGGTGCAGGTTGTAGCCGAGGAAGCCGAAGCCCTCCATGTTCTGCTTCGCGCTGCCGGCCACGGTCTTGATCTTCGAATAGCTTCGGCTGTAAGCGACGCCGAGCATCCAGATCTTCGCCGTCGTAAACGGCGTCTTGCCGTTCTTCCGCGCCAGCATGGAAAACTGCTCCTGGTAACGCCGCAGCTCCGTCCCTGGCAGGAAGAAGCCGCACACGTTGTAAATGTCAAAGAGCTGCCAGGGCTGCAGAAGGAAGGGCGTGCCGCGCAGCGGCCGGCCGTCCAGGCTCTCGCCCTGCTGGTGGCAGAACAGTGTCTCGATGCCGTTGATCACGAACTCGGCAAGCTGTGTGCGAAACTCCCACTTGCCGCTTCGGCGGTCGTCGAGGTAGCGCCGCGCCGCCGCCCGAAGATCCTCACAGGCGCGCTCGTTTGCCTCAGTCTGCTCTGCCCACTCGTTTACGATGCACTCATGCGTCGCCATGCGCGCCCTCCATGAGCCGGTCCAGCAATCCCGCCAGTTGCCGGTTCGCACCGCCTACCGGCTCGCTGTCCGCCGCAGCGCCGCTGTCCATTGGGCGCAGCCGCTTGAAGGCCTTCGGCGTAAGTCCCAGTGCCTCACGGTGCGCAAGAATGTCTCGGCGCTGCTGCTGGATCACGGTGTAGAGCTTGTCGGCAGCGCTGGGGGCTCTGCCGTCCCCTGCCGTGGCCTTCCATTCCTTCATCGTCCGCTGGTGCTCCCGCTCCAGGATGGCGAGCGTATGGATCTCCGGCTCAAAGGCCTTGTCATAGATGCCGAGGTCACGCATCTGCTCGGCATAGATCTGTTCCTTGGTCATGTCGTGTCCTCCGTTATGGCTTCAAGAACACCGGCAGCGGCATCCACGCCACGGGCGGGAAGATGCCGGTCCGTCGGTCGACCATCTCCATGCCGTAGCGCAGCCAAATGCCGCCCTTGCTGAGATAGGCCTCACCGACGAATACGCCGTCGGTCACGATCACGCGCTCGCCCGGATCGGGCAGCGCGCGCCGCGCGTTGTACCAGCCGGCACGATCCGGCACGGCGGTCTTTCGCGCCGCCGACAGGCGCACGCGTTCCTTTTCGCGGATCACTCCGCGCCGGATGTTTCGTTTTCGCTCCGCGTCAACCGCAGGGTTCCAGCCGCAGCGCGAGCAGTCCTCACACTTCACGTCCAGCGCGTAACTTCCGAGCATACACCCGTCGACCTTTTTCCGGCTCCCGTCCACTGTCTCACCTCATTTCTTCTGTGCCCGATTCGGGCACGATGGCCATTAAGCTCCTGCGCATCTGGCCCACCGTCGCGGCGGGCCGTCCCCGCGGTGCTTCCGCTTGCGGCGACAGCGCCGCTGCCTCGAATGCTTAGTCGCTTTCTCCGCCACCAGCGGCGCTCCTGCGCATTCCCCGCCCCTCGCGATTCGAGGGCCGCGGGGGTAGGAGAATAACATCATGCCGCCCTTCAAAGAGCGGAGAACACGCAGGAGCTTCTCGCTGCATTCGTGCAGCATGTTCCACATTCCGCTGCGAAAACGCAGCGTCCGCCGTTCCGGTGCAGCCCCCGACCCTCGGAGGTGCCGAGGGGCAGGGGACAGAAGCGTGAAGACTATCCGGCTCAAGAGCCGGGGGCTGCACCGAGCATCTGGGACAAATCATGGGGAAGTCTGGCGTCAACGCATCCGCGCGGTCCGTGCGCGGTTCGCATCCGCGGCCCGCGTGAAACAAACTATCGGGCGCATACGCGCAGGCTCTTATCACGCGCCGCTCCGGCAGTCTCTACCGAGCAGCTTTTTGGGCGCGCCCCCGGCGTTTTTCCAGCCAGTTTTCTCCGGGAAAATTTTCCGCCGCGTGTGCGCGGAGTCCTGCGCCCAGCTGCAGAGACTCCACCGTCACCCGCCAGGAGGTGGGGGGACTCTATTTCGCCAGCGCTCACCGAGCGCCGTGAGCTTTCTGGTCGCGCGATCGTGCATCGCATCGTGCGCCGCGCTCGACAGGCTCACGAGGTTCCAGAGACAGTACGCATACTCCGGGTAGTCCTCGGCAGGCCAGACGTGATGCACCACCTGCGCCGCCTCGCGCCGACCGTACCGGGCCGCTTCCCGGCACCGATATCCGTCCCGCCGGAGCGCCCGCACGCGCAGCCGCTGCCAGCGCTTGTTCTTTCGTGAATAATCAAACATGGGCAAAAGAAAACACCCGCACCGATCACGTCCAACGTCTGGACTCGATCAGCACGGGCTAACAAAAGAGCACTGGCCAGTTTTGATATTCACGAGCATCTGCGACTTACACTGCGCGCAGAACACCTGCAGGTTTTTCGCCTCGGTCTCCGGCCGGATGATCTGCCTGGTTTTCATCCGGCAGACGGGACACACGATGTGTCCGTCCTTGATGCTAAGTTTAGCACCTTTCGCGATCGTTTTCAAGTCGTTCATCGCCATCCTTTCATTCTGTCACTAAAAAGCCAATAGGTTACAAGTAATGTCGCGCGCACGCGCGCACGCGATTCCTTACGCCTCGATCCAGCTCGCCACCCGGTAGCTGCCAAATTGACTGCCGCCGGTCCGCACCCGTGGGAGCATCGCGTCGAACGGTATCGTGATCGCATCGCTCTCGCGCCCCGCAAGGGGCGCGTGGGTTGAAATGCGCGCAGACTGCGCGAGCAGCTCCACGGATGCCGCCCCACCGGGATGATGATTCCGTCGCTGCGCTCCTTGGTGAGATAGCGCGCGAGGTAGCGGTAGCCGAGCGCCTTGCCGTGCCGCTTAAATACTGGCCAGTCCGTCACCTCGCCGCACTGCCACAGGAACCGCACCTCCGCCGGCGAGAGCTGCCGGTAGTCCGCGACGAGGTGGATGTGATACCTGTGCGCCCCGTGCAGACCCTCAATGGCCGGGATGTAGTCAAGCCCGCCCTTGCCTCGATAGCGCTCCACGCGCCGCAGGAAAGCCCGCAGCGCCTTGCGCACATCGGCGAAGCGCTCCGGCAGATGCTCGTCGTCGAACTCCAGAATGTAGTGCGTGGCGCACTTACCCATGAGCGCGATCATCAGCTCGAGCCGGTCGGTGGAGTCGCGGTTGAGCACCGTGCGCCGCTGCGCCTTGAGGTCGGCCTTGGCGCGCCGGTCCTCGTCGGTGTCGGAGGGCGCATAGCGCGGCGGCAACGTCCCGCGGTATTCCTTGACCAGATTCCCCGCGCGCTGGCGCACGCAGTAGAACCGCTCAGCCATACACGCTCCCGACCATACCGGCGACCGCGCCGGTCATGTCGCCCTCAATGATGGGCTGCCTGCGCAGCTCGCAGAGCACTCGGGCAAATTCCTCGCACAGGTCGTAATACAGAAC
>OOCZ01001824.1_pt1 | contig 12550 bp, 10 predicted proteins | sample 1671631 | NCBI WGS metagenome assembly OOCZ01 (sample SAMN06348176, study PRJEB24527) | human gut metagenome | reverse complement strand
TTTTTGATATGAACCTTGTAAGCGAAGAGGATTACAAATCAAATATTTATACCGGCACACCATACACCGCAGATTATGAATTTGCCGCAGAAAAAAGGCTTGAACTTCTGAAAAAAGCCTTTTTAAATATAAATGACGATATTGCAAAGGAAATAAAAGAATTTGAAATAAATAACTCCTGGCTTACCGATTACAGCGTATTTATGGCTGTAAAAGAGCAGGAAAATATGAAGCCTTGGTGGGAATGGAGCGATAAACACGCACATTATTTTGAATGCATTAAAGATATTTATTCATATGAAGAGAGTGCGGCTTTTTGGAAATTTGTGCAGTATATTTTTTACAGGCAATGGAACGAAATCAAATCTTATGCAAATAAAAAAGGTATTGCAGTAATAGGCGATATGCCGATTTATGTTGCTATGGACAGCGTTGATGTTTGGTCAAATCTTCCTATGTTTTTAATAGACGAAAAAACGCTGAAAGTTGAAAAAGTTGCCGGCGTGCCGCCTGATTATTTCAGCAAAGACGGTCAGCTTTGGGGCAACCCGATTTATGATTGGGACGCCATGGAAAAAGATAATTACAGCTGGTGGGTTTCAAGAATAGGGCATTCTTTAAAACTTTATGATACTGTAAGAATTGACCATTTCCGAGCCTTTGCATCATATTGGGCAGTGCCTGCCGAGTCAAAAACAGCCAAAATCGGAGAATGGCTTGACGGCCCTAAAATGAAACTTTTTAACAAAATATTTGATTCATTTCCAAACGCTCCCATTATAGCTGAAGATTTAGGCGTGTTCGGCGAAGATGTGGTTAAATTGCTGGCGGATACAGGTTTTCCGGGAATGAAGGTCGTACAATTTGGATTTGACCCGAATTCCGATTCATCACATATGCCGCATAACGCAGTACCAAACAGCATAAATTATGTAGGTACGCACGATAACAACACTATTTTAGGCTGGCTTTGGGAAGCATGTGAAGAAGAAAGAAAATTTGCACTTGAATATTGCGGCTTTAACGGGGATAATTGGGGCGAAGGCGGATATTACAGTGCATCGTGCAGGAAAATCATTGAAACCGTATGGAAAAGTTCATCAAATGTGGCAATCATTGCACTTCAGGATATGTGTGGCTTCGGCTCTGACGCAAGAATGAATATTCCCGGTGTACCGGATAAAAATTGGAGATTTCGCACCACAAGAGATACAATTGATAATATTGACACATCATATTTCAAGCACATCAATTCACTTTTCAGAAGAATGTACCCGGCATTTGATGATAAAGAAAGCAAATAAAAAATTGCGTACAGGCAAAAGCCTGCACGCTTTTTTTATAGTCTACTACTTGTTATCTTCGCTGTCGCAAATCGGCTTTGTGGGATTACAAGGGGAGCAGCCTTCTTTTTCACTTGGGAAAAATTGCTCAACAGGGAAATCAATACCCTGGAAAGTTTCGCACGGGTTGGAAGTATTGCAGTTACATTCTCTGTCAGGAACGCAATAATCATATGCAGGGATAAGAATTTGTGCGTCACGTTCCATTTGAACAATTGAAAACAGACCGAGAGTTACAAGTATTGCTTTAGATGCACCGCAGGACGGAATTGTATCCTCCATAGAATTGAAAATAGACTGCGGGAACGAAGAGCATACAGAAATGTTGCAATCACAGCTATCGCAAATATCGGTTGAAAGCACAACAGGGTCAACTGCCTGAACCTTTGCAACAGGGTTTGTATATTGCGGTGCAACAGGGCAATCTGTAGTTTCGCTTGCAGAGTTTGAAACAAATACTTTTACATCGCCGTTTGAACCGAAGAGAATACATTTTTTATTAAATTTTGCAAAGCCGACTGCAACCTGCGGTGTGGTGCAAGGTGCTGAATAAGTATCGAAGCAAAGCTTAAAATAGAATGTAATATCTACGCTGTAAAAGCCTCGATTAAACGGTACTTCTTCAACATCAATACTAACCTCTTCAATGCAGCAATCGCGGGTTTTTACCGTAACCGCTTCGTCAATAAGTCGCTGGCTTCTTGAAAAAAATGTAACTCTTAAATCTTCAAGGCAATCTTTGCTTACGCAGCTGTCAAAAATACGCTTTGTATCAATGCAAACTGCCTCATTTATGCGTCTTTCACCTGTGTCTAAATTGAGATTATCAGGCATAAAAAAACTCCTTTATAAAATATTGAAGTAAACTTCAGTAATATTCTATGAAGGAGTTGATTTTTTGTTAACTTTTAAAATGCAACATCTATATAATTTTTGCCGATAATTTCTGATTTTGCAACTTTTGTATACGGTGCAATTCTGTAAAAATTCCTTGAATATGCACCTGCCGACTTATCCTCAAATTTAAGGCCTTTGGCAGTTGCAATTTGCTTATATGTACCGTTATAAAGCGCACGATAAACCTTATAACCCGTATTTCCGTTAACAGAACTCAAGGTAATAAGAGGCTTATTTCTGAGCGAAAATGATGTTGATGCAAGCGTTACATTAGCTAAATTTTGGCTGTAATTTTTAGAATAAAGGCAAATAGTGCTTGTACCGGCAGAAATATTATTACTGCTTTTAATAACTGCAAATGAGTCGTTTGCAACCCTTATTCCGTAGCTTTTTATGTTTGTAATGCTGTTATTATCTATATCAATATTTTTACTGCTTAAAGAATTTGCATCATAAAGTGAAATTCCGTTATTAAAATTACCGTCAATCACATTGCCCACAACAGTGTTTTTAGAACTGGCGCATATATTAACAGCGTTAATTCCGCTTTCCGCCGATGCATAATCGGTTAATCTATTAGAAACAATTTCACTGTTGTTAACACCTGTTACAAATATTCCGCGTGATTCTGATGAGCTGCAATTTACAGTATTATTGCTTATTGATAAATCGCTGATAGTATAATCACCGGCACAATTTATAACACCCTTACCTGCTGCTGTTTGAGCATCAATTTTACCGCCGTATGCATAAATACCATAGCTTGATTTATCTGCCATTTGCTTAATATTCATAACATTGCCGCTTATAACGGTGGATGAATTTGAATTTATACTGCCTACCCTGCCGTCATTTGGAATATACATTCTTTGCGAATAGTCATACTTGAAAATGTTATTAGGTAAATATTCAAAGCTGATACCTGCACTTACATCACTGAAAGTATTGTTGATAATTTTGCTGTTTTTATAATTAAAACAGCTGATTGCTTTTTCGGTAATATTTTTAAATATATTATTTTCAATTACAACATTATCAAAATATTTGCTTACTACTCCCGAGCGAGTACCGATACCGGAATACAAATTCTCAAATGTGCATCCGCTTATAGTGACATTTTTATTAGGAGTATCATCAAATTCCTCAAACCCTACAAAATGTGCACTGTCGTGCAAAATATCAAGCTGAATAGCTTCACACGAGCCACTTCGTTCAGAAGTCCTTGAAGAAGCTGTAAATAAGCTGTTGGTGATTGATACTGTATCTGCACCTGCGACTTCAATGTGATGTGCATCTTTAACACTGTTAATTTTAACATTATTTATGCTCAAATTAGTACAATGGCCAAAACGCATAGCACAAGAACCGTTAAAGTTCATATTCCAAGTGCCACCGTCGATTTTAATATTTCTAAATCCGTTATAAAGAATATGCTTTTGCCCGAAATCGCCTGATTTAATTATATTTTGACCTTTAGGTGCTGTTTGAATAAGCGTGGTTTCATTATCAAGATAAAGCTCTGTATTACTGAAAATATTTAATGTTGAATTAAGATTAAACCTTCCTTTAGGAAGATAAATTCTGTATCTTTTTTCATCAGTTGCATTATTTCTTGCTTCATCTAAAGCTTTTTGTATGGTTTTAACATTTTCGTCCGCTGTGCCTGCTAATTCATCTGCCGAAATAGAAATATCCTTATAGGTAATTTCATCTGCAAACGCAGTTATGCTTGAAAATGACAATACCATAGCTGCACACAAAATAAACGATATTATTTTCCTCATTTTTATATCCTTCTTATCAAATAAAAATCAATTTTTAATAAAACAGAGTTTAAGTGATTTCGGAAGCACTTTAAAATTAACTTCGCTGTAATCGAAATTTTCACCGTCACAGTTACCCAAAAGCGCACTTCCGTCAGTAGACCAAATTCTGCCGCTTACCACCTTGCCGAATGAAACATGCTTTTGCAGTTTTTCAACTTCGCCGCTACTGTATTTAGGAATTAGCGGAAGCGCCTGGAAAGCATTTACCGGGTGGCAAAGTGCAAAATCAAGAAGTCCGTCATCAAGCACCGAATTTGGTGCAGGGCAAAAGCCGCCGCCGTAATAACTTGCATTGCAAATTGCAAAAAGGGTGTAATCACAAGGGGCAATAGTGTACTTATAAGGCTTTCCTTCATCATCAACGCAATCAAGGTCAATATTTATTTTATAGGTCATTGATTGGCATAATACAGGCACTATTGCAATATTATAAGCCTGATGCCCAAGTGACGGAATTTTACCTGCTATTTTTCTGCCTATGGTTTCAACTTTTGTATCAAGCCCATAGCTCATAACATTTATGCATTTTTCACCGTTATAATCAATAAGGTCAATAGGCTTAACATCATAGTTTATTTTACCGCTATAAAAGCCAAATGCCTTAATTACATTTTCAACATTTATATTTTTTGTACCGTAAATCTTTTTGGCAAAATCATTGCCTGTGCCGAGAGGCAAAAGAAGCAGAGGCGTATCTGTACCGGCAAGCCCGTTTGCAATTTCGTGTACCGTTCCGTCACCGCCGCAAGATACAATTACACACTCACTGCCGTATTCTTTAGCATATTTTTTTGCAATAAGCTGTGCGTCACCCCGCTCGTGAGTAGGTTCAACAATCATTTCGTCATTACTCATACGAAATGTTGATTTAATTCTTGAAAAAATCTTTGCTTTATCGTCATTGCCGGCAATAGGATTTATAATAAATATGTATTTCATTTTCTATTCCCTCTTCATCGACTCATCATAATCAGCCTATTACTTTTGTTCCGCCAAACGGGCGAATAATAAGTACATGGCACGAACCCTCACCAAATACTCGGTCAATAGTATTTTTATATTCATCAAGCATATCATTAGGCACAAAAGCCTGAATTGTTCCTGCAAATCCGCCGCCATGAACTCTCCAAGCGCCCTTACCTTTAAGGAGCTTTTCACTTAAACATAAAGCTAAAGAAAGCTTTTGCTCGGTAGGTGTTTTAGGGGAGTATACATTTTGATTATAAAGGAAAGATGAAAATCCTGATTCTGTAATAGCTTGCTTAAAAGATTCAAAATCGTTATTTTCAAGGCTTGTTACAGCTTTATCTACCCTGTCATTTTCACCGAAGAAATGAAATGCACGAAGAATAGCACGGTCATTAACCTTGTCTTGAAGCCCTGCAAGGTGATTTAAGAAATCATCATATTCCACCTCACGCAAAACTTTTTTGCCGAATGCTTTTGCCACATCTTCCATTTCGCTTCTTACAGCAGCATAATCATCTGTAAGGTCACTGTGATTACCATGAGTATCAACAATGCAAAGGGCATATCCGCTTTTTGCAAAATCGTAATTAACTTTTTTAATAATCGGATTTGCAGTATCTTTAAAATCAATAGTTACAAATGTACCTACCGAAGATGCCATTTGGTCAAGCAAGCCTGAAGGCTTGCCGAAATATACATTTTCACTGAATTGTGATGCTTTTGCTACCGTAACAGCGTCAATATTTCCGCCGTTATAAAGATGATTTACTATTGTTGCAATCAGCACTTCAAATGCCGCTGAAGACGATAAGCCCGAGCCGCCCATAACATCACTTGTGGTGCAAGCATCAAATCCGCCGATATTATAGCCATATTCCTTAAGACCTGCCACAACACCTTTAATCATCGCAGCCGATTTTCCGTATTCAGATTCATTAGGTGCTAAAACAGAAATATCAACATCATTAAGGTTATGTCCCTCACTCTTTTCCTTAATAACCATATCATCCCTTTTAGCAGCTACTGCAATAGCGTCAAGGTTAATGGAAGCGGCTAAAACTTTACCGTTATTATGGTCTGTATGGTTACCGCAAACTTCGGTTCTGCCCGGTGCACTTAAAATAAATACATCCCTATCATCACCAAAAAGTTTAATAAATTCGTTAATGGTTCTTATGTAACGAGGTTTCTGCGCATTAACTGCACTGTCTGAGACATATAATTTCTTGAGTTCGCTGTCAAACTCATTATTTTCGATTTTAGTAATTAACTCGCTTGGTTTCATTTATATTCTCCTTATAAAACAATTTTATATTTTTCTTTTTCAGAATAAATCAAAAGTGTTTGATTCATCTGCTTTGATTTAATACCGTAAAATATATTAAATAAAATGATTGACAAGCCTGTAAAGCTTACAATAATTATTAAAAGCACAAGAAATTGCGCAGAAAAAGGATTATAAATTGCCGAACCGATTTTTGTATAAATAAAAAGTCGCGGCATAAATCCCATAAGGCTTAAAAGCGAATAATAAACAAAATCATATCGCATTGAGCCATAATATTTTGATACCATTCCAAGCGGAATTGCGGGAAACAGCCTTGATACAAAAAGAACATACGGATTACCGTTACCTTTAAATTCAATCCAATCCTTAATAAACTTAAACTTTTTTATTCCAAGTATCATTCCTGTCCATCCGCCGCCGATAAATTTACCTTCAAGATATTTTACTATAAAGAAAAACTCGGTAAAAATAATATTTATCGCAACAGCCTCTGCAAGCGGAAATACCATACCGGATATTACACATAAAAATCCCATTGGTATCGGCAATTGGCATTTTGCAATATACAGTGCAAAAATACAAATAATTATTTCAACATCACTGTCAAGCTTGACAATGGAATCGTCTATTTGCTTAAGATAATTTATAAGCGTGTCAAACCTCACTTCAAGCTTTGCGTGATTATAAAGTGCAATACCGAGAAAGATTAAAACAGCACCTGTAATTACAAGCGTTACCGCAGATATTAAATTTGTTTGATGCCTTTTTTGCTGTTTCACAAATTCATCTCCGTAAATATTCTTACACTAATACTTATTAACAAGCTTCGTGGAAATTGCCTAAAAACTCAAATTCAGGCAGTTCATCTGAAAGCGCACAAATAAGGTCAAGCGTTTCCTCATCTTTAACATTTCCCAATACATCAACATAAAAATAGTAGCTGAATTCACTGTTTTCAATAGGTCTTGATTCAAGCTTAGTCAAGTTTAAGCCTGCCATTGAAAAGCGGCCCAAAACCCTGTAAAGCGAACCTGTTTTATGCGGAAGTGCAAATATGAGTGATATTTTTTGCGCATCACTCGGAATTGCAAGTTCCTTTGATATAACTATAAATCTTGTAGTATTTTTATCATTATTTTGAATATTACGCTTAAGAACATTAAGTCCGTATTTTTTAGCCGCCAATTCACTGCATATTACAGCTACATTGTTTTTTGGTGATTCGCTTACATATTTTGCCGCAGCGGCAGTATTTGAATAGTTAATTCCCGTAAAATCAAAGTTTCTCAAAAAATTATTACACTGCGAAAGGGCTTGCGGATGGCTGTAAACATCAGTAATATCTTCATATTTTGTACCGTTCTTTGCACAAAGGCAATGTTCTATTTTCAAATCATATGCGCCTACAACAAAAAATCTGTATTTCATAATAAGGTCATAAGATTCGTGAACAGAGCCGGCTGTCGAATTTTCAACAGGAATAACGCCGAACTTTGAATCTCCCCTATTTACAGCTTCAAAAACATCTTCAAATCTCTTATGAAAATGAATATCTGTATTTGGGAAAATTTTATTTGCTGTTACTCCGCTGTACGCACCCTCAACACCTTGGCAGGCAATCGGTTTGCCGGCAGTATCAAGCTTATCAATTTTGATAGCATTTTCAATATTTTCCCTGAGTTCTTTGCCGCCGCCTACTATTTTATGCTGTAAAGCTCTTGAAGCGTCCATCGTAGCGGCAAATACGGTCTTTATGGTTTCGCCTTGCTTGCCGCATTTTTTTGCAACATCGTCAAGAATTTGCTGCTCACGCTCACTGTTTAAAACAGGCATACCGCGTTCAACCTTATACTTTGCCACTTTTTCAGATACACTCATCCTCTTAAGTAAAAGTGGAATAAGCTCATCATCTATTTCGTCAATTTCTTTTCTAAGTTCTAATAAATCCATTTATATTTCCTTTTTCGTTAATTTTATGCCATAAGGTCAAGAAGAGCAAATGCAACCGCACTTTCAATTACCGGCAAAGCCCTAGGCACAATGCAAGGGTCGTGCCTGCCGTGAATAACAAGCTCTTCCTCAGTCATAGTCTGCAAATTAACACTCTTTTGCGGCTTTGATATTGACGGTGTCGGCTTAATCGCAGCCTTAACTATAATCGGTGCACCCGTAGTCATTCCACCGAGAATACCACCGTTATTATTTTTATTAACGAATATTTTTCCGTTTTTAATCAAATATGTATCATTCGCTTCATAACCCGTCATATTCGCAAGGTCAAAACCTGCGCCGAATTCAACACCCTTTACTGCCGGAACACCGAAAAGTGATGATGAAATATGGCTCTCCACAGTAGAAAAAATATTAGCCCCCACGCCGACAGGCATACCGCAAACGGCACATTCAATTATTCCGCCGACACTGTCACCGTCAAGCCTTGCTTTTTCAACTGCCTGACGCATTTTTTCCTCAATATTATCGTTAATAACACCAAAAGGCTTTGATGACACAGCAATAAGCTGCTCGCTTGTTACTTCAGCCTTATCAAAGCTATCATCATAAACACCGTTTATGCTTAATATATGCGCCCCAACGGTAACACCCTTTTGAGCTAAAATTTGCTTTGCTATTGCGCCGGCAAAAACAAGCGGTGCAGTGAGCCTGCCGCTGAAATGGCCGCCGCCTCTGATGTCATTATATCCTTTATATTTAACATAAGCCGGATAATCGCTGTGCGACGGGCGCGGCACTGCCATTAAATTTGAATAATCGCCGCTTTTGGTATTTGTATTTTCTATTATCATTGCAAGCGGTGCACCTGTTGTAACATTATCAAGCACACCTGAAAGAATATGAGGAATATCCTTTTCAAGCCTTGGAGTTGCTGTTCTATCCTTACCCGGAGCGCGCCTGGCCATATCAAAATAGATTTTATCCATATCAAGCTTAACACCGGCAGGAAGCGAATCAATAACACAGCCGATAGCTTCCCCGTGGCTTTCACCGAATATTGAAAGTTTAATTTTATTGCCGAATTCAGAGGACATCAGCTTTACCCCCAAGTTTATTATAATCATCAAAAAATGACGGATATGATTTATTTATACTTTGAGCATCATCAATTTCACAATCGCCTATATTCATTGCCGCAACTGAAAATGCCATTACAATTCTATGGTCGTTATAACCCTTAAGCTTCGCCGAATGAAGCGGCCTACCGCCGCTAATTTCCATTCCGTCAGGCGTTTCTTTTACACCAACACCAAGTGCTTTAAGATTATAAACCACACTTTCTATTCTGTCTGATTCTTTATATCTGAGCCTTTGAGCGCCCTTTATAACGGTTTTCCCGCTTGCAAACGAAGCAAGAACCGCAATAGCAGGAACCATATCGGGAATATCGGTTGCATCAAATTCTATACCGTGCAGTTCACTTTTTTGTACCCTGACAGCATTTTCAAGAATTGTTACATTTGCACCGAATTTTTTGATTACATCCACAACAGCTTTATCACCCTGTGTTGAGTTCATATCAAGCCCATTAACTGTAACATCACCGTTAATTGCCCCGCCTACAAGGAAAAATGCAGCCTGTGACCAATCACCTTCAACCGTATAATCCTGAACTTTAAATTTTTGCCCGCCTTTAATGAGATAGCCGAAATCCGTTTCAAACACATTTACTCCGTAATCAGCCAAAACCTTAACCGTCATATCAACATACGGTTTTGATTGCAATTGTGTTTTAAGAATTACAGCACTGTCACCTTCAAGTGCCGAAAGTGCCAAAAGCAAACCCGTAATATATTGGCTTGAAACATTGCCGTTCACTTCAAAACTGCCATTTTGGAGTTTACCGCTTATTTCAGCCGGCAAGTAACCGTCAGAGTTGATTTTAACACCGTGAAGCGGTAAAAGTTCAAGATATTCACCGATTGGGCGTGTAAGCAAACTGCCCTGCCCTGTGAAAGTTACTTCTTTTCCGAGTGCCGCCGCAACCGGAATCATAAAACGGAGAGTTGAGCCGCTTTCTATTGAATTAAGTTCAGTTTCATTATTTTTAAGTGCTTCAATAATACCGACCGTTGCCTGCATATCTTTAGACGAAATAATAGGCTTAACAGTTCCGCCGCCGGCAAGAAAAGAGCATATCAATGCCCTGTGTGCAACAGATTTAGATGCCGGAACAGTAACATCACCGTTAAATATTGACTTTTGAATTTTTGCTATGCTCATATTTTCTCCGTCAGTCTACACCAAATGTTTTATTTATATCTTCATATTTAATCGGATTTATAAAGCTTGAACCTATTTTATCAATCATTACAAATTTAATGCCGGAGCCGGTTCGCTTTTTATCCCCGCTCATAGCCGAAATAATTTCCTTTTTTGAATGTGAATCACTGATTTTCAAATTATTCTTTTCAAGAACTTTTATAATCCTTTCGGTTGTACCTTTTTCGGTTATTCCCAAATCTTCGCTTGCATGGGTAATCATCACCATGCCCATTCCCACAGCTTCACCGTGGCTTACGGTTTCAAAATTCCATAATTTTTCAATTGCGTGGCCGCAGGTATGCCCGAAATTAAGAAGCGCTCTTTCGCCATGCTCTTTTTCGTCATTTTCAACTACTTGGCGCTTTATACTTACACATTCGGTAATAATCTCGGTAATATTATCTTTTGCATTTCCTTTTTCAAGAAGTTCAAAAAGTGAAGACGATTTAATACATCCGTATTTAATAACTTCGCCCATTCCGTCGCTAAAGAAATGCTCGCTTAAAGTTGAAAGCACATTAGGGTCGATTATTACTATTGACGGTTGATGAAACGCACCGCAAAGATTTTTGCCCTGCGGTAAATCAACAGCGGTCTTACCGCCGACTGATGAATCCACCTGCGCCAAAAGTGAAGTCGGAATTTGAACAAACTTAATTCCTCTTAAAAATACAGCCGCCGCAAAACCGACCATATCCCCGCAGACTCCGCCGCCTAAAGCTACTGCTATATCTTCACGGGTAAGTCCGCTTTGTGCCATAAACTCAACTATTTTTACAAGCTCGGTTGTATTTTTTGAAGCTTCGCCGGCTTTAAATATGTAAGTAAATACCTCATATCCCTCGTTTTCCAGTTGAGATTTAATTATGTCACCGTAAATAGGATATACATTTGTATCGCTGACAAGTGCGATTTTTTTGCAATTAAATTTTTCTTTTATAAGCTTTCCTGCTTTAGAAATAAGTCCGTTTTCAATATAAATATTACTTATACTGTTATCGCTTACATTTACGCATAGTTCTTTCATTAACCGATTTCCTCTTTAATCTTATTACCTTTTTTCATCAATTCGCAAAGTTCGTTTGCATCTTCATTTACTATGCAATACTTAAATTTCATAAGATTTGATACGAGGTCATCAATTTCACGAACAAGCGGTTCTTTATTATCAATAAAAAGTTCAGTCCACATATCTGCATTTATTCGTGCAACTCGGCTTACATCGCGGTAACTGCCTGCCGAATAACCGGCATGGTACGGTGCAAGCGGTGAAAGAACATATGAGCATGCCAAAACATGAGCAATCTGCGATGTAAACGCAATCATTTCATCATGATGTTCAGGAGTTGTTACAACTGTGCGTGCAAATCCCATTTCTTGTGCAAGGCCTACAAGTGCATCAGATATATATCTCGGAATACTGTCACAAGGTGTACAAATAAAAGAAGCGTTATCAAATAAATCATCGAGCGAATTATCATATCCGCTTACTTCTCTACCTGCCATTGGATGAGCGCCTACGAAGTAAAAATCAAAATTTTCCTTTTCAAGTTCGCGGCAAATTTTTGTTTTAATTCCGCAAGAATCGGTAACAATGCTGTTTTTCTTGAATAAATCCTTATGCTCTTTAATAAAAGGAGCAATTGCTTCCGGGTAAAAATTCACTATTGTTACATCAGCTTTCGGCATCATTGCTTCAAGCTCACCTGTTTCATCTATAACACCGTCAGCCAATGCACGCTTTGCAACAGAGTCCGTTCTGTTCCAACCCATAATGTGATGATTTGTATTTTTTTTCAAAGTTTTTGCAAGGCTGGCGCCTATAAGGCCGAGTCCGCATACAAGAATATTCATAAGCCCACTTCCAGACATAGTTAATTACTTTAATAATAATATATAACTTATAATATGTCAAACAAGAAATTCACTTTTTCAAGATATTTAATAAA
>OOCZ01001822.1_pt1 | contig 12567 bp, 10 predicted proteins | sample 1671631 | NCBI WGS metagenome assembly OOCZ01 (sample SAMN06348176, study PRJEB24527) | human gut metagenome | reverse complement strand
CCAAAGCGTGTTATAATAATCCGGACTATTTGTAAAGAAAGGCACATCATCATGGCAGCAGTTGTAACTGAAAAAATCATAGAAATGTTTCTGATACTTCTTGGCGGGGTAATCGTCTACAAAGCAGGACTGATAGATGATAAAACCGTTCCGAAGTTATCCAACCTGTTATTAATGTTTATATCGCCGCTGCTCATATTCCAGTCCTACCAAATGGAATTTGAAATGCGGCTGTTTTACGGACTGCTTTGGACACTGACGGCGTCCGCAGTCACATTTGCGGTCACAATCGTATTATCAGAGCTGTTATTCCGCAAAAAAGGAGAGCGTACACCCGTAGAAAAAATAGCCGTCATCTATTCCAACAGCGGCTTTATCGGACTGCCGTTAATTAACGGTATTATCGGTTCGGAAGGCATTTTTTACATGACGGCATATCTGACCGTCTTTAATTTACTGCTGTGGACACACGGTTTAAGGAAATGTGTAAAAATCTGCTGACACCGACCATTATTGCGATATTTGCAGGCGTTGTCTGCTTTGTCACACAGCTGCGCCTGCCGGAGGTGCTTGCAAATCCCATACAGATGATTGGGAATATGAATACACCGCTTGCCATGATTATCGCAGGAGCCAATCTGGCACAGGGAAATCTTTTAAAAAGCCTGCAGAATAAGCGGCTGTATCTGCTCTGCGCCGTCAAGCTCATTTTATATCCGCTCGTGGGACTTGCGGCATTGTGGCTGTTACATTTGGAATTTCATATTGCATTTACCGTATTTATCGGCATGGCATGCCCGGCAGGCGCATCGGCGATTATGTTTGCGGAGCGTTACGGAAAAGACGCAAAATACGCTTCTGAAATCTTTGTTGTGACGACTGTATTATCAGCAATATCGATTCCGGTGCTGTCCGTGCTTGCAATCCGCCTGCTTGGCGCGGCGTAAAAGCAGACAAGCGCTGGAGATATATAAGCAGCAGCCGGCAGAATAGAGATTAAAATAGAATAAATGAACAGTAAAATCCATGTAAAATAAAAGGAAAAACACAAAATAGCAGTTGCAAACGACTGGAAAAATTTGTATACTAAAACAAGTGAAAAATGTGATAAAGGGGAGCAACACAATGACGGTACAGGAGTGTTATCAGCAGATACAGGGCAATTATGAGAATGTGTTGAAGCGTTTAAAGACAGATGAGAGAATTGTAAAATTTCTTGAGCTGTTCTTAAGTGATACCACTTATGAGAAATTATCCGAAGCGGTAAATGCCAAAAATGATCAGGAAATTTTTAAATGTGTCCATGATTTAAAAGGTATGGCGCTGAATCTGGGTTTGACGGCATTGCAGAAAGCAGCACAAAATTTGTGTGATGCAGTGCGTTACGGTGAACCATCAGTTGATATTGATCCGTTATATCAGGAAGTTACCAAAGAATATCAGAAAGTTGTAGATATAATACACGTAATCATGCAGGGACAGAACAGGAGCGTTTAAACCTGCACAATGGAGGATGAACATGGAAGAAAAAAAGAAGTATCGGTTCGCCGATGAAAAAGAACAGCTAAAGAGGGTCAATTCATTTTTAGCAACAGGCTATACCATATTTTATATTGTAATTTTAAGTGTGAGCTGGGAATCGTATTTCAGAGGCGTACGGACACTTGGTTATACAGGGCTGCTCAGCGTTCTGACACTGATAGCGATGGCGATTAATTTCCTTTCAACAAGAAAGGACAAGTCACAGTCCCGGTCAAGAAAGATAGCGTTTATATGTTTTGTAGTCATTGCATTTTTAATGGCATACGCTTACGACAGCTATTATGTAAGATTTATTGCGGCAATTCCGTTTTGCGGCTATGTACTGCTGTACGACAAGAAAAATGTTGCCGTTACGGGCGGTATTTATTTTGCATTAAATGTATTTGTCAATATTATCAGAATCGGTGTACAGCACGCATATCCGAAAGAAGTGGCAATTGACCATATTTATGCGACATTTGCAATCGGACTGCTCATTGTGTTAATTTATGCAATCACGAGTGTTGCCGAGCAGTTTAAAAGGGATACAGAGGGTAGTTTAAAGGAACAGCATGAAAAGCAGAAGGTGATGGTCCGTGACATTTTAGAGGTGGCACATGAGGTTTCGGAAGGCACACAGAATGCCATGAATATCGTCAATGATTTAAATGCTTCGACAAAGGTGGTTGGACAGACCATGCAGGATATTGCAGGTAGTAACCAGAATACCGCAGAAAATATCCAGACACAGACCGAGATGAGCCGGAATATTCAGGAATCGATTGGAACAACACTGCAGTATGCAGAAGAAATGGTGCAGGTAGCCAAAGAGTCCGGTACACTCAATGAAAGCAGTATTAATGCGATGAATCATTTAAAGACACAGGCAGAAGTCATTGCTGCGACAAATGAAGATGTAGCAACGCTGATGAATACGTTAAAAGAGCGTACAGAAGCCGTAAAAGGCATTGTCGATACAATCTTTTCGATTTCATCACAGACTAATCTGCTGGCGTTAAATGCCTCCATTGAAAGTGCAAGAGCGGGCGAAGCCGGAAAAGGGTTTGCAGTTGTAGCGGACCAGATTCGTAATCTTGCAGAAGAAAGCAGAAAAGAAACCGAGAATATTGCAAAGATTCTTGAAGAACTTTCTGACGGAACCAATGCGGCATCCGATGCCGTAACGCAGTCGGTAGAAGCCGCACAGGTGCAGAATGATATGATTCAGAATGCATCGGAGAGCTTTAGCGGAATGAGCGGCAATATGTCCAAGATGATTGAAAATATCGAGCATATGGACAGCATGTTAAACAGCTTAAAGCAGGCGAATGATCGGATTGTAGAAAATATTATGCAGATTTCGGCAACGGCAGAAGAAGTGACTGCCGCATCCACACAGGCAGAAAATCTGAGCAATCAGAATCTTGAAAATGCGGAAAATGCGCAGCAGCTTTTAACCGGTGTTCTTTCCGTTTCAGAAAAATTAAATATCTATCAGGCACAAGAATAAAAAGAAGCCGCATCCATGAGTGGACTTTAAAAGTCCGGACACAGATGCGGCTTTTACTTATTTAGAGGCCTGTCTATAGACAAATGCGGCAACAACGGCAGTCAGTGCTTCCGTAATCCAGAAGGCGTGCCATACAAAAGCAGGTCCGGCGGTGTGGCACAAAATAAAGGCGGCAGGAATAATCACCGCTACATAGCGCAGAAGCGAAATGATAAAAGAAGAAAATCCTTTACCAAGCCCCTCCAAAGCGCCGGAAGCCGTAACAGAAACCGCGGATACGATAAAGCCCAGACAGATAATGTGCAGGGCGCGTGTGCCGAGCGCAATCGTTTCGGGATTTGCGGTAAAAAGCGCAATCAGCGGCTTTGCGGCAAACAGACAGCCCAAAGTGCCTGCAAGCATCATGGCGGCAGTCATGGCAAGCGTGGTATCATAAATCTTTTTTACGCGCTTCATTTCACGCGCACCGTAATTGTAGCCGATAATCGGGCGCATACCCTGAATAATGCCGTTGGCAGGCAGATATAAAAAAGTTTGTAATTTATAGTAAATTCCCAAAACAACGACATAACTCTGTGAAAATCCCGCCAGCAGTGCATTTAAGAAAGAAACCAGCAGGGACGGCAGAGCCAGATTTAAAATGGCAGGCACGCCGATTGCATATAGCTTTTTGTCGGTTGCACCGTGCGGTTTTAAATAACAGCGGCGGATATGCACCGGAAGCGGACGTGAAAAATATACGACAAGGTAAATGCTTAATGTTACAATCTGACCGATACCGGTTGCAAGTGCTGCACCGGCAATGCCAAGCCGCGGCAGAAAACCGATGCCGAAAATCAGCAGCGGGTCTAATATAATATTGGTAATACAGCCGCACAGCAGAGCCGCCATAGTGATTTTCATGTTGCCGACTGCCTGAAAAATCTTTTCAAATGCAAGTCCGAGCATGATAATCAGGGAAAATGAAAATGCAATTGAAGCATACCGTGTGCCAAGCTGTAAAACTTCGGTATCCTTTGTAAAAAGGGATAAGAAAAAAGGCATGATACCGATGCTTACAACGGTAATTACAATGCCATGCACAACCGAAAACAGCATACCGTGTGTTGCGGCGCGGTCGGCATTTTTGACATCGCCTGCTCCAAGGCATAGTGCAATCAGGGCATTCATGCCGACTCCGAAACCGATTGCAATAGCATTGATTAAATTCTGAACCGGATACACCAGTGACAGTGCCGTCATTGCCTGCTCACTGATTTGCGCCACGAAAAAGCTGTCAATAATGTTGTATAAGGAATTTACAAGCATGGAAATTACCATAGGAAGTGCCATGCTTGTCAGCAGTGGAAATACCGGTTTTTCTTTCATAAAAGACTGATTCATAAAATACTCCATTCTGCAGACGATTCTTAAAAAGGTTTAATTATTTTACTCAAACCTGTAATAAACTGCGCTGCGCCGTCTGTAACACAAAGCAGCCGTGCGGCAAAAAAACGCCACACAATTACCCCGTACAAGGATAATTGTGTGGCGAAAAAAGATAAACTATAAAAATCCACACGTTGTTTTAGTGTGGTTATTTTAGCATAAAGCCCGAAAAAAAGCAAGGCAGGGTCCAAAAGTATGCTATAATAGAAAGCAAAGGTTTTAGCCGCAAAAGAAATTGAAGAAGGTTTACAGAAATGGAGCAGAAAATGGTACAAAACACGAAATTAACAAAAATGATATTCTGGGCAATGATGGTGGCAGTCGGAGTGGTGATTTCACCGTTACTGCGGATTGAGGGAATGTGTCCGATGGCACATTTTATCAATGTCACCTGTGCCGTCTTATTAGGTCCGTGGTATGCGTTTCTATGCGCATTGGCAATTGGACTTATCCGCATGGCATTTATGGGAATTCCGCCGCTTGCACTGACGGGGGCGGTATTCGGCGCGGCGCTGTCAGGCATTTTATACCGGGCGTCGAAGGGAAAGATTATTTTTGCATTTTTAGGTGAAGTCATCGGTACAGGCATTATCGGTGCAATTGTATCATATCCGGTAATGGCGCTGTTATGGGGCAGAACCGGGCTTACATGGCTGTTTTATGTGCCGTCCTTTATAGCGGGAACATTAATCGGCGGCAGTATCGCCTTTTTATTCTTAAAGCAGTTACAGCGCATGAAACTGCTGACAAAGTTCCAGCAGGCATTGGGAACACAGGTTTATGACAAAGTAAAACAGGCAGAAAGCAGCCTTAAACAGTAAAACAAAAAGGAAGGAAATACAAAAATGCTTGAAAAGATGAAAAAAGCAAAAGAAGCGGTCATCAGTCAGGCACCGCTCATACACTGCATTACCAATCCTATTTCAATCAATGACTGTGCCAATGTAGTGTTGGCGCTGGGGGCAAAGCCGATTATGGCAGAACACCCGAAGGAAGTCCATGAAATCACGGCACTTGCAAAGGCATTGGCAGTCAACCTCGGTAACATTACCGATGCAAGGGCAGAATCCATATTTATATCCGGTGGAGTGGCTAAAAATGCGCAGATACCCTGCGTGATAGATGTGGTCGGCGCGGCATGCTCTGCCTTGCGCATGGAGCTGGCACAAAGGTTTATCCGTGAGTGCGCACCGTGTGTCATTAAAGGCAATTTGTCTGAAATCAAAGCGCTTGCGGGAGTGGACAACGCGGCACAGGGAATTGATGTCGGTCAAAAAGACAGTGTAAACGGAAAGGATACACAGAAGTTACAAAAGACCGGACAACTGGTTTGTAGCTATGCAAAAAAGGCACATGCCGTTGCCATGGCAAGCGGGGCGGTCGATATCATCTCGGACGGCAGTCAGGTGTGGTTTGTAAAAAATGGCGTGGCAGAGCTATCCAAAGTCACGGGAACAGGCTGCATGCTCAATGTCATTACGGCAACATACCTTTCCGTAACAGACCCGCTTACAGCATGTCTGCTTTCGGCAGGAACGCTCGGTATCTGCGGAGAGCTCGCAGACAAAAGCCGCGGCATGGGAACGTACCATATTGAATTAATCAATCAGTTATCCACACTGTCGGATGCGCAGTTGGAACAGTATTTACAGATACAACGTGCGTTATAGGTAATACCTATAACGCACTATTATTTTTGTATATTTGTCAAAGCTGGATTTCCGTGCTAATATCTTAGACATAGAAAACATACATGACCTACTTGTTAAGTATGAATAACAAAACAGGAAAGGCATACAGACAACATAAAAATAAAAAATGATTTTGAAAGCCGTGTAAGCAGGCGGCAGAATGGAGGACAATATGAGTACATTAAAAGAAAGAAATTTAAAATTTGAAACAAAGCAGCTTCACGTAGGACAGGAAAGCGCAGATCCGGTTACAGATTCAAGAGCTGTGCCGATTTACCAGACCTCTTCTTATGTGTTCCACAATAGCGAACATGCAGCTGCAAGATTCGGACTGACAGATGCCGGTAACATTTACGGAAGATTAACCAATCCGACAGAAGACATTTTTGAACAGAGAATTGCAGCACTTGAAGGCGGTGTAGCAGCGCTTGCAGTAGCTTCCGGTGCGGCAGCAATCGCTTATACATTCCAGAATCTTGCACAGGCAGGCGACCATATCGTAGCTTCAAAGACAATCTACGGCGGTACATACAACCTGTTAGAGCATACATTACCGGCATACGGCATTACAACAACATTCGTAGATGCCAACAACTTAGATGAAATCAGAAATGCCATTCAGGACAACACAAAGGCAGTATTCATCGAAACACTCGGCAATCCAAACTCAAATGTCGTTGATATCGAAGAAATTGCAAAGATTGCACACGAAAACAAGATTCCGCTTGTAATTGATAATACATTTGGTACACCATACCTTATCCGTCCAATCGAATATGGCGCAGATATCGTTGTTCATTCAGCAACAAAGTTCATCGGCGGACACGGAACAACCATCGGTGGTGTTATCGTAGACAGCGGTAAGTTTGACTGGGAAGCATCCGGCAAATTCCCGTCACTGGTTGAACCAAACCCAAGCTACCACGGCATCAGCTTCACAAAGGCAGCAGGTCCGGCAGCATTTGTTACAAAAATCCGTGCAATTCTCCTCAGAGATACAGGTGCTACCCTTTCGCCAATCCACGCATTTATCTTTCTTCAGGGACTTGAAACACTTTCACTGCGTGTAGAACGTCATGTGGAAAATGCGTTAAAGGTTGTAGATTATTTATCAAAGCACCCACAGGTGGAAAAGGTCAACCACCCATCATTACCGGATGCACCGACACATGATTTATATGAAAAATACTTCCCGAACGGCGGCGGTTCAATCTTCACATTTGAAATTAAGGGCGGCGCTGAAGAAGCAAAGAAGTTCATTGATAACCTTCAGGTATTCTCTCTGCTTGCTAATGTAGCAGATGTAAAATCCCTTGTTATCCATCCGGCTTCTACAACACATTCACAGCTGTCAGAAGAAGAACTGCTTGATCAGGGCATTAAGCCAAACACAATCCGTCTTTCAATCGGTACAGAGCATATCGATGATATCATTGATGATCTGGAAGAGGCATTTGCCGCAGTAAGATAAAAAACTCTTGCACAGCGCGCTGGTTTATGATAAAATGTAAATGTTACTAATAATATTTTCAGGAGGATTATCATGTCGGACGATGCTGACGGTGATACGGCACCTAACCACAGAACAATCAAAAATTTAAATCAGAACGAATGAATACAGGCATGGCTGCACGGATACAATCTTGCAGCTATGCCTTTTTGTGCTGTTTTAGGGAAATACCGGTGTGATAAGCGAAAGGAGTTTTATTTAAAGATGGGTACAGATATTGTATCGTGGGTAATTATTATTTGCTGCATTATGATGTCAGCATACTTTTCAGCGACAGAAACAGCGTTTTCTTCGCTTAACAGGATTCGTATGAAAAATATGGCGGAAAAGGGGAGTAAGCGGGCAAAGCTGGTGTTAAAGCTTTCAGAAAATTATGACAGCCTGCTTTCAACGATTCTGATAGGGAATAATATTGTCAATATTACCTGTACATCACTTGTTACAATTCTTTGTGTCAAGGGATTTGGTGAAGATGTGGGGGCAACCCTGTCAACCGTGATTACAACCGTGGTGATTCTGGTATTTGGTGAAGTTTCGCCGAAAAGTATTGCAAAGGAATCAGCAGAAACGGTTGCAATGTTGTCAGCGCCGCTGTTAAGAATATTTATCTACATACTGTCACCGGCGAATTTCTTATTCCGCCAGTGGAAAAAGCTGTTGTCCTGCATTTTTAAAAGTCAGGATAATAAGGGGATTACAGAAGAAGAACTGCTTACAATTGTACAGGAAGCTGAAGCGGACGGCGGCATTGATAAAGAGGAAGGAAGCTTAATCCGCAGTGCAATTGAGTTTAATGAACTGGAAGCGATAGATATTTTAACCCCGCGTGTCGATGTCATCGGTGTGTCCGTAGGATTATCCAAACCGGAAATTGCAAAGGTATTTGCAAAAACAGGATATTCGCGCCTGCCGGTATATGAAAAAGACATGGATAATGTTGTCGGCATTTTATATCACAAGGATTTTTACAATTACGTCAATAATTCGGATATGACAATCCGTGAAGCCGTAAAGCCGGTGCTGTTTACGACAAAGCATAAAAACATCAGTGAACTGTTAAAAGAATTACAGGTAAAACATATGCACATTGCGGTGATAGTGGATGAATTTGGTTGTACGGTCGGTATCCTTACATTAGAAGATATTTTGGAAGAACTGGTCGGAGAAATCTGGGACGAACACGATGAAGTCATCGAGAATATCAAAGAGCTTGAAGATCATGTGTATCTTGTCAATTGCAGCACGCCGATGAACGATCTTGCCGATATTTACCCGTTTTCGGACGAAGTGCTCGACGACAATGTTGAGCGCCTGTTTGAATCCCTCGGATATGAGCAGGATTTTGATGTACAGACCGTCAGTGGCTGGATTATGGAACTTTTAGAGCGTATACCGGAAGCGGGTGACACCGTAGATTACCGGAATATGCACCTCACTGTAGAGAGTATGAAAGAAAAGCGCGTGGATACGGTAAGGCTGGAAATCCGCCCCGAAAGCCAGAGTGCATAGTGAAAAAAGAAAAGAGGAAGCTGCAATTATGATGACAGAATTAGAGCAGTATTACAATAAATTTAACGAAGAAAAGCGGTTAGACAGCCGTCATGGAAAAGTCGAGTTTATTACGTCCATGAAATATATTCACGAATATCTGGGCGGGGACACGACAAAGAAAATCTTAGACATCGGTGCAGGAACCGGAAAATATTCGGTGGCATTGGCAGAAGAAGGTTATGATGTCAGTGCTGTTGAACTGGTAAAGCACAATTTGGGACTGTTAAAAGCCAAAAACAGCAGTGTAAAAGCTTATCAGGGCAATGCGTTAAAACTCAGACGATTTGAAAACGATACGTTTGATGTGACATTGTTATTCGGACCGATGTATCATTTATTTACCAAGGAAGACAAAGTCCGGGCGCTGTGCGAAGCAAAGCGCGTGACAAAGCCAGGCGGCATAATCTTTGTGGCATATGTCATGAACGAATACAGCATTTTAACATACGGTTTTAAGCAGAAGCATATTGCTGAGTGTGTGAGGGACGGACGCATTTCAGAGGAATTTCAGTGTATGTCTGCGCCGAGCGACTTATACGACTACGTGCGGATTGAGCAGATTGACGCATTGAATAAAGAAGCCGGACTGGAGCGCATTAAAATTATCACACCGGACGGCCCTGCCAACTATATGCGTCAGGTGCTAAACAGTCTGACTGAGGAAGAATTTGAGTTATTTATCCAATACCATTTATCAACGTGTGAGCGGCAGGACTTAATTGGGGCGGCGGCGCATACGGTGGATATTTTAAGAAAGTAAAAGTGTTACTTTTAAAAATCCCGCTTATGCGCCTTGACATAGCGTACAAAGCTTTCCGCCTGCGGGGAGAGCGGTTTTTCTTTTGCATAATTTAAGCTGATATAGCTGTAAATACCGGGCGTTACCGGAATAAATGCAAGTGAAGAATCGTTTTCCTGCCGGGCAGAGTGGTGCATCATCAGCGTAATCCCGGCGCCGTTGCGTACAAGGTCAATCAGCGTTGCACCGCGGTTTCCGGTATAGGCGATGTGCGGTTCAAATCCGGCATTGCGGCATTCACGGATACACAAATCATTTATAAAAGAATGTTCCGGAAATAACAGAAACGTTTCTCCGCGCAGCTGTTCAAACGGCAGATTATCCGCCTTAGCGAGCGGGTGCGTAGCAGGAAGCACGGCGGTCAGGTAATCAATCATATAAGGGATACTGTTAAATTCCTTCACAGAAGACGATTCACTTCTTAAAAATGCAATATCGCATTTGCCGTCCGTGAGCAGTTCTTTTACAAATGTAGAATCGCCCTCAATCGTCTGCAATGTCATATCGGGATTCTCATTTAAAAATCCTGCAATCAGTGCCGTAATCGCGTGCTGTTTCATTGAAGGAATCGACCCAAGCACAATATTGCCGCTGTCCTGATGAATCTTGCGGTGCACATTTTTTTCAAATTCATATTCCAGACCGACCATCTTTTTTGCATATGGCAGCAGCATCTGTCCAAACTCCGTAAGAACCACAGTCCTTGTTGTCCGTTCAAACAGCTCTACACCAATTTCAGCTTCCAGCTTCTTAATGTGCTTTGACAGACACGACTGCGAAATAAAAAGACATTCCGCCGCCTCCAAAAAATTCTTCTTCTCCGTCAAAGTCACAAACTCCTCCAGATACCGCACATTCAAATTCATTAGACAAAACCTCCAATTGTATTATATATGAGGAAAAACCAGCCCACACAAGGAATAAAAAGTGTCCCCGCTCTTTCAGACAATTCATCAGCCCTCCGGCTGCCACATCCTCCGGCAAAGAATAAAAAGCTCCACCGCTCATGCAGGCAATCCCAAAGCCTTCCGTCGGTCACATCCTCTCGCAGGGAATAAATAAGCAATCGGCGAAGTCAAGTAACACGTTGAGCTGATTGCTTATTTATTCCCCTATGTTGAGCAGCTTGCTTATTTATTCCCCCTGCGGTGAGTGGCAGACTTTTAAATTGCCTGTAATTAGATGATTGACTTTTTATTCCACAGTGGAATAAATATACCCCAATTATGAATTGAATGTCAACGATAATTCATATAAAATAAACTTGTCAATGAAAGCACCGGACGGCCTTAGCATAGCCCGCAGACCTGCCGGTGCAGTAAAATTATAAAACTTTTCATTGCAAAATCACAATAAATATAAAAGAAATGAGGTGCAGCAAGTGAAAAGATATTGGAAATATATCAGACCCTATATACAATACTATATTTTAGGACTCTGCTTTATGATGATGGAAGTTGTCGGTGATGTGTTACTGCCGTACATGCTTGCAAAGATAATCAATCAGGGTATTGCAGAAAGAAATGTCGTGTATATTATAAAAATAGGCGTCATTATGGGATTTATCGCAGTAATGATGGCAGTTGGCGGTGTTTTAGGCGCATGGTTTGCTTCTAAAGCGGCGATGAATTTCGGCGCGGATCTGCGCATGGATTTATTTGAAAAAATCCAGCAGTTTTCCTTTCAGAATATCGACAATTTCAGTACCGGTTCATTAATAACAAGATTAACCAACGACATCACACAGATTCAGAATATGATTATGATGACACTCAGAATGTGTCTGCGCTCGCCAGGCATTTTAATCGGAGCGATGGTGATGGCATTTGTCATCAGCCCGAAGCTGGCGGCGATATTCATTATCGTCCTGCCGGTGCTGGCAGTCCTTATTGTAGTCATCATGCGGCGTGCATTTCCGCAGTTTAGAACCTTGCAGGAAAAACTGGATGCACTCAATTCCTGTATTCAGGAAGGACTGGTGGGTATCCGGCTGATAAAGTCCTTTGTGCGGGGCGACTATGAAGAAATGCGTTTTGAAAAAAGAAATCAGCAATTAAAAGAAGCCAATCTGACGGCAATGAAAACGATGCTTTTGTATACACCGCTGATGACACTGGCACTGAATATTACAACCGTGGTGGTTGTCTGGTCGGGTGGTAATATGATTGTTGCCGGAAATATGCAGGTCGGCGATTTGACGGCATTTACCAATTACATCGTGCAGATTATGTCCAGTCTTACTATGCTTTCGATTGCATTTTTAAACTGGGCGCGTGCCATAGCATCTTTCCGTCGTGTCGGAGAAGTCCTCGATGAAAAGATTGACCTGACGGATGAAAATGCGAAGCATAAGGACAGAGCAGTCTGTGAGGGCAGTGTGGAATTTCAAAATGTATCCTTCCGGTATTACAAAAACAGTCCCGGATGGGTCATTGAAAATATCAGCTTTAAACTGGAAGCCGGAAAGACCCTTGGCATTATCGGGCCGACCGGAAGCGGAAAAAGTAAGATCGGAAGAGCACACGTCTGAACTCCAGTCACTTAGGCATCTCGTATG
>OOCZ01001818.1_pt1 | contig 12576 bp, 10 predicted proteins | sample 1671631 | NCBI WGS metagenome assembly OOCZ01 (sample SAMN06348176, study PRJEB24527) | human gut metagenome | reverse complement strand
CGCACCAGCTCGTACTGGATGCCCTCCACGCTGCGCAGCTGGGCGCACGGCTTTGCAACCACGTCAAGCCTTGCTCCGCTTCAGACAGCCAAGGGGCAGCTGCGCCAGCACCACGGCGGCAAACAGCAGCACGCAGCCGGTAGATTCCCGGAAAGAGAGGTTCTGGTGCAGCAGCAGCCAGCCGCCCAGGGCGCTGAACACGCTTTCCATGCACATGGCCATGCTGGCAATGGTGGGGTCAAGTTCTTTCTGGCCCACAATTTGCAGCGTGTAGGCCACACCGCTGGACAAAATGCCGCAGTAAGCAATCGATACCGCCGCCCCCTGGATCTGGGCAAAGGTCGGCGTTTCAAACACAAACATAAAAATAGTGGAAAGGACCGCCGTTGCAAAAAATTCCGCAAAGCTCAGCTGCACACCGTCCAGCCTGGGGCTGTAATGATCCACCAGCATAATCTGGAACGCAAACAGCAGCGAGCAGAGCAGCAGCATCCATTCGCCGCCGGTCAGGGTCAGGGTATCGTGCCCCGCCAGGCACAGCAGGTAAAGCCCCGCCAGGCTGATGCAGGCGCAGATTCCCAGTTTGACCCCCGGCCGCCGCCCAAAGAACACCCCCAGCAGCGGTACCAGCACCACATACAGCGCCGTCAAAAAGCCCGCCTTGGCCGTGCTGGTGGTGCCAATGCCGATCTGCTGTGCCGCCGAAGCCGCAAACAGCGCAATGCCGCAGAACACACCGCCCCGCAGCAGCATCCGGCCGTTGATCCAGAACGGAACACCGGGATCCGCTTTGCGGGCCTTGCCGCGGCGCAGCGAAACCAGCACGATCAAAAATGCGCAGGCCAGCCAGCTGCGGGCCGCCAAAAAGGTATACGGCCCCACATAGCCGCTGCCCACACTTTGCGCCACAAAGGCTGTGCCCCAGATCAGCGCCCCCAGCAGAAGCAGCAGGGTGTTGCGCAGCTGTTTTTTATCAAAGTTCATCTTTTGATTCCTTTTTTGTTTCAGTCATATCCGCAAAATGCCCCGGCGTCGGTCTGCGTTGACCGCTGCGCCGGGGCACGCTTCATTTTTGGTTATTCTGCATCCGGGGCAACCAGGTCGTCGCTGCCAATGCCCTCAATTTTCACGCCGCCGGTAATGTAGAACATACCAGAGTCATAGCTGACATTGGCCTTGTACAGCCTGCCGGGGGTCAAGCCGGAGATGGTATAGGTGCTGCACTCCCCGCCGGTCGGGAAATACACCGTGGTGCCCGCCACATAGGAAGTGGTTGCCTTATCCTCCGAAAGTTCCCACAGCGCCACCTTGAACTCCAGAATACCGGTGGATTCGGTGGTGGCATAGCCCGTTACCTGCACGGTATCGGAACCCGCCACAAAATACTCGGTGTTGCGGTTCTGGATGCTGTTAAACGCAACATACAGCGTCCCATCCTGCACCTGTTGGTTCCAGTGGACCGAGGTATCCTGCAGCCCATCCGGGAAGTTCACCTCACCGCCGGGCTGCGCCACAATTTCGTCCGCCTCATCGTCATCGGAACCTTCTTCACGCAGGCCCAGCAGGTCTGCCGTTTTCAAAATCAGATTGCTTGCTACTTCCTTGGGGCTGCAGGCGGTCAGGCTGAGCGCCAGAACCGCTGCCAGCACAAGTGCAGCTGCACGTTTTGCCAGTTTCATCATTCATTGCCCTCCATGGCAGGTAAAGCTGTTTGTAACCCTTTTATTATATCCCAATTCGCCGGGCAGAACAAGTGCTTCTTGGTGAAAACCTGGTAAAACCTAACCCCTATGGTGTGTTATCCGCGGGTGCCCTCAACGCTGGAATCGGTGCTCCAGCCCTGCAGGTCAGTGGGGTTGATGGAGCCGTTCCAGCGGCCATCGTTCTGGGCGTCGTTCCATTCGTTCCAGGCTGCCTCGCTGCGGATAGCTGTACCGCTGCGGAATGCTGCATCCCACGGGTTGGCGGAATCCGGGTCGGTGGGATCCCAGCCGCGCTTGCTCTCGTCCGTCGGGTCGGTGTAAATGGTGCCGGGCTTTCCCATGGGGCCAGGGTCATCGGCGTTATCATAGATCACCACGCGGGTGCCGATGGGGCAGTTATCATAGATCCACTTTACATCACAGACCAGCAGCCGGATACAGCCCAGGCTGGCCTGGGTGCCCAGCTGGTTGAACTGGTCGTACTCGATATCATCCTTGTGCTGGCTGTAATACGGCACAGTGTGGAACAGATAGGAATCCCAGATGCGAGTAGCGTACTGGCCATAGCTCGGCCCGGCCAGCAGCCGCCAGTCATAATTGACCGGCGTTGCAAAGAATCCCAGCGGGGTATCCGCGCCGCCGGAGCACACCATGGCCATATACGGCTTGGTGTAGTTACCCTCATCGTCCAGCGCCAGTACCGTCACGGTAGAAGCCGCGCGGTTGACCGCGATCATATAGGGGCAGCCATCTTTGGCACTGTATTTCAGCCCCTCGCTCTGGTAAAATTCATCGGCAGCCAGCTGTTCCATCAAGGCTTTGCCGCGCTCATCCCAAAGCGCTGGGTCCACCACCTGCGGGGCATCCTTGGTGCAGTTTGCGGACGCCGTTGCGGTGGCATCGGCAATGCGCCGTTCTTCCTCGGTCATGGTGGGCTGTTCCTGCTGGCTGTCGCCATCCGTGGTGCTGTCTGCACCGTCGGGCGCGGCGGAGCTGGAATCCCCCTGGCTCTGGTTGGGCTTGTTGGTAATGGTGCCATCGGTTTTTACCAGCAAAAAGCAGCCTGCGCACACCAAAATAAACACGGCAATGCAGAAAATCAAGGTGATCAGGGCATGCACGCGGCGGTTCTGTTTGCGTGAAACAGCGCGGCGGCGCTGCATATTGCTGCTCCTGGCAGCGGGTGCAGGGCGGCGCTTGGGTCCCTGCGCCGGACGTTTTTGTTGCGGCATTGTGCAGACCTCCCGTTTATGGTGTCAAAATCATATGTTTCGGGCTTTGCTTCCCACTGCGGGCGGGCGCGGCCCGAACGGAATTCATTTCCCGTATTCTTCCGCCACAAATTTTTCCAGTGCGGCAAAGCTGCGGCGGACCTTCTCGGTATCAATGCAGTACGCCATGCGGAAGTAGCCGGGGCAGCCAAAGCTGTCGCCGGGAACCAACGCCAGGTCATACTTCATGGCCTTTTTGCAGAACGCATTGGCGTCCTCCTCCAGCGCTTTGGGGAAGATATAGAAGGTGCCGGAGGGTTTAACCACGGTAAAGCCCAGCTTTTTCAGCTCGGCGTAAATCAGCTCCATGTTGGTTTCGTACACGCCCAAGTCGCTGGTTTCGTCCAGGCATTCGGCCACGGCCAGCTGGATCAGTGATGCCGGGCAGTTGTGGCCGGTTCCGCGGCTGATCTGGCCGCACATGGGCACAATATACTCGGCGTCCTCGCAGCGCGGGTTCGCAGCCACATAGCCGATGCGCTCGCCCGGCAGGCTCAGGCTCTTGCTGAACGAATAGCAGGTCAACGTATCGTCATAGAACTTGGCGGCGTACTGGATGGGCTGCCCGCCGAACATGATTTCGCGGTACGGCTCATCCGAGATCAAAAAGATTCGGTGCCCATACTTGGCGCTGGCGGCGCGCAGGCGGTCGGCCAGGCCGGTCAGCGTCTCGGCGCTGTAGGCTGCGCCGGAGGGATTGTTGGGGGTGTTGATCAGCACGGCGGCGGTGTTCTCATCCAGCATCGCGTCAAATGCGTCAAAGTCAATCTGGAAATCCTTCGTGCGGGGCGGAACGACCTTCAGATTCAGGCCCGCGCCCTCCACATACGGCTTGTATTCCGGGAAGAACGGCGCAAAGGTGATAATATCCTGCCCCGGCACCGCCACGCAGCGCATGGCGTGGGCCAGCGCACCGGCAGCACCCGTTGCCATAAAGATATGCTCCATACCGTAGTCCATGCCAAAGCGGCGGTTCAGGCTTTCGGCCACCGCCTTGCGCACGGCGGGGATGGTCAGCGTGGGGCTGTAGCCATGCAGCGTCACCGGCTCCTTGGTCTGCAGCAGATCGATGCAGGTTTTGGTAAAGTGCTCCGGGCAGGGCACCGAAGGGTTGCCCAGCGAATAATCAAACACATTTTCATAGCCGATCTCGGTCCCGCGAGCCGTGCTCCACTCGGAGATTTGGCGAATAACGGACTTGCCGCTAAGCATATCTTTATAGCGCTGCGCAATCATTTTACAGTTCCCCCCACCGCAATTTTGCAGTTATTTCATGATAACGTCATACAGTTCATCGCTGTTTTCTGCCAGGTATTCCGCCCCGGCCGCATTCAGTTCCTCCCGCGTGCGGAATCCCCACACCGCCCCGCAGCAGGGCAGGTTCGCATTGTGGGCGGTTTCCACATCCACGTTGCTGTCCCCCACATACAGGGTGCTGGCCGGGTCGGCATGCAGGGCCTGCAGCAGGGCGTTCGTGCCCTCGGCGGCGGGCTTGGGGGCCACGCCGGTCATCTGGCCGCGCACGATCGTAAAATACTGCGTGCCGAAATAATCCTTGACGACCTCTTTTGCCAGCGCATCCGCCTTGTTGGAAAACACCGCCAGCTGCACGCCGTTCGCTTTCAGCTTTGCCAGCATTTCGGGGATGCCGGGGTACGGTGCGGTGGTGTCCCGCAGGTGCTGGCCATAATCCCGCTTAAAATCCGCCAGGGCCGCTTCCAGCACCGCCGGGGTGCGCTGGTCTGCCGGGGCCAGGCGCTCCACCAGTTTCGGGATACCGTTGCCCACGAAATAGCGGTACGCCTGGCGCTCATGGGTGGGCCAGCCATATTTCCGGCACAGCCGGTTGCCGGCATCCGCCAGGTCAGTCAGGGTGTTCAGCAGCGTACCATCCAGGTCAAACACTACAGTTTTATACATTTTGTAATATCCTCTATTTTCTATACACATTCTAACTTTTCCCACTGATACGGCAAAAGCCACACTTCTATTATAGGAGCATTTTGCCAAAACGGCAGCCTGTTTTGCCTGTTGTTTTGGAACAAAAGTGTAAATTATACAGCGGCAGGGTGCAATATCACGTAAAGTGTGCTACTATATATTTGTATTGCTGGCCGGGAGTGATCCAGCCAAGGGGAGGAAAAAAGATGGACCTGTTTCTTTCAATTCTGAAATCCGTCATTTACGGTGTGATTGAAGGCATCACCGAATGGCTGCCGATTTCCAGCACCGGGCATATGATCCTTGCCGAGCAGGTGCTGAAGTTTGGCTATACGGAAGATTTTATGGAAATGTTCCGCGTTGTCATCCAGCTGGGTGCTATCCTGGCTGTTGTGGTGCTGTATTTCCACAAGCTGTGGCCGTTCTGCAAGGATAATGGCCGCGATACCGGCTTTGCCGCCCACCTGCGCTGGCCCGTGGTCCGGCTGTGGTTCAAAATTATTGCAGCCTGCGTGCCCGCCGCCGTGCTGGGCATTCTGCTGGACGACTGGATGGACGCCCACCTGTATAACAGCGTGGTGGTTGCCCTGATGCTGATTGTGTACGGCGTTGCCTTTATCCTGATCGAGCGCCGCCCGCGGGTGCCCACCACCACCAAGCTTTCCCGCATTACTTACCCGCAGGCGTTCAAGGTTGGCTGCTGGCAGGTGCTCTCCCTAATTCCCGGCACCTCCCGCAGCGGCTCCACCATTCTGGGCGGCATGCTGTGCGGCATGTCCCGCCCGGCTGCCAGCCAGTTCACCTTCTTCCTTGCCATCCCGGTCATGGCCGGTGCCAGTTTGCTCAAGCTGGTCAAGTTCTTTGGCAAGGGCAACAGCTTCACGCTGGATCAGACCGTTGTGCTGATCGTTGGCTGTGCAGTTGCCTTTATCGTTTCCATCATCGCCATCCGCTTCCTGATGGATTACGTCAAGCGCCACACCTTCACCGCGTTCGGCGTTTACCGCATCGCGCTCGGCATTGTTGTTCTGGTGATCTGGGGCGTACAGACCTTTGTGCTGAAAGCGCCCGCCGCCGTGTAACGGCCCGGCATGTATCTGAAATCGAAAATCTCCCCGCTGCATTTTGTGCATCAGCACATTGCAGCGGGGAGATTTTTTCTTGCCATTTTTGTTTTTAAATCAGAGGAATCCTGGCTGACGTCTGCTTATCAGCTTCTTACTTTTCCACCTGGAACAAATTCTGCTGACGGGTTGCTTTGGCACCGATGTTGTTATACTCCAAATTGAAGTACCCATGCACCCAGGCATCCAGCTCTGCATTCTCGCCGTAGGTGTGGGTCACGCCGTCCGCGTCCATATAGTCATTAGCGGCTGTCACCACCGGGGCCACCTGCTTGAGTGCCAGCAGGTACTGGTAATACGGGGTCAGCGGCAGCCCGGCATTTTCCACCAGGGTGGGAGCCAGCATGCACATATCCATGCGGTTGTACTCGTCGGTGGCGCTGGTCTGGCCCGCGTTTTCCAGCGGGTAGTTTGCCCAGATCAGGTAGGGCGTGCTGCGCTCCAAAATCTGCAAATTGTTCTCATCGGTAAAGGTATGGTCGGCCACATGATCCACAAAGCTGGGGGCGTGGTCGCCTGCCATGGCAACAATCACCTTGCGGCCGGTCTTTTCGTACTGCTCGGTCAGGTATTCGGTCAGTTCGCCAAAGGCACGGTCGGTCATATAGATGTTGCTCAGGTATTCATCCATGATGGAATCATACTCGCCGTAATCGGTTGCGGCATGCACGATATCCTCCTCCGGGGGGTTCATATCGTAATCGCCGTGGCTCTGGATGGAAACCAGGAACACAAACCGCGGCTGGTCCTCCGGCATTGCTTCATACAAACCTTCCAGGTCGCGGTAGGTGGCGCTGTCGGTCTGGTAGGGGCGGCTGCCATAGGTTTCCTTGGTCGGAAAATCATCCTGGAAGTGGGTCTCGTCAAAGCCCAGCGTCAGCCAGGCGGAATCGCGGCGGTAGTTGGAGTTGGTATAGGGGTGGGCTGCCAGCGTGGCATACCCCAGATCTTTCAGGTTGCTGACCAGGCTGTTTGCCTTGTGCAGGTTCAACCAGTTGAACGGTGTGATGGAGGGCATCAGCATCAGCGAGTTGGAGGAAAGCATCTCGTACTCGCTGGAGTTGGTGCCGCCGCCCACATGCGGGCTGATGGTGTGGCCGTAAATGGAGTTGGGCAGGTTTTTGGTCACCTGCATGATCTCCTGGTCGGCCTGCAGGTCCGTTACCAGGTCAAAGTCATAAAAGCTTTCGGACAGGATCAGGAACACATCGGGGTAGTCCTGCTCGTTTGCCGTTTCGGGGCTGGCCTGATAGTCCTGCGCCATTGCAGCGGCCTCGGTGGCGGCGTCCTCGCTGTAGCCGTCCGGCTGCAGGATGGGGTCCACCATCAGGCTGGCGGCTTCAATGCTACCCGCCAGGTAGCCGTACTTATAATAGGTTTCCTGCCAGGCCCAGCCGTAAGTGGCGGCGGGCTTGATGGGGTTGGGGCTGAAATACCCCAGATACAGCACCGCAAAAATGCCGCAGGCGCAGGCCAGCGCATGGGCGCCGCGCTGTTTCCAGCTGCGCTTATGCTTGCCGGCCAGTTTGACCTGCACAACGGCAGCCACCAGCACCGGGATGTACAGCAGCGCAATGGTAATAACTGTCTGGGTAATGTGCAGGGTATAACTGCCCATCACCTCTGCCGCGGTGCCCAGGTTCAGGATGTCCTGCGGCATCAGGGCGGAACCATGCAGGTCCCGCGTGTAATAGTTGACCAGCGCCAGCACGGTAAAAATCAGGCCGGAAACGCCGGTTGCAATGCCCCAGCTGCCGCACAGGGCAAACACCACCAGCGTCAGGCAGAACGCCGTCAGCGCATTGAGCGGTGCGTATACCGGCCACTGCCCTGCCATGTAGTTGGCAGTTGCGCCGTCAGAAATTTCTAACTGGTAGCGCGCCACAAAGGCCGCTGCCACAGCCAGCGCAAATGGCAGCACCGTGCCAAGCCAGAAGCGCTTGCTTTTTAATGTTTTTTTGATGTTTTGCATGGGTATCCAGTTCCTTCGCTTTGTTTGTTCATTAAGTTGCGGTCAACATTCCGCGTCAACACACCGAATGTCCGGTATGCCCGCAAAAGGGCATATTAGGTTAGTATATCATATTTTATGCCGGTTGTGAATCACTGTTTTTCGGCCAAATGCTGCCACTTGTTCCAAATCCGGCCCGTCCGCGCAGATTTTGCATTTACCAACCTACGCTTTCATGTTATAATATTAGTTAATCATCATTTTACCCCATAGACGGAGGCTATTCTATGAAAATTCCTGCAAAAGGTTTTACTCACGGCGGCAAGTTCCATGCAGACGATGTGTTTGCCACAGCGCTGCTGATGATTGTGCGGCCGGATATCAAAGTAACCCGCGGTTTTGTTGTGCCGGATGGTTTTGACGGCATTGTGTACGATGTGGGCTGCGGTATGTTTGACCACCACCAGGAACCGCGCGAAAGCCGCCCCAACGGCGTGCCCTATGCGGCCTTTGGCCTGCTGTGGCGCGTGTTGGGTGCCCAGCTGGTGGGTGCCCACCAGGCCCGCCTGCTGGATGAAAATTTTGTTCAGCCCCTGGACTTGAACGATAACACCGGCGAACAGAACTCCCTGGCCGATGCCATCGGCAGCTTTAACCCCGTGTGGGATTCCGGCGAAGATTCCGATGCCTGCTTCTGGCGCGCCGTGCCCTTTGCCAAGCAGGTGCTGGAAAACGAGATTGCCGCAGCCAACGCCGTGAACCGCGCGGACGAGACCGTCCAGAACGCCTACAAGAACTCCAAGGACGGCATTGTGGTCCTGCCGGACTACATGCCCTGGAAAAACGGCCTGTACAAAACCGATGCCCTGTTTGTTGTCTACCCCAGCCAGCGCGGCGGCTACAGCGCCCAGTGCGTGACCGATTACAAGACCCGCCGCAGCAAGGTGCCGTTCCCGCCCGCATGGGGCGGCCAGCCGGAGGAGATCCTGCGCGAAAAGAGCGGCCTGGCTCTCAAGTTCTGCCACCCCAGCCGTTTCCTTGTCACCGCGGAAACCAAAGCGGATGCCATTGAGGCATGCCGCCGTGCCCTGCGCGCCGCCGGAAGGCCGGTGAGCGCACAGTGAGCGCCGAAACTCTAGAGCAGTTTGGTCCCCGCCCCAGCACCGCGGCGGACTGCCAGCCAGACCCGGCTTCCGCCTGGGTCTACATGGTGCGCTGCGCGGATGGCAGCCTGTATTCCGGCTGGACCAATGACCTTGCCCGTCGCCTGCGCGCCCACAAGGGCGGCAAGGCCGGTGCCAAGTATACCCACGCCAAAGGTGCCGTTAAGCTGACCTATGCCGAGCGCTGCACCGATAAAAGTGCCGCCCTGAAGCGGGAAGCCGCCCTGAAAAAGCTGCCAAAACCCGAAAAGGAAGCTCTTGCCGCCCAGTGGACTGCTGAAAACACCATCACCCTGCGGGATGCCGCGCCGGAGGACGCCGCCGCCGTGGCGGAGCTGTACAACTGGTATGTCACCCACTCCACGGCCACTTTCCAGTATGACCTGTGTACCGAGGAATTCCAGCGCGAAAATATCGCCTATGTGCAGCAGCGCGCGCCGTTCCTGGTTGCCGTCAATGCAGCGGGCAAGCTGTGCGGCTTTGCCTGCGCCCACCCCTGGCACAGCCGCACAGCTTATGCGTGGGATGTGGAGCTAACCGTTTACTGCGCCCACGACTGTGTGGGCCAGGGGGTTGGCGGGCGGCTGTACAAAGCCCTGCTGGACGGCGTGCGCCAGCGCGGCTACTGCAACGCCGTTGCCCTTGTGACCGGCCAGAACAAAGAGAGCTGCGCGTTCCATAAGGCGCTCGGCTTCAAAAAAATCGGCGTGGAACCCCGCACCGGGTACAAGTTCGGCCAATGGCTGGACCTTGCCTATTGGTGGATGGACCTGCGCCCCGGCCAGGAGCCTCCGGAGCCGGTGCGCCTGGGGCGATAAAACTGCATAACACAAAATGAAGCGGGGCACTGCTGATTGGCAGCGCCCCGCTTTTGTTATAAAGATTTGTAGAGGACGATGCCTGCATCGTCCCGCATACTGAGCTGCAACCATGGTATACTGTCATCAACATCCTATCTCCCCGTCGCGCGTTTTTGTTTTCCACAAGAAGCCCCTCTGTTTGTGGAAAGCCGTTCAGATTCTTTTCACTTTTCCCTGTCGTTACGCGGTCTGCATTCCTGTTTTTGCCCACAAACTGCCCTTGTTCACGCAAAGTTTACCGGAATTTCCAGCTATTTCATGCCTTGTTCATCCGCAGTTCATTTTTATTCTTCATGATAGAATCTATCGGGGGCCCCTATTACCGCCCCCAACTGGAGGAATTGTTATGCACGAAACCCAACAGCCGCGCGACCCCAAAAAGACGACCGGCATTGTATATGCCGTGATCCTTGTGGTGTTGCTGCTGCTCAATTTCTGGGCCTTCCCCGCCATGATGAAAGGCCAGGTCAAACAGGTCGATTACGGCACCTTCCTGAACATGCTCGAAGGCGGCGAACTGAGCACCGTTGAAATTCAGGATCAGCAGATCTATTTTGTGGACAAAAACGATACCACCTACTGCACCAACTCCATTGCGCAGGACCTGCAGCTGGTCAACCGGTTGGAAAGCGCCGGCGTTTCCTTTGGCAAGGTGTACAACCAGACCACCTGGGTGGATACCCTGCTGGGCTGGGTCATCTCGCTGCTGCCCATGATCATCCTGATCGTCTGGTTCAACCGCATGATGCGCAAGCGGGTCGGTGAAATGACCGGCGGCGCCAACAGCATGATTTTTGGCGGCGGCAAATCCGGTGCCAAACAGTATGTCGTTGAGGATGGCAAGTCCATCAAATTTGCCGATGTTGCCGGTGAGGACGAAGCCAAAGAGAGCCTGCAGGAAATCGTTGACTTCCTGCATAACCCCAAGCGTTACGAGGATATCGGTGCCAAAATGCCCAAGGGCGTTCTGCTTGTCGGCCCCCCGGGCACCGGTAAAACCCTGCTGGCCCGCGCTGTTGCCGGCGAAGCCGGTGTTCCCTTCTTCTCCATTGCGGGTTCTGAATTTGTCGAGATGTTCGTCGGCATGGGCGCTTCCAAGGTGCGTGACCTCTTCAAACAGGCCAACGAAAAAGCCCCCTGCATTATCTTTATTGATGAGATCGATACCATCGGCAAAAAGCGTGACGGTGCTTCCGGTATGGGCGGCAACGATGAACGCGAGCAGACCCTGAACCAGCTGCTGACCGAAATGGACGGGTTTGACGCCGCCAAGGGTGTTATCATTCTGGCCGCCACCAACCGTCCTGAATCCCTTGACCCCGCTTTGACCCGCCCCGGCCGCTTTGACCGTCGTGTGCCCGTGAAAGGCCGCGAAAGTATCCTGCGCCTGCACGCTCAAAAGGTCAAAATCGGCCCCGACTGTGACTTTGCCGTGGTTGCCCGCATGACTCCCGGTGCTTCCGGTGCCGAGCTGGCCAATATCATCAACGAAGCCGCCCTGGGCGCTGTGCGCCACCACCGCATGGCCGTTACCCAGTACGACCTGCAGGAAGCCGTGGATACCATCCTGGCCGGTGCCCAGAAAAAGAATAAGATCCTGAGCGACAAAGAAAAGTGCATCGTGGCCTACCACGAAGTCGGCCATGCCATGGTTGCCGCCCTGCAGAGCCATTCCGCCCCCGTGCAGAAAATCACCATTGTACCGCGCACTTCCGGCGCGCTGGGTTTCACCATGCAGGTAGAGGACGGCGACCACACCCTGATGACCAAGGAAGAGATCCTGGCCAAAATTGCCACCATGACCGGTGGCCGTGCCGCCGAAGAAGTGGTGTTCAACTCCATCACCACCGGCGCATCCAACGATATCGAGCAGGCCACCAAGATGGCCCGCGCCATGATTACCCGCTACGGCATGACCGACGACTTTGACATGGTTGCCCTGGAAACCGTGAACAACGCCTACCTGGGCGGCGATGCCAGCCTGGCCTGCAGTGAGCGCACAGCCGCCACAGTGGACGATAAGGTCGTGGAAGTCGTCAAGCAGCAGCATGAAAAAGCCAAACAGATGCTGATTGAAAACCGCGGCAAGCTGGACGAGATCGCCAAGTACCTGTACGAGAAAGAAACCATCACCGGCGAAGAGTTCATGCGCATCCTGACCGCTGTTCCCCAGCTGCCCACCGGTGCCGTGGAACAGTAAAGGCAACACCGCTCTGCGCGTTTTCTTTGTAAAATAACGGTGCCCCCGCCCTATGCAGTTCATTTACCGCACGGGCGGGGGTGTTTTGTTGTAATTCCGTAGGGGCGCACACCATGCACCCATCCGTTTTATATCATCACACTACAGCGCTACACCATGTAATAGCGCCATTTTATGGCCAGCCGTTACCCATTTGTAGGGGCCGCTGCTCACCTCTTTCCGAAAAACGCAATAAAAATGCTGTCTTTCTCCACATCAGGGAAAGGCAGCATTCTTCTTTATTCGTTCAGATCTTCGCCGTTGCTGGCAATCACATTTTTATACCATCCAAAGGACTTTTTCCTGTACCGTGCCGCCTCCCTG